>Ga0209634_1002133_pt1 | contig 14005 bp, 11 predicted proteins | sample LinPmetageLP40_FD_184043 | JGI IMG/M metagenome (GOLD analysis project Ga0209634, IMG submission 184043) | Marine viral communities from the Pacific Ocean - LP-40 (SPAdes) (version 2) | ecosystem: Environmental > Aquatic > Marine > Oceanic | place: Pacific Ocean | collected 2010-08-26
GAGGCATGGCTCTATTTACATATGTAGGTTTACATATATCAAAAGAAAGACAACAAGGTAAATCACTACCGATGTTTTGGGAAAAAAAGGAGAAAAAAATGGGATATAAAGGCATGTACAAAAAAGCAGCGCCAAAAAAAGCTACAAAAGCTAAAAAACCAGCTGTAAAAAAGAAAAAAGTCAAAAAATCTAGTAAATATTAAGTGTGACAGAGCTTCCGAAGATAGAATGCTATAAGTGTAAGAAACTTTTAGCAGATAACCTCGTTTTGCCTAAAGGTTTGTGCGTTTATTGCGCTGCAGACGAGGCAGAACAGCTTCCTATGCCTAAAAAACAAGAAAAAGAGGTAAAAAAACAAGAAAAAGCGCAAGTTAAGGCCGAACAAGAGCTTGCAAGGCGTATTTTGTCCAGAAAACGCATGATTCCGTTCGTAGAAAAGTTCAACCCCGATTACCAAGCAGGCTGGGTACACAAAGACATCTGTAAAAGGCTAGAAAAGTTTAGCCAAGACGTAGCAGATAAAAAATCACCAAGGCTTATGCTGTTTATGCCTCCTCGTCACGGCAAATCAACCTTGGCTAGTATTGCTTTCCCTGCTTGGCACCTCGGACGTAACCCGGGGCACGAATTTATTAGTTGTTCGTACTCTGGATCTTTAGCAATGTCTTTTTCTAGAAAAGTTAGACAAGTCCTAAGAGAGCCTAGTTATAAAACGGTATTCGAAGAAACAAAATTAGACAAAGATTCACAATCAGTAGAATCTTGGCAAACAACACAAGGCGGAGGCTATGTCGCAGCCGGTGTTGGTGGTGGTATCACGGGTAAAGGTGCACATATATTGTTAATTGATGACCCGGTAAAAAACAGAGAGGATGCAGAATCTGAAAACAGCCGCGAAGCGACCTGGGATTGGTATACCTCGACCGCATATACTCGTTTAGCGCCAGGTGGCGGTATTTTAGTTATTTTAACAAGATGGCACGATGATGATTTAGCCGGTAGGTTGTTAATGGCTAGTGAAAATGGTGCAGATGATTGGGAAGTAGTTAAATACCCTGCGATAGCCGAAGAGGATGAGGAGTTTAGGAACCTAGGCGATTCACTACACCCAGAAAGATATAATGTAGAGTCTTTAGAAAAAATACAAAAAGCTATTGGGCCTAGAGACTGGAGTGCACTATATCAACAAAACCCCGTATCAGATGATGGTGATTATTTTACTAGAGAGATGATTCAGTATTTTCAACCAGATGAAATAGAATATGATAGACTTCGCTATTATACTGCGTGGGATTTAGCTATAGGGCAACGCGACAGAAACGATTTTTCTGTCGGTATAACTATAGGAATAGATGAGTACGACAATATGTTTGTTGTAGATGTTATTCGCGGTAGATACGACGGTTTTGAACTAGTAGAAAAAATATTAGACTTCTATGAACAGTGGAGGCCTAGTATAGTTGGTATAGAAAAAGGCCATATAGAAATGGCTATTGGGCCTTTTCTACAAAAACGTGTAGCAGAAAGACAATTACATTCTGCATATTTTAAAGATCTAAAAGTAGGGCGACGTGACAAAGAAGCTAGAGCTAGGGCTATACAAGGTAGAATGCAACAGGGCAAAGTATTTTTTCCAGAAGATGCAGCTTGGACCGGGCCAATGGTTGCTGAGCTTTTGCGTTTTCCTAACGGCGTGCATGATGACCAGGTTGACGCTTTGGCCTGGGTTGGTTTAATGATGACAGAGTACGCAACTTTTTACGAAGCTCCCGAACATATACCTTCGTGGCGAGATAGGTTAAACTTAATAGCGAAAGGGCCGAAAAAGAAATCGGCAATGAGTGCATAACATGTATAAGAAAAAAATAAAGAAAAATCTTAGCAAAGCAGAAGAGCTGACTCTAGCAAAAAACCAGTGGAACTGTTACACCCGCGCAAGAGATGCGGGCCATGAAGACTATATAGACATGGCTAAAAAATGTGATGCCTACTACAGAGGCGAACAGTGGGACGAGTTTGACATGCAACAGCTTGATGACCAGGGCAGGCCTGCACTGACTATAAATACAATACTCCCTACAATTAATGCTGTGCTAGGAGAACAAAGCACGAAAAAAGCAGACATACAATTTAAACCCAGGGGCGGCGGCAACCAAGACGTTGCAGACGTACTTACTAAAGTTTACCAACAGATTGCTGACAATAATAAATTAGAGTGGATAGAAAACCAGGTGTTTTCTGACGGCTTAATACAGGACAGAGGATATTTTGATGTACGTATAGATTTTTCTGACCACGTCATGGGGGAAGTAAAGGTAGAAGCTAAAGACCCTTTAGACATTCTTATCGACCCAGATGCAAAACATTATGACCCAAGAACTTGGAATGAAATATTTGAAAGTAAGTGGATGAGCTTGGATGAGGTAGAAGAAGTTTACGGGCAAGATAAAGCCGATAGATTAAGAATGTTAGCTGAAACAGGTACTACTCTTGGTGCAGACTCTATGGAGTATGAAGAAGAAAGGTACGGAGATACGGACGATCACAATTACGGACAACAGTTTCCAAACGACCCAGAAAACTCACGAATGCTTAGGTCTATAAGAGTAATAGAAAGACAGCACTATAAACTAAAAGAGTGCATGTTTTATTTAGATCCCGTTACTGGCGACATGCGCGACGTCCCATATAATTGGACTAAGAAAAAAAGAGAACAGTTCGCAGACCAGTTTGGTTTAGACATGCTGACTAAAACTGTTAGAAAAGTAAGGTGGACAGTAACAGCTGATACTGTAGTTCTTTTTGATGACTGGTCCCCGTATAAAAATTTTACAATCGTTCCATACTTTCCATACTTTCGTAGAGGAAAACCGTTCGGCATGGTGCGCAACTTGTTGTCACCACAAGAACAGCTAAATAAAATAACATCGCAAGAATTACATATAGTAAATACAACTGCAAACAGTGGTTGGATTGTAGAGAACGGTTCGCTTGCGGGCATGACTGCAGACGATCTAGAAGAACACGGAGCAGAAACTGGCTTAGTGTTAGAATTTAATAGAGGCTCTAGCCCACCAGCCAAAATTCCACCTAACCAAATACCTACTGGACTAGATAGACTAGGACAAAAAGCAGCAGCTAATATTAAACAGATTAGTGGTATTACAGATGCAATGCTAGGTATGGATAGCGCAGAAGTTTCTGGTGTCGCAATACAAGCAAAACAAAACAGAGGCTCTACTATGTTACAAGTGCCTTTAACTAACCTAGCAAAAACTAGACAGTATTTAGCAGAGTCTATTTTACAACTAGTACAAAGTTACTACACAGAAGAAAGAATTATACAAATAACAGATGAGTCAGACCCTTATAAATCTAGAACACCTTTACGTGTAAATGAAATGACTCCAGAAGGCGAAGTTATAAATGATTTACAGTTAGGCGAGTATGACGTAATTGTATCAAGCGCACCTGCCAGAGATAACTTTGACGAGATGCAGTTTGCTGAAGCTATTTCTTTACGACAAGTCGGAGTACCAATACCAGATGATATGATAGTAGAGTACTCGCATTTATCACGTAAAGCAGACGTTGCGGACAGAATTAGAAAGATGCAAGGTACGGCACCGCCAACACCAGAACAAGTACAGTTACAACAGTTCCAAATGGAATCGCAGATCAGAAGTACGCAGCTTGAAATTGCTAAATTAGAAGCAGAAGTAACTAACCTACAAACACAAGCGGCAGTAAATGTTGCTAAAGTAGACCAGATAGAAAATGAACCACAGTTGAAGATTGCTGAATTACAAAGTAAAATTCAAGGTAAACGTGAAGAACTCGATTTACGTGAGAGATTGTCGCAATTGACAAACGATATGCGTAAGGAACAGAGTGACACAGCAGCGGCAGCTAAGATGGCTACCGAGGCAATGAAAAACTTAGACAAAACAGGAGGTACCGATAATGGCTAAGAACAACCAAGAAGCAGAAGTAGATGTCGTGTTAGAGGGCATGCCCGGAGCAGATCCAAAGACCGAAGAAGATAACGAAGTATTTGATGTCGATTTAAATTTTGAAACCCCAGAAGAAACTCAGGAGGAGGAAGACGATGAGGATGTTGAAGTTGAAGAAGAATCACCTGAAGAGTCTGAAGAGGAAACAGAAGAGGAAGACTCTGAAGTTGCAGACGAAGACGAAGAAGATACAGGAGAAGAAGAGCTACTGGCAGAAGATGAGACAGATACACAGCAATCTAAGGGAACAGATGAGGCAGGACTTGCTCAAAAAGAACCAATGATTCCTAAGTCTAGATTCGATGAAGTATTAGCAAAACAAAAAGCTTTACAGAAAAAACTAGACGAAGCGTTAGCGCCTAAAGTAGAAGATGTAAAAGAAGCTCCAGAATTTGACTTTGATACTAAAGAAGTAGAATACCAAACTTTAGTTATGGAAGGCGAGACTGAAAAAGCTACTCAACTACGAAGCCAAATTAGACAAGCAGAAAAACAACAAATGATGTTTGAGATGCAAGCTAAGATGGGACAAACAGTGGCCCAATCTACAGAGCAACAACAATTACAAACAAAAGCGTTAGAGCTAGAAGCTGCATACCCAGAATTGAACCAGGCTAATCCAGAGTTTAATCAAGATAAAACTAACGAAGTTTTAGAGCTAAGAGATGCTTACATGGTACAAGGTTTTACAGGAGCAGATGCTTTAGAAAAATCAGTTAAAGTTCTTATGAGTAATCAAGCCGTAGAAAAACCTGCACAGAATACTGCTACTAATAAAAAAATTGTAGAAAAGAAAAAAATAGCTAACACTAATAAAAAAGTAGAAGCAGCTGAAAAACAACCACCTGCTATGAAAGGTAAAAACAAAACAGACAAAAAAGTAGATATAGATAACTTATCTATAGATGAGTTTGATGCTTTGCCTGCTGAAACTTTGCGTAGAATGCGTGGAGATTTCGGATAAATTGTGTTATCTTAAAAATAAGTTCGCACGTAAGAGCGATATCTTACCAGGGTCGTTCCTGTAAAACATACGTATTCGCCCGTCCAAGGCGTTAAATTGACCGGATTCGTACCCGTAACTTACGAGAGCGTTGCCCCAACGACAAAGGGTATACGGATAAAAGTCGCTCCAAAAGTCGACTGGTTATTAAACTTTAATGATAAGGAGAAATTATCATGGCAAATACAAACTTTGCTTCTCTAACCAGTGAACAGTTAACGATCTGGTCAAGAGACTTCTGGCGAGTAGCTAGAAATATGTCCTTCATTAACCAATTCGCAGGTAGCGGATCCAATGCTATGGTTCAGAGAATATCTGAGCTTACTCAATCAGAAAAAGGAGCTAGAGCTGTATTAACACTTTTAGCTGACATGACTGGTGATGGTATCGTTGGTGACAATACTTTAGAAGGTAATGAAGAGGCCCTAAGAGCGTTCGACATAGTCGTAACGATTGACCAACTAAGATTTGCTAACAGACTATCTGGTAGAATGAACGACCAGAAATCTGTTGTAAACTTTAGGGAACATTCAAGAGATGCACTTGCTTACGCAATGGCTGACAGAATGGACCAATTAGCATTCCTTACTTTAAGTGGTATCGGATATAACCTGAAAAACAATGGGTCACTAAGACCTTCAATGAATTCAGGCCAAAATCTAAACGACTTAGAGTTCTCTAGCGATGTAACAGCACCAACTTCTAATAGACATAGAAGATTTGATGCTACTAATGGTATCGTGGCTGGTGATGTTACTGCAACTGCTGCAGTTGACAAACTAAGCTATGGCGCTATTGTTGATCTAAAAGCTTATGCTAAAGATCAGTACATCAGAGGCCTAAGAGGTGCAGGAAACGAAGAGATGTTCCATCTATTTGTTACTCCACAAGTAATGGCGGACCTAAAACTTGATTCAGACTTCCTTGCTAACGTAAGACAAGCTGGAGTAAGAGGACCAGGCTCAAGCTTGTTCTCAGGTTCTTCAAGCCTAATGGTTGATGGAGTTATGATCCACGAGTTCAGACATGTGTTTAACACAAACTCTGCAACAACTGGTGCTTCAAGTAATGCCGGAGCAGCTGGATACAAATGGGGCGCTAACGCTGACGTTAACGGTTCTGCATGTATCTTTGCAGGTGCACAAGCACTAGCAATGGCTGATATTGGTATCCCAGAAATAGTCGAAGACACATTTGACTATGGAAACCAGAACGGTATTTCAATTGGTAAAATATTCGGTCTTAAAAAGCCTAAGTATCATTCAGACCATACAGGTCAGTCTGAAGACTTCGGTGTAATAAGATTAGATGTAGCTTATTAATTGTGGTATATTTTATAGGTGGCTATTATGGCCACCTATATTTAAGGAGTAAAAATTATGTGGATAGTATCAAACGAAGATAAAGCGGTAGCCTCTACTTGGGGTGCAAGTGTATATTTAATTGCAAATCAACCAAAACAAGTGGCAAACGATCTAGGATTGTTATGTTTACAAGCAGGATGCACAGAAGTAAAAGACGGAGAAAAAACTGTTAAGGCAGAACCCGTCGTAAAAGAAGTTGTAGAAGAAGTGATAGTAGAAGAAGTGGTAGAAACTGTAGAAGAAGTTTCTGTAGACTTAGAAGCTATGACTAAAGTACAGCTAGAAGAACATGGTCGCACTATGGGTATAGAGCTCGATAGGCGCAAAAAGAAATCAGATTTAATTGCAGAACTAGAAGCTGCACAATAAAGGATGAATTATGGCAGGGACACTTACAGGTAGTAATATACTAAGCAGGATTAAAGATATCCTACAAGACACCACCAGCGTTAGATGGCCTGAAGCTGAATTACTCAGGTATTTAAACGACGGACAAAGAGAGATTGTAAACTTTAGGCCCGAGTCTTCTGCTACTACATCTAGCGTACAACTTGTAGCGGGTACAAAACAAACACTACCTAGTGCAGGTCTTAGGCTAATTAAAGTAGTAAGAAACATGTCCGCAGCAAGCGGCAGTGCTACAGGTAAAAGAGCAATTAGAATTGTAAATGTTGATATATTAAATACACAAGAACCTGATTGGCATGATCCAACTGTTGGTGGGGATGCAGCTCATACTACAATAGTTAAACATTATATATTTGATGAAGATGACCCAAGAAACTATTATGTCTATCCAGGCGTAGCAGGTAACGCGTTTGTAGAAGTTGTATTTTCAGCTTCCCCAACAGACCTAGCTAATGGTAGTGCAACTATTTCAGTAGATGACATTTATGCAAACGGTTTAATAGATTATGTTTTATTTAGATCTTACCAAAAAGATTCTGAATACGCAGGTAATGCACAAAGAGCTCAGTCTCATTACCAATTGTTCTTAAATTGTGTCGGACAAGGCATGCAGGCCCAGGAGCTACTAAGCCCGAACAACGATAGAACTAGTAATATAGGAGCGGCTCCAAACCTACCGCCGGTAGCAGCACCAAGACAAGGAGGCTAAAATGGCAAGTTACTCTTCTTTAGTGAAAGAAGTTTTACCTTACGTTCCTTTTTGCCCCGACAGTCTAGTTGAGGCTAATTTACGTTCGGCTACTATAGAATTTTGCGAACGCTCAAAAGCCTATATCTTAGATATGGACGCATTTAGCACCATTTCAGGTGTTTACGAATACGATTTTGACATTCCTACTGGTACAGAAGTACATCAAGTATTATTAATGACGTACAACGGTAAGGACATGGATCCAATAAGTCCCCGTAGTTTAGAACTAAACTACCCTGACTGGAGAGAACGCACTGGACAACCGCACGTATACTTACAAAAAACACCAAGCACTTTCTGGCTAATACCAGTACCAAGTGCTTCCGAACCAGTTTTAGCTAGCGTAGCTCTAAAACCATCTAGGACTTCAAACAACATTGATACTGCAGTATCTAATCAATATAGAGATGCTTTAATATACGGCACTTTATATAGACTACTTCGTATGCCAAATAGAGAATGGACTGATGTATCCGCAGCTAGAGAATATTTAGCACAGTTTAATATGGAAATTATGCAAGCAGAGCTACGTGCAAGAGGCGGGGATCTGGGTGTAAAACGGACCGTAAAATACAAAGGAATAGGTAAGCCAAGGAGGCGCTATGGAAAATACGGAAAGGAGATTGACTACTGATGTCTTTGTTAAACCTGTACTTACTGACATACGTTCCACGTGGAACATTGTAAAACCAGGTTTAGAAAGTATATTAGCAGACAATCCCAGTCTAACCTTTATCCCAGAAGATGTTTATAGTGAGTGTGTGAATGAAAGAGCATTTTTATTTACTTCTCCAGTCGGGTTTTTAGTACTTACTACTGAAATTGATAGGTATACAAAAGACAAGACATTGTATATGTGGATAGCGTATACTTACAATAAAGGCAGTGGAGAATGGTTAGCCCACGAAGACTGGATTAATGAGCTAGCTAAGAGCTCTGAATGTAAGTACATAGAAGCTCAGTCACACGTACCAGAGTTAGAACCTTATGCAATAAGTAGAGGTTGGAATTTAGATACAAGAGTTTATAGGAGAAAAGTAGAATGAGTAAACCAAAAAGCTCAGATTACAAAGAAAGCGAAGTAGATAAGGTTAATGCTGCTGTAGCAATGGCGGATAAAAAGTATTTTAGAGAAAACTATCTACCAAAACAAAAAGAATTTATAGAAAGGTCTTTTAAAGAAGAGTCTGGGTTAATGAGTATGGGCGAAGGTAGGGCCCAAGCTGATACTATGCAAGCTCTTACCCAAAACCCAAATCGAAGAGCAGTAGGTGCTGTAGATGCACAGGCTGATCTGGCTTCAGCTGCTTCTGCTCAACAATTACAGGGCACAGCCCAAGGACTATTGGGAGCAAGAAGTGACCAAGTTGCAGGAATAAAAAGCGCAAACCAAATGGCTTCTCAAACCGCAGCTGGTTTATCGCAAGCTTCTAAAATTGCTACTACTGATACTCTTAATAGAGCAAAAGCAAAACAAACAAGAAACTCAGCTTTAATAGGGGCAGCTACAAAACTAGGTGTACAAGCAGGCGCAAACTACCGCGGATACAGAGCAGCTGAAATTACAAACAAGGGAGAAGCAGGTAAACCTGCAAATGAACAAGATCTAGTACCTATGGATAGTGGTGCTGGGCTATTTAAAATTTTAACAGGTAGAGGACTAGGGTAATGAGCTTATACGATAACATGAGATCTAGACAAGACTATGCTGGGCAACTACAGGGCGTACAAAACCCAGATAATGCTTTCGCAGGCATGCTACGTCAAGATTATAACGACTACATAGCTAATTTTAGACAGTACGAAGACAAGTTACTTGGTATGACTGACGATACTACACTTATTGATAGGTCTAGAGAAAACGCTGAGAAACAAGCAGAGATAGCAGCGGGCGTACAATCAAGAAACCTAGAAAGATATGGTGGCGGTGGGTTATCTGGCGCACAACTCCAGGAACAACAAAAGTCCGCACAAAGGGGTAATCAATTATCTTTAGCAGGCACGGTAAATAACGCAAGAGTACAACAAAGGGAAATGAATCAAAGTCTATTACAAGAACTAATAGGAATTGGCCAAGGTGTAAACGCCAGGTCTTTAGAAGGGTTAGGCACTGCGGCCCAGGGTGCAGTAGCAAGAAGAGGAGCATACAAGCAAGCAAAAGCAAACTATTCTTCTCAAATGACTAATATGGGAGCTTCCATATTAGCAGCATTTTTAATTTAATATGGCAAGTTTAGCAGATTTACGAAACGCTGGTGCTATCCAGCAACAGGTAAGAACCAAAAACTTACAGGGCGCGGGTGAACTAATTGAAAGTATTTCGCCTTACCTTAGTTTAACTGAACTAAAAAGTCAGGAGTATGGTTCTATAGATGAAGACAACTTCACAAAGCTATACGAAAATGAACCTGACAAAATACTAAAGATTTTAAATTCTAGCCCAACAGCTACTACCTATACCGATATAAATACTGGGGAAAAAGCTAAAGGTAGGATAGTAAATATAAGAGAACAAGACGGCAAAATTACTTTTGATATACAGGGCAAGCAAGGCATAGTACCAAAAACACTAGGGTTTAGTAATGACCCACAAGATATAGTTATGGCTACTGATAAAGAAGGTTTACGTACTATGGTAAACGGTATCGTACAAGGCTCTGGTAACAGACTTACTGCTGCTAGACAAGGGTATGGTAGTAGAACTCAGGGTATTCTTACTATAGATGCTGCTCAACAAAATAAAGACAACGATAAGAAAACTCTAGAAGAAGCAGAAAGTGCTCCAGAAGCTATAGGGATAATAGAAGATGCAGTGGAAAATGGTGAAATGGAACCCCAAAATGCTTTTGCTATGATTACACAAATAGCAACCGACTTTAATAATGGCCTAGATGAGTATAGAAAGGGGTTAGGAAAAGACCTTACTAAAGTTAACGAAGACTTAGACACATTCAGAAGCGGTAGAGAAGACGCCGATAATATGGATGATTTCTCAAGGTTTGGTAGTCCTCTCCCTGGGACAGGTATAGAGTTTACGAATAAAGAACCAGAGCCAACCCCAAAAAGCGAAGAAGAACTAGCAGCAGAAAAAAACAAAGATGAGATACTAACCCGTATAGGGCAAAGTGGTATAACTATGCCTATATATGGTTCTGCAGACCAAATATTTTCTTTTATAGAACAAAATTCTGACCTGTTAGAAAAAGTTGGAGTAAGCCAAGAAAATGTAGATAAAGCTAGAGCTGCTTTCAAAAAGTATAATATACAAACCCCAGAAGATTTAAAGACTCTACCTGAGTATGATTCAGAACTAGATATAAATAAAGTTGAATTAGCTTCTGCATTAGCAGTTGCAGCAGGTGGCGATTTCAATAAAGAGTTCCAAGAAAGCTTAAACTTATTAGAAACAGGCAACTCAAACATAAATAGAATGAACGTGCAGACGTTTGATCAAAACACTATGAGGTACAACGAAAGCCTTAAAATCCAAAGTGAAGCAAATAAAATCGCAGCAAGAAAAGCAGCCGCTGAAGCTGGTAATAAACTTATAGAAGACGCCTATACTGCGTTTGATAAAGATTTAAGAAACTTTAATAAAGCCCTAAACAAAGGACAGACAGATGGCAACATTGGAAATGTAACTGATGGCGAAACAAGTTTTCATTTTAAAGCAATAATAGACAAGTTTAAAAATGCAAAACAAAATGGAACTATATCTGTACCTATGGTAGATGGTATGAGAACTGCTATAGGACAAGCTATGTATAGCCTTATGATGAATGGAGGCACCGATGAAAGAAACATATTTGCAAGGATGCTACAGAGCAGAGGTAATCTAGATCAAACTTTAGGAGATATAGTTAATACAGCCCGTGGTAAATATGAAGAAAAACCAGGCGGAGGTTTACAGTTAAAAGAAATAATTTTTGTAGACTCTAGCGGTATGCAGGTTGGAAAGAGTATTTCAGGCAAAAAGTTTACAGATACCTTTAACGATTTAGCTACAAACATAGAAGTTACTCAGTTTATAAAACCATATCGTGGAGATTAATACATGGCAATTGACAGCAATACAATTGCCAAACTTTTACAGACCCCAGACGCTACTAAAACTACTGCTGTAGAATCTATGGGTAGGTTCGCTACCCCAGATGCAACTTACGTTGAAAAAATAGATACTATGGGCGAGGCCTTCAAAGCCGGTATACAATCAGGTGCTGGAAATATACTAGCACAAAACAAAAACTTTTCAGCTGCAATAGACACGCTAAAAGGCGACAATACATCCGCAGCAAACAAACTAAGAGAAGCTGATTTTTTAGAAGATCAATCTAGTATACCTTTAGCAGGTTTAGAAACAGACTTTGCTTCTTCCTTAGAGGAAAAAGACGTACACGGGTTCTTTTTAAATTTTGCATCTGCCACGGGGCAGTTTATACCTTCTTTAGCAGCTAGTTTAGCTGAAGCTGCTTTAGTGGGTGGAATTGTTGCTGGAGGTACTGTTTTATCTGGAGGTACTGCAACCCCTGGGCTAGTAGCGGCAGCTGGTGTTGGAACAGCCGCAAGAAGAAAAGGAGTAGAAGGCGGAGTAAGAGCGCTAAATAATTCAAGGCTTCTTACTAGCGGAAGAAGACCCGGCATGGACAAACTGGAAGTAGAAGATCTACTGGACAGAGCGTATAAAAATCAAATGAAAGTAAATGCTGGTAAAAGACCTATACACACATTTACACCTGAAGAGCTAGTTGATTTATCTGACATATATGGAGTTCTAAGAGCAAACATGCGGGGTAAAAGGTTCGCACAGGGCGCAGTATTAGGAGCCTATAACCAAGAACAAAGAATGGGAACTGGTATAGCTTTTAGTGACTATGCTGACCAAGGCATGGACACTAAACAAAACGCTATAAACTCTTTACTACAAGGTGCTGTATTTGGTGCAGTAGGGGTTGTATCAGAAATAGCAACTCTAGGCGTAACTATGAGAGCCTTTAAAAGACCAGGCAGAGTTAAAAAAAGTGGAGTCGCAGACCCATTTAAGTTTGATCCTATACCTAAAGGAAGTATGTTTAAGGACTTTGCTTCTATAACTGCTGTTAGTGCCTTATCAGAAGGAATAGCCGAATCTCTACAAGAAGAACTGTCCGTACTACAAAAATCTAGAATAGACGCAGATTACACGAAAGCACAAGCAAAAGTAGATAGGGTAAATGCTTTATTTGCAGGTCTTATGGGAGGCCTAGGTGTAGGTGGAGGTTTAGGTTCTGGTACAGCTGTAATGAATAAAGTCAGAAACCTTGGCCAAAGAAATAGAGCTGAAGCAAACATGGCACGAATTTTCGGAACCAAAGAAAACGCAGCGGCGCTAGGCGCAGTAATGGGGGAACGTGCAGGAGCTTTAGAAACACAGTTTGAGTTTATGAGTAATGAAAACTCTGGGACTAACAGTGTATTTGTACCTATAGAAGCAAAAGCAGAATTTGCAAAGGCCCAATCAAAGATAGAAAGCATGTTTGGCCCAGAAGAATTATTTAGTGTTTCAACACCTATAGGACCTTTGTTTACTACAGACCAGCGTGTTGCTGGAAGGCTAGCTAACATAATGGATAGTGGCTATAAGTATGATACCGGAGTAATAGACAACTTTTTAGCACAGGCTCTTGGGTATAGTAGAACTAGAGATGCTAAAGATGACATAGTAGTTGGAGTTTTTGATAACGAAAAAAACGAATTTGTTAAATACCAATCTGCTAGTGAAAATATAGAAGGGGATTTTGAAGCAGCTGAAAACGCTATGAAGATGATAAGAGCTTCTATGGATCCTAAACGATACACTATAAAAACTCAAAGTTTAGCCCAACACAGAAGATTTAGACAAGAAGGATTGCCTAAAGATGCAGATGTACTAAAAGCACAAAAACAAGCCTTTCAGACAGAAGACACAGTTGATAGCAAAAGCGAAAATCAACTAGAGCAATCCGAGCTAGGCACTAGTGATGATGACACTGCAGTAGAAGGAGATAGAGGACAAACAAACTTAAATGTATCTTCAGCTAATATGGACATTGGAAAAGGCAATGTTACTCCTAACCAAAGACAACAATTCGATTCGTATATTCGTGAAGAGTATGGACTGCCTATAGATTTTAATGATCTTGTACTTTTTGTAAACGAAACCCCTAATGTTCTAAGAGGGAATTTTAAAGCACTAGGAAAAAAAGGCGAAGGCACTAAAAGAACTAGATATGCACAAATACTAAACGACTTAAAAAATGCAGAAAAACTTGGTACTCCTACAGGGACCCAAAGAGCTTACCTACAAAGAATAAATAAAGATGGGATTATAAGTCTAGGCGAAGAAATGAAAGGGCTGCTAGATGAAATAGCCGAAGAAGGCACGCAACTATTCTCCGAGCGCCGTGAAGAAACAGATTCTATTTCTAGCAGTATTGCTAGAGATGAGTTC
>Ga0209634_1002134_pt1 | contig 14004 bp, 17 predicted proteins | sample LinPmetageLP40_FD_184043 | JGI IMG/M metagenome (GOLD analysis project Ga0209634, IMG submission 184043) | Marine viral communities from the Pacific Ocean - LP-40 (SPAdes) (version 2) | ecosystem: Environmental > Aquatic > Marine > Oceanic | place: Pacific Ocean | collected 2010-08-26
TTTAGTAACACCTGTGCTGGAACCTGATTTCTGGACATTGTTACAAATAGGTATAGGTGGATACGTTGTAGGTAGAAGTGCTGAAAAGATTGCAGGTAAAATAAACATAACAAAAAAATAAATAAATAAACAATGGGACAATTTTTTAATCAACCAGATTTTGGCACAGAGGCAAACGTAATATTGCCAACCGACGTGATAAAGGCAAACTCTAGCTTAAAAGGAGTATGCTTATATGTAGGAACCGCCGGGGATGTAGCTGTAATAATGCAAGGCAAATTCGGAACTGAGGGGCAAGCACCTGTAATACTACAAGCGATAACATTTAAGAACGTACCGGCAGGGTCTATATTACCCGTCATAGTTGACTATGTGGTAGCAACTGGAACTACTGCCTCTAACCTTATAACCTTAAAGTAATATGGCAGTTGGTAATGGCATGGGGATAGGTATCCCGATGGTGAACTTAGGCTTAGGCGGCGGCGGTGGCGGAGGCGCAAGCTTCTTGCTAGATGACTACCCAAATACAAGCGGGCATTCTTATTCCCTGAGACAGCTAAGCTCTACTGTTACAAACGTTGTTAGGGTCAGGAGAGGTAGCGATAATACCGAACAAGACTTTACCGCAGCTGGAATAACAGATGGGACTTTAGCTACTTTTTGTGGGGGAAGTGAAGGGTTTGTTGCTAAATGGTATGATCAAAGCGGTAATAGCGATGTTTTAAATTTTACTGCCTTACAACAACCTAAGATATTCGTTGAAGATGGCATTGGAGGTTATGAGGTGTTACTTCAAAACGGGAAGCCATGCATGGAGTTTGACGGGGTAGATGATTCCTTGCAAGTTCTTATTTCGTTGCCTCCGGTTAATAGGGCCTACTACTTGTTTGCGGTAAATACTCTTGTCTCAGCACCTGGGCTAGGAGAACCTGAAGTATACATGTATGGCCTTAAAGCAGATGTTCCCGCGCCTTTTGACGGGAAGAACAGTATTAAATGGGGGGCTGGGAGTAGCGGTAGTTTTTACGGCTCTTCAAGCCTTGGGTTTGGCGCCTCGCAAGGAACTCAATATCTTTACTACGCTCGTCAACAATCGGCTCCAGGGCCTTTTAGCGGTTCAACTATAAAAGTAAACTTAACCCAAAACCCTATAAGTGGCTTCGCTGATAATGGGGCTGCTCCTATTAACACGATAACCCTAGGAGACAATCCAAACAATTACGCGGGCCAACATAGTAATATAAAGCTGCAAGAGTTCATATTGTACTTCACTGATCCTGCATTGAACGGAACTGCTATCGAAAGTAATATTAACACTCATTATTCTATATACTAATGAAAATTACAATAATAGGCTATCAATTTTTTGAAAAAGAACTAGCCACATCAGCAAGATCAGAGCTAGTTGACGTTAAAGCACTTCCGAAGAAGAAAGGCGATGTTACTATATACTGGCAAAACTACGAAGAAGCAATTCTTGACAAACCAACTTTTTGGTATATGCGCAGCGATAAATCTATGGACTCTACAATGGGCAAACCTAAAAAATTTCAAGTAACAGTTTCAAATAAAGAAGAGGGCAAGATACCACCTAAAGGAAAATTATAAATCATGTAACTAAAAAAGTGCGTAATTATATAACAAGTAAATCAATAATCAAATAAAATTAAATAAAATTAAATGGAATTCAATTTACCAAGTCAGATCGTAAAAGATCTAAGTTTCGGAGACGAAGCGCGCAATAAAATATTGTCAGGTGTTTATAAATTATCAAACGCAGTCAAGTCCACATTAGGGGCTTCAGGAAAGTGCGTGATATATGAAGACGCAATGGGCAGACCGGTGATAACAAAAGACGGGGTAACCGTTGCAGAAAGCGTAGTCTTAATGGACCCGGTCGAAAATATAGGTGCTACCTTAATAAAGGAAGCGGCTAACAATACAGTGAAAGAAGCAGGAGACGGTACTACTACAGCTACCGTTCTTGCTACTTCATTATTAACAGGATTAAACAATTACAAGGGTGAAGAAAAGATTAGAAGTATTAAGGATGGCGTTTCTGAATGTTATAAAGAAGTTGTCGATTACCTTGACAATGCCAGTATACCAGTTGAAGGCGAAATGCTTAGGCAAGTTGCTTATATTAGCTGCAATAATGACCACAGTCTTGGAGATAAAATTGGAGAAGCTTTTGAAAAAGTTGGCAAAAATGGAGTCGTTCTAATGGAAGACTCGGAAACAAATGAAACTTATGTGGATTTTGTGGAAGGAACCCAATTTGAAGCAGGCATGAAATCTGCTCATCTATTAACAGATAAAGACAAAGGCACGGCGGTATTAGAAAATCCGTATATACTGATAGTAAGTTCAAACATACCAAGTGTACGACGTATACAAAGTATATTGGAGCATGTAGTTAAAACCAAAAGAGCGTTGCTTATAGTTGCGCCTATGGATCAACAACCGTATGCTACTTTATTAGCCAACAAGGTTAAAGGCAATATCAAAGTCAATATTGTTGACCTACCCGGTTTTGGCCCGACTAAGCAAGACACTATAGAAGACCTGGCCATATTAACCGGTGCCACAGTAGTTAACGAGGAACTAGGTGATGACTTGGATCTTATTGACCCTGACGTGCTAGGGGAGGCAATTAAATCTGTCACAGACGCCAAAAACACTACGCTGCAGATTAAAGAAGCAACCGGAGACTTATCGGATAGGATAGCTGAAGTAGAAAGAAAAATTGAAAAAGAAACAAACGGTTATATTAAAAAGAAATTAGAACAGCGTTTATCAATGCTAACCGGTAAGGTAGGTGTTATATATGTGGGAGCCGATTCTGCAGTAGAGCTAAAAGAAAAGAAAGACAGGGTAGAAGACGCTATTCACGCAACTAAAGCTGCTTTGCAAGAAGGTATTATACCAGGTGGTGGAACTGCTTTATTAAATGCGTCTCAACTTATAGAGCCTAAGAATGATGGCTACAAAATATTACTAGAAGCAATACAATCACCTTACAACATCATATTAGATAACGCGGGATATTCTGATTACGAATTACCAAAAGCTAAGTCGGAAGCGGGTGAAGCCAAAGGGGCTAAAGAAGATTGGGTAGGTATTGGGGTAGACGTAACATGCGGTTGCTACAAAAGAATGATAGAAAGCGGTATTATAGATCCAGTGCTAGTAACCAAGTCTGCATTAAAGAATGCAATAAGTGTTGCCACCACAATTATATCCGCCGATTGTATAATCTCAAATGTAAGATCTCTTGAAAGCAATTAATTACTACATCGTAATAGATAAGATAAAGGAGGCGCCGAAAACGGTTGCTGGCCTAGAGTTAACTGAAACACAGAACACAGACATTAGGTATTTAAAAGCCAAGGTTATAAGTGCTGGCGATAAGGTTGATTATATAAAAGAAGGTAGTGTTGTTAGATATGACAAACACGCTGGCCACGGAATAGAATGGAATGACAAGATGTACCATGTTATTACTATAAACGATATTGTTTTAGTTGAATGAGACTAAGTGCACAGGATTTAAGGAATAAGAATGTATTTAAGTATTACAGGCTTGTCAGAAGATGGGCTTGTAAAACTTACGATTTGAAAGATGCAGATTTAGAGTTACTTATTTATTTAGATTGTAAAAACCATTTTATACGTAATGATTTTATTAAGGGCGCGTACACCTACTCTTGGGATAAAGCAAGATGGGAAAGATTACGTAAAAACGATTGGATAACTGTTTTTAGCAAAAGAAACAGAACAACAATGAAGTACAATACGTATACAACTTCTTTTAAGTGTAAGCAGCTTATAACTAGAATATATAGAATACTACTAGGCGAAGAAGATTTGCCTACATCAGAAAGAAGTACTTTTTATAAAAACAAAACATATACCGATAAGGTTTTCAATCAAGCGATTGATTATATGATTAACGATAACGAACGATAAACAAACATTATGGCATTTAAAATGACACCCAAATCCCCTGTCTTAATGGCAACGGGTAGATTCGGATCTCCGGCAAAAAACATGAATAAAGGCTACGGCCCGGCTAAAACATCTTCTCCAGCTAAGCAACGCTCTGGAGGAATAAGTGGCGATGTATTAAGTAAAGGTATAAGTGCTTTAGAATCGTCTAAAAAAAGAACCAAATTTAAAGACATTTCAGAAGAAATGGAACCAGCGCGAGGGCGTGGAATGAAAAAAGAGCTTAAGAAAATAAAAAAGAAGGTTGCGCCTTCTGCCTTAGAGGCCGAGGGGATTAAAGTTAAGGATCCTAAAGAAGGCATAGTGAACACCTTGCCTAAAAATAATGAAAACAACAAAACTAAAAAAGACAAAAAACAATTAACCGCTAAGCAAAAAGCTCTTAAAGCTTTAAAAGATGCTCAAAAAGATAATGAAGTTTCAAATATTGAAAAACAAACTTCTAAAGTAATAAAGAATTCTACAAAGAAAAGAAAGCAAGCAAAAAGAAAAGACAGCCAAGCAGAGCGAAGAACTGAAAAAACAAAAAGGCTAGAAGAAAGAATTGAAAGAAGAAAAGCTCGAAGATCTCCTGCTAAGCAAGCGAATGTAAGCGCTATGACTCAGCCAAAGAAAAAAACTAGCAAGAGTAAGGTTGGAATAAAAGATAATGAACCAAGCCGAAGCAAAAAATCTTTAAAGAGCGGCGGGGGTTTCATACCGGGCGATAAAATGACTGCAAAACAAAAAGAAAAATCTGGGGGCGTAGGCTCTCCAGCTAAGCAAAGAACAGGTGGAAATAGGATCACGAAAAAGACGCTGGTAAAAAAACTACCAGAATTAGGTAATAAAAACGCTGAAATGGGATCTGATGGTAAGATGACAATCATAACAGCGAATATGGCTAAAAATTACAAACCAATCCCGCTTAGAAAAATGAAGGGCAAGAAAATGAAGATGGAGAAAGTTGCGGTTAAGGCTAAGCAGGATAAATCTCCAGCTAAGCAGTCAAAAAGCATGACCCCCGCCGAGGTTTCTAAATTCGAAAAAAACATAGAAATTCAAGAAAAATTCGACGCTAAAATTAAAAAAGCCAAGGGTAATACTAAAAAAATAGAAAGACTAACTAAAAGAGCTAATCGTAAAATGGACCGCTCGGCAAATTAAATTTATGGCATTTAGGTTAAAACCACATTCTGAAATATTCGGTTTGCATGACGCTACGTCAGAGTTTGGCACACCCGTTATTATAAAAGACGATCTGGAAGAAGGGGTACAAGCAGAAGCTAATAGAGATGGAACGATCTTTGTTAGCTCAGACTTGCCTGAAAATAAAGTACAGGATGCAGTAAACCACGAAAAAGTGCATTTGGATCAAATGGCTTCTGGTAGGCTGCAATACTCAGACGATTCTGTTACTTGGAAACGAGATACAAAGTCGCCTGCTAGAAAATACGATAGAGCTACAATGAATGAGGGACACCCTGATTTTGAGTGGGAAAACGAAGCATATAAACAATAATAATTATGGGATTAAATTTTAGAGGAGCTGCTAATAGGTTTAAGTATAAAAACCAAAACAGCTTTCAAGATAAATCGGCACCAGGCCCAAGAAGAGGTGTTGGCGGTGATGAGCCGGGTAGTTTAGCTAGAGCCGAAAAACGGTTTGGAAAAATATCTAGCCCAGCTAAAATAAAGAAAAACTTTTACGGGGGTGAAGCTTATTTTCAAGATGGCTACAGCGGCGATCTAGCTAATAGTTTACCTATAACACGTAAATCAAGTTCTCCTCTTAAAATAAACATGGCTTTAGTTGACGGCGCAGCGCGTTCTGCAAAAAAGTTTACTGATATTGGTGCAGCGGTTGCAGATGGATTTAAAACATTAGAGCCAGAGCCTACTGCAGCGAATTTAGGTAATTACACTTACCCAGAAGTACCTGACGGTAATAAGCCCACCGGTGACGGTGATAAGCCTACTGGTGACGGTAAAACAAAAGAAACAGAAAAAACAACAAATACCAAGACAGATGAATAACAAACCAATTACGGCCAGAGTAAAAAGCGGCATGTTCAAAACAAAAGAGCCTTTACTAAATGTAGGACCGGCTGGAGTTGATGGAAACAATACGACTCGCACTATGCCTTCTCCTAGTAAGATGAAAGGATATAAAATGAAGTCCTCACCTTTTAAGCAAGCAAAAACAACCGATGACATTGTTACAGAGGCTATTAATGACCAAATAACAGATCAGGGTATAAGCCTCGGAACAACGACCACTACAGTCACTCCGGACACTGAGGGAACTGCCGGGAAGGATGCAGTACCTGGTAAAGTTACAGGGCAAATGCCCGGCGGAAAAATGTCCGGCGCTGAATGGAAAAATTATTTAGCAAATGAGTCAGCCGAAAAGAAAGCTGCAAGACACAAAAGAGAGGAAGATGCAGGCGTTAGGGAAAAAGGCACCGACGCTGTGGCTGGCACTCCTGGAACAGATGGTGATAAAGACGTTAAAAAAAAGGCTATTATCGAAAAAGTTGCACGCACAGGAGAGGCTTCAAGCGCTTACGCTACTCGTAATAACTTAAGGAAAGCTAAGGTAGCTGCTCGTAATGCAAAAAAATACCAAAGGAAACAAGATAGAGCCGACCGCAGAAAAGATCCAACTCTTGATGCAAAAAAACAAAGACAGGCTAGAAAAGAAGCAGCCGCTCAAGAAATAAAAAAAGTTGCGGATTCTGAATTAAGAAATTCACAAATTCAATCTAAGCAAGGTAAATACGGGTTTGGAAATAATAAAGATATAGTGCTGGATGACGTTAATGTACAGCAAGGAGAAAAAACAGACAAACGACAAAGAGAGTTAGGTACCCCCGTTGAAATGAATAAACCTGGTTTCTTTAAAAAGAAATCACCTATGAAAATGAATTACTTTAAAAAGTGAAAGCAAAAGGACTAGGAGATACAATAGAAAAAATTACAACCGTAACCGGAATTAAGAAAGCTGTTAAGGCTTTGCCATGGGATTGCGGTTGTGATAAAAGAAAAGAAACGTTAAACAAGATGTTTCCATATAAGTAAAATTAAATTTAATTAAATGAAAAAAGAAAAAGACTACACAGAATTTGAAGTTGTCAAAGGCAATCAGCTTAGCGAATCTGAATTAAAAGAATTACGGGAAGCTGTAAATCGAGTAAACGAAACGCAAATGCAGATAGGCGGGCTTGAAGCACACAAGGCTAAACTTCTATCCGAAATATTAGTATTCACAAAAGAAGTAGAAAGCACTCAAAAAATACTTGCCGCTAAATACGGCGATGTGAGCATTGATCTTAATACTGGCCAATTTACAGAAAATGCAAGTAATAAGAAAGATTAGTGTAGGCAAAGACTATAAAAATGATGCCATGCACTATACTGTTGGACAGGAAGTGTATGGTGGTCATACTATAGAGAACATTATAGAAGAGGAAACAAAGTACTCCATCTATATATCGAAAGGGGATGTTATCATGCCGTGGAAGGACTTCAACAAGAATATGTCTATATCCGTGGAGTATAATATTGCATGGTAAAATGCAGAGTGTATTTAATTACTTAGTATCGCCAAAAGGTGCTAGAACGACAGGACAAACAACTATCGACGGACAAGAACTATTGCTTAATACTGAATTACAAAACCATGAGTACTCGAATAGAGTTGGTATTGTTTTAAGTTTACCATTAGCGGAGAAATATAAAGAAATAGAAGAAGGTGATGAGGTTATAGTGCATCACAATGTATTTAGGAGATTTAGAGATGTAAGAGGCAAAGAGAAGAATAGTAAAAGCTATTTGACTGAAGATACCTATTTGGCACAACCAGATCAAATATACGCTTACAGAAGAAATGGCAAGTGGAAAGCGTTAGAAGGTTTTTGCTTTGTAATGCCGGTTAAGGAAACAAAAATGTTTTCAATGGACTTTGAAAAGCCTTTAATAGGGCTTATTAAATATAGCGAAAACATAGGGGTTGATACTTTAATAGGCTTTATACCTACTTCGGAATACGAATTTATTATAGACGGGCAGAGGTTATACCGAGTACCCAACAATTCAATTACAATCAAATATGGACATAAAGGAAACGAAGAGGAATATAATCCGAGCTGGGCACAGAGCAGTAGAGGAACTGATTAAGGTAGCTAAAGAAGACATCGTGGATTCAGACGATGACATTTCCGCAGACAGGCTTAAAAACGCAGCGGCTACGAAAAAGTTAGCTATATTTGATGCGTTCGAAATACTTAACCGTATTGAAGAGGAAGAGAGAATCCTTGAAAACAAACCCAGGCAAGAAGTTGAAACTACTAGCTTTGGTGGATTTGCTGAAAATAGATCCAAATAATGTATACCCAAGAACTATATCAAATAATAGAACCTATAAGACAAGTGACAATTACTCGTCTTAATAAAGGTAAAAAATGGGAATACGGTTATAACAAAGACCATGATGTTGTTGTTATAAGCAAAACTGGGCAAATAGGCGAAATCTATAAGATACAGAATCTAAAGATAGCGTTGCCTAAATCTCCAGGCAAATTAAGTAAAGCTACTAACAAATGGACTCCAGAGGAATACCCAAAAGAATTGAAAGGCATAAAAAGCATTTTTGATTGGAGGGATTACCCTGAGGGATTCAAAACAAAATGGGGAGAATACATAGATGAAAATTTCAACAAAAGAGAAAACGGTCATTGGTTCAATAATAAAGGCGTGGACACTTACCTTACTGGTACTCACTTTATGTACTTGCAGTGGACCAAGATTGACGTTGGGCAACCTGACTTTAGAGAATCAAACAGATTATTCTTCATATTCTGGGAAGCTTGTAAAGCCGACAGAAGATGTTATGGTATGTGTTATCTTAAGAACAGACGTTCGGGTTTTTCGTTCATGGGGTCAGGGGAGACCGTTAATCTCGCAACCATATCAAGCGATGCACGGATTGGAATATTGTCCAAATCTGGGGCCGATGCGAAGAAAATGTTCACCGATAAGGTTGTACCCATATCTGTTAACTACCCATTCTTTTTCAAACCAATACAAGACGGAATGGACCGTCCCAAGACAGAACTCGCATACCGAGTACCCGCATCCAAATTCACACGACGCAGACTCGATTCGAATGACAAGACGGAATCGCTCGCAGGTCTCGATACCACCATTGACTGGAAGAACACAGGGGACAACGCGTACGATGGGGAGAAACTTAAACTCCTCGTCCACGATGAGAGCGGTAAATGGGAGAGGCCGAACAACATCCTCAACAACTGGAGAGTCACGAAAACAACATTAAGATTAGGTAGTCGTATTATTGGTAAGTGCATGATGGGATCAACATCAAACGCATTAGATAAAGGAGGAGAGAATTTTAAAAAGCTATATAATAGCTCAGACGTAACTAAGAGAAATGCCAACGGTCAAACTAGATCTGGATTGTACTCTTTGTTTATTCCTATGGAATGGAATTACGAAGGCTTTATAGATGAATATGGGCACGCTGTATTTAATACGCCGTCAGAAGGCACTGTGGATCCACACGGAGACGTTATAGACGTCGGGGTTATAGAGCACTGGAATAATGAGGTTGAAGGATTAAAAGGCGACCAGGACGCTCTAAATGAGTTTTACCGACAATTCCCTAGAACAGAGGAGCACGCTTTTAGAGATGAAACAAAAAATAGTATATTTAATTTAGCAAAAATATACGAGCAAATAGATTACAACGAAGATCTAAGGAACAGCAATGTATTAACTAAAGGTAGTTTTCATTGGGAAAACGGTGTTAAAGATACCAAGGTAATATTTACACCAAATCCTCAGGGGAGATTTTTAATTTCTTGGACACCTGCGTATAATATACAAAACAGGCAAGTAATCAAGAATGGCGTTAAACATCCTGGCAATGAGCACATGGGCGCTTTTGGTTGTGATAGTTACGATATATCCGGTACAACTGACGGAAGAGGATCAAAAGGTGCTTTGCACGGTTTAACCAAATTTAGTATGGAAGACGCTCCGCCAAGTACTTTCTTTTTAGAGTATGTAGCAAGACCTCAAACCGCTGAAATGTTTTTTGAAGATGTTCTTATGGCATGCGTGTTTTACGGGATGCCTTTGTTGTGTGAAAATAACAAGCCGAGGCTTTTGTATTACTTTAAAAGAAGAGGTTATAGGGGTTACTCTATGAACAGACCAGATAAGTTATGGAACAAGTTATCTGTGACTGAGAAAGAAATAGGTGGAATACCAAATTCAAGTGAGGATATAAAACAAGCGCATGCTGCTGCTATTGAAATGTACATAGACAGGCACGTTGGTTTAAGTGACGAAGGAGAATACGGTACAATGTACTTTAATGAAACGTTAAGCGATTGGTCTAAGTTTGATATAAATAACAGGACAAAGTTTGATGCAGCTATTAGCTCAGGGCTTGCCATAATGGCTTGCAATAAAGATCTATATAGGCCTAGTAATGTTAGGCAGAAGCAAGTTGTTAATTTAAGATTTGCGAAATATACCCATGAAGGGAACGCATCAAAAATAATAAAAAAATAATATGGCGATAAATGCAGTAAATAGTTTTTTCCCTAGCCAGGTAGTAAGTGATCAGGAAAAAGTTTCTCAAGATTACGGATTACAAGTTGGTAGAGCGATTCAAAACGAATGGTTTTCTAGTAACTCGGGATCAACTCGCTTTAGAAGTAATCAAACCACTTTTCATAATTTAAGGTTGTATGCAAGAGGCGAACAACCAGTTCAAAAATATAAAGATGAGCTTTCTATTAACGGGGATTTATCTTATTTGAATTTAGACTGGAAGCCTGTTCCTATATTATCAAAGTTTGTGGATATAGTTGTGAATGGTATTGCTGATAGGTCTTTTGATATTACTACTTATTCGCAAGACCCTTATGGCGTAAGCAAAAGAACTGCTTATATGGAGTCTATTATAAGAGACAAGCAAACAGAAGAGTTAAACAACTTTGCTCAAGAAAATTTTGGTATTAATCTTTTTGAAAATCCACCGGAAACTTTACCGGACTCTCAGGAAGAGCTTGACATACACATGCAGCTGACTTACAAGCAAGGCATAGAGATAGCAGAAGAAACCGCGCTTAATACACTTCTTGATGAAAATAGATACGATTTAACAAAAAGAAGAACTTATTTAGATCTAGCTACATTAGGCATAGGGGCCGTTAAAAACAACTTTTCAGAATCAGAAGGAGTTACAATTGATTATGTTGACCCAGCTTATTTAGTATATTCTTACACAGAAGACCCTTATTTTCAAGACATATATTATGCAGGAGAAGTTAAATTTGTACCAATAAACGAAATTAAAAAACAATTCCCTAATTTAACGCAGGATCAATTAGAAAAAATTCAACAACAAGGAACACAAAATTACGGTGTTTTTGATACCAACGTAGGGAACGGATACAATAACAACAGAGACTCAAACGTTATACAGGTTTTGTACTTTAATTATAAAACCTATATGAATGAGGTTTATAAAGTTAAAGAAACCGCAACAGGGGCAACTAAGATAATAGTAAGGGACGATCAGTTTGATCCGCCGGTAGAAATGCTTGAGGAGCAATTTGGCAAAATGTCAAGATCACTTGAAGTGCTTTACGAAGGAGTAATGATTGTAGGTACTGATATTATGCTTAAATGGGAAATGGCAAAAAACATGATGCGCCCTAAAAGTGATGTATCTAAGGTTAAAATGAATTACGCTATTACGGCCCCTAGAATGTATAAGGGTAGAATAGAATCATTAGTAAGCAAGTGCACGGGATTTGCTGATATGGTACAGTTAACTCACTTGAAATTACAACAAGTACTACAAAGAATGATACCTGACGGTGTTTATCTTGACGCTGATGGAATCAACGAGGTTGATTTAGGCAATGGCACAAACTACAATCCACAAGAAGCATTGAATATGTTTTTTCAAACGGGTTCTATAATAGGTAGATCGTTTACGCAGGACGGGGATATGAATCCTGGTAAAGTGCCTATACAAGAAGTGCCTACGGGAAGTGGTGGTCAAAAGCTACAAACCTTAATAGCTACTTACAACTATTATCTGCAAATGATAAGAGATGTAACTGGACTGAACGAGGCAAGAGATGGCTCTACGCCTGACTCTAGAGCATTAGTAGGTGTTCAAAAGCTAGCTGCAGCAAACTCAAATACCGCAACTAGACATATACTTGATTCTGGGTTATACTTAACAAAAGAACTTTGCGAATGCTTATCGCTTAGAATATCAGATATAATAGAATACCATCCAGCCAAAGAAGCCTTTATAACCAAAATAGGTAGATTTAACGTAGGACTTTTAGAGGAAATGTCGGACTTATACATGCACGACTTTGGTATAAGCCTAGAGCTAATGCCTGATGAAGAGCAAAAAGCTTTACTAGAAAACAACATACAGGCTGCTTTGCAACAAGGAAGTATAGATCTTTCTGACGCGATAGATATAAGAGAGGTTAGGAATATAAAGCTAGCTAATCAATTGCTTAAGGTTAAACAAAAGAAAAGACAAGAAAGATTGCAGCAGGAACAACAAGCCAACATACAGGCTCAAGCTCAAGCGAATGCTCAAGCACAACAAGTTGCCGCTCAAGCAGAAATACAAAAAGACCAGGCACTGTTCCAGACTAAATCTCAATTAGAGCAGCTTAAAGGGCAATTAAGGCAACAGGAAATGGCAACCGAAGTAGCCGCTAAAAAAGAGCTAATGGGATTAGAATTCCAATACAACATGCAGCTTAAAGGAGTAGAAGTAGACGGGGCTAAATCCAAAGAAAAAGAAGTTGAGGATCGCAAGGACCAAAGAACTAGGATACAAGGGACGCAACAAAGTGAAATGATTAATCAAAGAAAAAACGATTTACCGCCTAAAAACTTTGAATCTGCAGGAAATGACGTAATGGGCGGTGGATTTGGCTTAGGTGCGTTCGATCCTAGGTAATAATAATAATAGTAACAATAATTATATAATATTTTATCATGGAAGAAAATCAAGAAATTGTAGAACAGCCAGTAACAGAAGTTGCGGCTGAGGACACGAGCCCAATGTCAGTTAGTGACGACGGCACAATAAAAGTAGATATGGGCAAGTTTGCGGCAGCTGAGGCGGAAGCCCCCGCAGAACAACCTGTTATAGAACAACCTGTCATGGAGCAGGTTAATGAGGATACACCTCCCGAGCCTGTGCCGGAAGCGATTATTGAAGATGCTGTTCTAGAAGAAATAACAGAAGAAGAGGTTGTAGAGCAAGTAGAAGAGCTTACCGAACAAGTTGAACAAGCTATAGTTAAAGCGGACTTAGGGATTGAATTACCTGAGAATATTCAAAAGGTTGTAGACTTTATGAATGAAACCAGTGGGTCACTAGAAGATTATGTTAAGCTTAATCAAAATTACGAAGAGCTTAATCCTGAGCAATTGCTTAAAGAATATTACGCAGATACAAAGCCTCATTTGGATCAAGAGGACATTGAATTCCTAATGGAAGATAACTTTCTTTATGATGAAGATATAGATGAGGAACGAGATATAAAAAGAAAAAAATTAGCCAGGAGAGAAGAGTTAGCAAAAGCTAGAAATCATCTCACTGGATTAAAAGATAAATATTACGAAGAAATTCGTGGAGGTGCTAGATTAGCGCCTGAACAAAAGAAAGCGGTAGAGTTTTTCAATCGCTATACAAAAGAAAACGAAGCAGCAACTCAATTAGCTGAAAAACAATCACAAACGTTTTTAAATAAAACAGAAGGTGTTTTCAATAATGATTTCAAAGGTTTTGATTATCAAGTTGGCGACAAGAAATTCCGTTTTAAAGTTAAAGACGCTCCTACTATTAAGGAAACCCAAAGCGACATTAATAATTTTGTCAAGAAGTTCTTGGATAAAGATAATCAAATGTCAGATGCAGCGGGGTACCACAAGGGA
>Ga0209634_1002135_pt1 | contig 14003 bp, 13 predicted proteins | sample LinPmetageLP40_FD_184043 | JGI IMG/M metagenome (GOLD analysis project Ga0209634, IMG submission 184043) | Marine viral communities from the Pacific Ocean - LP-40 (SPAdes) (version 2) | ecosystem: Environmental > Aquatic > Marine > Oceanic | place: Pacific Ocean | collected 2010-08-26
GGACTCGCTGTCAACACATACACAGTAAGATATACCACTTAATAATTTGGATAATACAAAATAAATTTATATAATATAAAGAAAGGTTATAAATATGGCAACTAGAAAACTGGACAAAGAACATTTAGAACAAATTCAAACTCTGCAACAGAGTTATGCAGAAAATGCAAATCTATTAGGAAATTTGTCAATTGAAAAACATTCATTAAACAAACGTTTAGAAGAAATTAGTGAAACATATCATGAACAATTGATTAAATTTGAAACTATTCGTATGAATGAACAAGAGTTAATGGATCAACTTACAGAGCGTTACGGAGACGGCTCAATTAATATTGCAGACGGCACATTTACTGAATCATAGGTTTGACACATCTTATCCATATTTATAAGAAAATAATTATAGGAAAAATATCATGGCAGAAAGAATTGTATCGCCTGGCGTATTTACGAATGAAGTAGATCAATCGTTTTTAGCTGGCGGAGTAGCACAAATAGGTGCTGCAATAGTAGGACCAACAGTAAAAGGCCCTGCACTAGTACCAACCCAAATCACATCATATGGAGATTTCGAACAGATATTCGGATCTTATTCTGATGAATCATATGTACCATTTGTAGTCAATGACTATTTAAGAAACGGAAACGTAATAACAGTAACTCGTCTTTTATATGAAGATGGGTATAAACTTGAAAATGGAGCATTAGGAGTAGTTGCAAAATCTGGATCTGGTGCTGGTGCTGTAGAAACAGTAACCCATGTACTTCATCCTACTCAAGCAGTATTAGGAGATAATGGTGTAAATTCTTCTTACTTTGCACCATCTGTTATTACTAATATAGAATCTGGATCATTTGAAATTAAAGTATCTGGATCATTTACTACGGACGTAACCGTACCTGGATTTAGTGGAGCATTTATAGCCGGCAACGGAGCTGCTGTTACAGCTTCAATTGTGTCGACAGACAATACATATATAACTAAATTATTTGGAAATTCTCCTAAATCTGTAGATTATCCTGTATACGTACAATATGAAAATAAAAATGCATCTACATTGTTTGCTAATATGGCCGACGTAACTATTTCCATAGAACAAGTAACTGGGTCAAATTATTCATTTTTACAAGACTTTCAAACAGCAGCAACACCTTTTGTAACTTCACAAAAAATTGGAAGCACTGTTAAAAATCTATTTAAATTTCACACGTTATCACATGGTACCTCAGTTAATTCTGAAGTTAAAATTGGTATTCGTGATATTAGGCCAGCAAGTGAAGTTTCTGATCCAAATGGATATGGAACATTTACAGTAGAAGTAAGGCGTGTTAATACAACTAATATATTTAATACTCCATATTCATCAGAAGACACAGATCGTTCTCCAGATACAGTAGAATCATTTACTAACTTAAATTTAGATCCTGACTCTCCTAGATATATTTCTAGAGTGATTGGTGATAGGTACCGAACCGTAACTGATTCAGGAGACGTTGTAGTCAATGGCGATTATCCTAATTTATCTAAATTTATTAGAGTAGAAGTTGATCCTAGTGTTTCTGAAAAAACAAATAACGAAACACTGATACCGTTTGGATATCGAGCATTAACGTCTCCGGTACCAATGTATAGTGGGTCGCTTAATCTAACTGCTGTGTCAAATAGAACATCACAAGTTCAAACTACATATAACAGTAAAAATTATTTTGGATTTAATTTTGACAATTTAAATAACCTAAATTATTTAGCTCCAACCCCTACTGCGTTTTCAACAACTGGTAGTAATTCTGACTTTTATCTTGGTGATGTTAGTCAAGATGCAGACGCAGCATTCCCATCTTTAACGAGTGCTTATAGTGGATCATTAAATGATTCTTTAGTTGCTGGTACATTTACTTCTAATGTTTCAATTAATACTAGAAAATTTATAATGCCATTACAAGGTGGCTTTGACGGTGCTCGTCCTAACTTACCTAAATTGTCTGGAACTAACTTAAAATCAACGAATGCGTTTGGATTTGATTGTAGTGGAACAGCAACTGCGGGAACAAAGGCATATAATAAAGCGTTTACGGTATTAAGCAACACAGATTATTATGATATGAACATGTTGATTACACCTGGTGTAGTTGATAGCCTTCATCCATTAGTAACTAGTGCAGCTAGAAACTTAGTAGAAGAACGACAAGATGCATTTTATGTTATGGATAGTAATGCATTAACAGACAATATTGCAACCGTTGTACAACAAGTAACAAACATTGATAGCAATTATGCAGCAACATATTATCCATGGGTAAGAATTGTAGATCCAGCAAAAAACAAACCAATATTTGTTCCACCATCTGTAGTCGTCCCTGGAGTGTTAGCATTTAATGATGCAGTTACCGCACCATGGTATGCACCTGCAGGATTAAACAGAGGAGGCTTAACGCCAGCAGTAGGTACATATAAAAATTTAACTCAAGCAAACAGAGATGAATTGTATGAAAACCGTGTTAATCCTATAGCAAACTTCCCTAATGAGGGTATATGTATTTGGGGGCAAAAGACTTTACAATCTCGTCCAAGTGCATTAGACCGTGTCAATGTGCGTCGTTTGCTTATCGAAGTCAAGAAGTTTATTGCATCATCTACGAAATATTTAGTATTCGAGCAAAACACTTCAGCAACCAGAACAAGATTCTTGAGTATTGCAAATCCTTATTTAGAACAAGTAAGAGCACAACAAGGATTATCAGCATTCCGAGTAGTAATGGATGAAAGTAACAATACACCAGATGTAATAGATAGAAATATCTTATACGGCCAAATATTTTTACAACCAACCAGAACGGCAGAATTTATAGTCCTAGACTTTAATATTCAACCAACGGGTGCAGCATTTCCTGAATAGTATTAAATAAATAAAGAAAAAGGTAAGATTTCGGTCTTGCCTTTTTTACTGTCCGATATATTTATATTAAAATAACAAGGAAATATATGGCTTTAGAAGATAGAATAAATACCGCCAACCCCGGAACAGATTTTGCTGATTATGGTTTAGACAATAACTATTGGCAAAATGCATATTCATGGGAACCAAGAAAACAACATCAGTTTATTATGGAGGTGGAAGGAATTCCTTCATACTTAATTAAATCATCTGCTAAACCTAGTTTAGAGAACGGAGAAGTTACTTTAGATCACATGAACGTTCAAAGATACGTTAAAGGAAAATCTAAATGGAGTTCAATATCTGTAAATTTATATGATCCTATAGTACCAAGTGGGGCACAAGCAGTAATGGATTGGATGCGATTGCATCATGAATCTGCAACGGGACGAAACGGATATTCTTCTATGTACAAAAAAGAAATTACATTGACTCAACTTTCTCCATTAGGTGAGAAAGTAGAAGAATGGATTTTAAAAGGCGCTTATATTCAAAGCAGTAATTTTGGTGCATATGATTGGTCAAGTGAAGATGTTGTAATGATTGAAATGACACTTAGATTTGATTGGGCATTCTTAAACTTCTAATAAAATATTAAACTATACAATTAAGGTAGGGTAACACCCTACTTTTTTTGTGAACTCATATTTATAATAAAGTTATAATAAGGACATATATGAGTAAAGTTACTGATCGTTTAGACAACAAACAAATTGTTGAATTAGCAAAAAAACAATACGAACAACAAAAACGAACCAATAAATTTCCAGCAAACATAGTAAAATTTCCAAGCGCCGGAAAAGTATATTCAGAATCATCTGTATTACGAAGTGGAGAATTAGAAATGCGTCATATGACTGCATATGATGAAGACATATTAACTAATTCTACTTACATTAATAGTGGTGTAGTTTTTGATAAATTATTAGAATCATTAGTTATTACACCAGGATTTGATGTTTCAGAACTAATATATGCAGACAAAGAATCTTTAATAATTTCGGCAAGAATTTTAGGGTATGGTAATGATTACGTAGTAGCATTAAATGATTCAAAAGATACTCCGATAAAAGCTATAATTGATTTATCTAAATTAAAATACAAAGATTTTTTGTTAAAAACTGATGAACATGGATTTATTGAGTATGTTGTTGAGTCTACAAAAGATACAATTAAATACAAAATATTATCCGAAACAGAAATTACTTCGATTGACAAGGACCAATTAGTGTCTCGATATTTAGAATTAAGCGTTCAAGAAATAAATGGATCTGCAGATAAAAATGATATTACAGAGTTTTTACAATATTCGCTTCGTGCAATTGAAGGTCGAAAATTAAGAAATTATATCACAGAAAATATGCCGGGTATCGAAACAAAAACAACAGCAATGGGAGAAGATGGGAGCTCCCATCCTGCCGTGTTTCAATTTAGTGGCGACATTTTTCGGGTTTAAATCAGAACATCAAGTATTATTACACAATCAAATATTTGATTTGCTCTGGGCAGGTGAAGGCCGTTGGACGTTTGATGAAATTTATACCATGCCCCTACGCATAAGAAAACTATGGGTTTCACGCATCAACAGAATGCGCAGTGACGCAGAAGCTCAGTCGCAGGAGCAAAAGATAAAACAAAAATCTGGAAATATACAACGAGGGCCATCGAAAAACTAAAATTTTAATATTTATATTAAAAGATTTAAATGCATAAACCGTTTAAACATACAACATTACAACTTAAATCAGTCGATCGTCTCGGTGCAGGTCCTGGTTTTCGAACTAAACCTTCATATGGGGGAGGAGTATCAAACGAACTCAAAAATCTTCGTGATCAAACTAAAACATTTACTGATGAAATAAAATCATTATCTGATACAATTCCTAGTGTCAAAAAATCTATGCAGCTTTTCGGCAGCACATTTACAGATCTCAAGGGTAGCATAGATGGAGCTCAAGCAGGATTAGGTGCTTTAACAGGAATGTTAAAGAAAAGTGCCGATGTCATGATCACGATGACAAAGACAGTCACTGCATTTGAACGAATGAATGCCAAATTGAATAAGTCATTTAAGATGGGTAGTGAAGCTGCAGCAGTAATGGGCAACGCATTGCGAGCCAACGCAAAGGAGTTAAAAATTGGAGACGATAAACTACAAAAATTTGCCGGATCACTGAAAGGTATGACCGGAGGATTTATCTCTAGTACAAAGGTATTAGGCAAATTTGGAAAAGAGTTACTCCAGACACAAACATACATACAAAACAATTTAGGATTATCGGAAGAATCAGCTCAAAAGTTTGAATTGTATGCACGAGGTATGGGTCAAACGGGAACTGCAGCAATAGAGTCATTAAATGAAATGACAAAAGCAATGGCAACAAATGCTGGTATGGATGCTACTCAGATGCAAGCTCAAATCATTGAAGATATAGCAGGCATGGGAGCAGATTTAGTGTTTCAGTACGGTCGGGTTCCTGGAGAATTAGAAAAAGCCACAATGAAAGCTCGTATTTTAGGCACATCATTAGAAGCATTAAACACTGCTGGAACAAACATGTTAAATATTGAATCTAGTATTGGTAGCGAATTAGAATATCAGCAATTAACTGGTAAGCGTTTATTAGATCAAAATGGTAAAAGTTTAACCAATGAATATCGAATGGCTACGCTTAAAGGAGACGCAACTAAACAAGCAGAACTAATGCAAACGTTCCTGGAAGAAGAAGGCGACAATCTAGAAAACAACATGTTGGCTAGAAAGAAAGCTGCAGAATTGTTTGGTATGAGTGAAGCTGACCTTATGAGAATGCGTCAGCAACAAAAACTAGTTAGTGATTTGGGTATTGATGACATAATGAAAAAGGCTGAAGGTGATCTTGACAAAATTACAACAGATATGCAAGCCCAAGGGTTTACAGCCACAGAAATTAAAGACGTTATTGCTGCATCCGACACAAGAACTACTGATGAAAGAATGGAAGATCATTTAAAAGCCATTCGTGCAAGATTAGTTGGAGACAAGGGAGCAGCAATCAATGTAATAAAAGACAGAGAAGCCTTAGAAGATAAGGATACAGGACTTGCGCAACGACAACAAAAATATGCAGACAACATTAATGATGCGGATGCCGCACTTGGTGAAATTTCAGTAGGAATGGAATCATTTAAAGTAGCCATCCAACCAGCTTTAACTGGATTAGAGATGATGAACAAATTAACAGGTAAATTTGGACAAGAAATTTCTAGCGCAGCTACAAATCTCAGTACTATTATTAACGTTCCCGTCGCTGACATAGACGAAGGAACAGTTGTCGATACCACCGATAAAGCAGCCGGTGGATTTATAACAGGTCCAGGAACCGGTACATCAGATTCAATACCTGCCAGACTATCGGACGGTGAATATGTTATCAATGCTGCAGCAACAAGAAAATATCGACCGATGCTAGACAAAATCAATAAAAATCCAGCACGAATGGCAGCAGGTGGAGGTCCAATGATGAGTACCAACAAAATGGAAACGTTATTATCAGGTATATTGCAAGCAATAAAAACAAGTGATTTTAATTATGGGAGTAAACAATTATAATGCCAATTAATACTACATATCCAAACGCAGCCGGTTGGGGACCAATTGCACCATCAATGGGGGACACTGCAAATACTCCAGCAATACCAATTGGCAACACGCAACAAATTTCCATCGATGGAAATCCATTATATCCTAGTGCAACAAATTGGACAGCACTACGAGCCAGTAGCACAAGTATTGTAGAAGGAAGTTTAGGTCAACGAGCTATAGGTTTAGCAGCAGGTGCTGTAGGTAGTATAGTTGGAATACCACAAGTATCGCAATTTGCTGGATCATTGATTGACGCAAATGCCCAAGGGTCTGTAAAATCTGAATATGCAGTTGCAGATCCAAGCAATTTAAAAAATATACCAGGTGTTAAATATGCAGATTTTCGTGTTAGAAAAGCAAAAGGCGATGCTGAAGGCGTTTTAAAACAACGTTTAGATGCATCATCGTTACTATTACGAACTACACTTTCAGCTGCAACAGGTAAAACACCTGCAAGAAACGTAATTACACCTGCTATTTATGCAGCTGCTGCAGCATCACCGTTTGGCGCATATAGTGCATTTAATCGTGAAGCTACATATGGATGGGGTGATCATGATAATCCATTTGCTTTAAGAAATGATTTTACTGTGCAAAGTCACGTTGCTACACAATGGCGTCAAGGAAAAACGTTAAAGAAAGAATGGTTAAGAACCAAAAGTCCATTGTCATTTATTACTCCATTTCGAGGAGACAAAGTAAATGTTATAGATTTTGGTAAAAGAACATTAAAAGAAGCATATCGATGGAGACCTAAAAACTTTGGAGAAAAGTTAGATTTTTTAGACAAAGCTGGAATAACAAGAGATTTTATAAAATTTTATATTACCGGACCAAAATTAAATGCAGGAAACACTACAGATGTAGATGACATCATAGTTTTTAGAGCAAGCATAAACAGTTTAACTGATACATTTGGTAGCAATTGGAGCGAAGTAAAAATGATCGGCCGTGCAGATCCAAACTATCAATATAGCGGATATAGTCGAGACATAAGTTTAGACTTTACTTTGTTTGCAACAGACAGAGATGAAGTAAAACCTATATGGAGAAAATTAAATGCTCTTGCTGGATACACTGCTCCTACATATGATGATCAAAACATTGCATTGGTTGGTAGTTGGTTGCGAATAACTATAGGAGACTTATTTGTACAACAAGCTGCAGTAATAAAAAGTTTAAATTATACACTATACGATGCAGAATCACCATGGGAAATTAACATTGAAGGAGATCCAGAAATGATGGAAGTACCAATAAAAATTGACGTTAGTTTATCATTGAGTATCATTGCAGATTGGCTACCACAGAAAAATGGAAGATTCTATTCATTGGCAAAACAATATGATGGTAAAACAGGTCTTCCAAAAGAAGGTACCGATAATTGGTTGAGTGGAGCAGAAAAAAATAAAACTTTGGATCTTAAAAAATTAAAATTAGAACTTGAAAATAAAAATAAAACAGAAGATGAGTTAACAGCTTTATTACCAGAAGTCGACAATTTTGATGATCCGCCGCAGCCATAATCTAATAACTAGGATATATAATTTATGAGTAGATACATAGTAACAAAAACAATTAAAGATGAAAATGGCAAACGCAAAAAAGCTACAACCATATTTCCTAATATACCAGTAACTGAAAATGATCAGTTTATCATAACAACATCTGCAGACCGATTAGACAAACTTGCAGATATATTTTATGATGATCAAAATTTATGGTGGGTTATTGCTGCATCAAATGGTTTAGGAAAAGGAACACTAATAGTACCAGCAAACACTAAATTGCGGATTCCGGCAAAACAAGACTTTTCACAACAAATTACATTGATTAACAAAACCAGATGAGTGATATTTTTTATACAGAAGTAGACAAAAACTTACAATTTGAATTAATTGCAAGAGCAGCTGCAGGAAAGCGAAATCGAACTACTAGAGATATAAATTTTATGTTGGGCAAAATTGCTAATGTACAGGTAACGCCATATGACATTACATATGAACCAGATGCAGATAATCAAGAACAAGTTGTCGATCAAAAAACTCCTATTTTTCATGCCATATTAGGAGGTAAGACAGTTCGAGCCAATGAATTTATGCCAAGTGGACCACGTGGATTTTTATCAGATCGACCTACATTTACTACAATTGATGAAGATCGAACTAAAGCTTCTGGCAACGCACTAACCAACACATCAAAAAGAATACCACCATATATTACAGCATTAGACGTTCAAATTGGAGATGATTCAATGGGAGTAATGCAAACTGCAACTATCAATTTAACTATACCAAACCCTGTTAGAGATTTAAACTTTTTTGAATCGGTATATATGCGACCTGGACGTCATTGTAGAATCGAAATAGAACATCCAGACGTAGCAATGGTGTCTATGGAACAAACTGGTGGTAGATTAACCAATGACGTAATGCCTTCTTCAGAAAAATTAAAAAACCTAGGATATGAAAAAGAAGACATTGACGAATTTGTCAAAATGAATAAATTTGTTTTTGATGGTGTTATAACTTCATTTGATATGAATTATCAAGAAGATGCATCGGTTGCAGTAGGATTAGTATTTAGAGGAACAACTCAAATATACACTGATGTTTCAATGGCAATGAATGAAAAGGAAGAAAAAGACAAAAAAACTAAAGAGTCGACTCCTACTAACTTTTGGAGTACTACCAATGACATAGTAGAAGCAAAACGATTAGAGTTAGATAAAAATAAAGGCGTATATTCAGATCCCAGCAATGACAATATACATTATATATGGGGTAAAATACATGACAATGTAAGTTTAGGAACATATATAACATTAGGAGCGTTAATTAATTTTATTAATAGATTTTTAGTAATTAAAATGAAATCTGTTATAGGTAATGCACAAATAATTTGTGATAAAACAGAAGATTTGTGCACTAGTAAATACTATGAACATTTAGTTTCATGCAATCCCGGAGAGGTCTTTTTTCCTGGCCAAGACACATATGGAGAAAAAACATTGTTTGATAAAAGTGGTTTAACAGAACAAAAACCTAAATTTTCTAAAACAGAAAAACCAAATTCCGTATCATATCCTTCATTGATTTTTATTTCAATGAAAACTATACAAAACATAGAAAATGATTTATCAGATGATAATACTTCTACATATACAGTTAAGCAGTTTCTTCAAGAAATATCCAAGTTAATATATAAAGCATCGGGTAGAGCAATTGATATGCAATTAATATCACATCCAGAACGAAAAACCATGTTATTATATTATGACTCTAACAATGTAAGACCACCAACCAACGTAGCAGAACCATTTTCAGTACCTATGTTTGCAAATGATCCAATTGGAACCATAGTAAAAACATTTAATTTTAATGGGAAATTGCCACAAGATGCGTCTACGTTAGCATATGTAATGAATCAAGATCCATCTAATATATCAGAATCTGATGTAGCTCCGTTTTTGTCGTATATGTATAGTGCCAATACACTTGAAAGAGGAAGAGCTGCAGATGGTAAAACATATGAAGTTTCATCAAATTTAATAACAGATGAACAATTACAAGAAATAGAAGCAAAGTATGCAAAACAACATAAAGACCGGTTGGATGAATATTTTAAATCTATAGAAGATTTTTCTAAAAATATGAATGCTAAAAACGATCGAGCTACTTTAGAAAAAAATTTAAAAAAATACATACAATATCCATTTTCAACAATTGAAAGATCCAATCAATTAAAAGCACCAGTTATACCATTTAGTGTTGATTTTTCTATTGATGGTATTAATGGATTTAGATATGGAGATATTTTAGTGTTTAAAGGTCTTCCGGCTAGATATACTAACAATACCGTATTTAGTGTAGTTGGTGTTAGTCATAGTGTTAATGACTCTGGTGAATGGAACACTGATATTAAATGTATAATGAGACCTAAAATTGATAACATATGAGAATGAAATCTTTTTATAGCGCCAATGAAATAACGAACAATTTATATACAACTGGCCAGGAATATATGACTTCCGATAAACAAGAATATATTGGGTTGTATCATAAATATACTACAAATGAAATATACACTCAACCAACTTGGAATAAAAATAAATCATTAAAATTATTTAAATATAAAAAACGAAACATACAAAACGAAACATATGATCGTGTTACAACCGTAAAACTAAATTATAATTCATTTAATAATGTTAACATTGTTATTGAGAAAAAAGACATAGATTTAGGGGTCATTGATCGGTTTATACTTAAAAAAATTAATGAACTTAAATTTTACGAAGTTGATAAAGAAACATATAAACAACATCAAAGTAAAAAAATAGATCCAGCATTGTATAGTGCAATAAAAATAAAATGGACAATTTCAGGCCCATTGCAAACTAACAGAAAAGGCCCTATAGTTATTTTAAGTGTTAGAGACAAAAATATAGCTGAAGTGGACCAAGCTGAAAAAAAGATGCCGGGTATTTCTACTTATTTAAATAATCCTTTACAATATTACACAGACGACGATTTTATATCACCAGCAGACATAAACGGATTGGATTCGTAAAAATTATTTACTATTATATGTTATATGATAGTGGACTATGAATCTGATGTTGCGACCTGCCTAGACATAATAGCAGAAAACAAGACATTGTTAGTCCCTATTTATGCAAACCCAACCACTCATGAATCACAGCAAGATGTATATTCTGTGTATGTTTATTGTGAAGACGGCAGCGAATGGTTAATACCAATGCATCATACAGAACAAATAAGGGGCTTTTCACAGTATCTTACAAGGTTCTTGCAGTTAGATAATATATTTATCCATGACAAGAAGCGGTGGCTTCAAACCGGTGGAAACGATGCCGTATGGGATGTAAAGACTTTGTGGTGGTACACTTACAATGAAGCATATGATGAGTCACATTATCCCACCCCAGCTCACAATTTTTATTGGCGTCGACTCAAATCATTACCACAAGTAAATGCAGTAATACCAATACAGCAACATTTGGCTATGTGTCAGAAGATTAGACACTATGCATGGCCCATGATTGTCAATGCAAAACTCACTGATTCATATAAACGGTTCAATGAGTTGTATCCTAGAACGTTTGCTGATATAGAACAAAATGGGTTAGCAGTTAACGGCACTTTTCGAATGCCAGAACTAGTCAACGGCAATCGAGTGTATTCCAGATACAACTATCATACCACAACAGGTCGACCAAGCAATGCATATGGTGGATTCAATTATGCGGCAATGAACAAAGAAGACGGAACAAGAGCAGCATTTGTAAGCAGACACTCCGAAGGTGCTTTAATTGAAATGGACTTTGATAGTTATCATGTTAGACTGATTGCTAAACTTATTGGATATGATTTGCCTGAAACTAGTATACATGACTATTTGGGACGGTTCTATTTTGGTGTTGAAGAATTAACACAACAACAAAGAGAAGAAAGCAAAAGCATAACGTTTCGACTTTTATATGGAGGCATAGACAAAGAGTTTTTAACTATTCCATTTTTTCAGCAAGTAAATGATTTTGTGTTTACGCTTTGGGCTACATGGAAACGCAGTGGTTGCATAAAAACTCCTATTATAGGCAGAAGCATTTGCAAAGATCAAGTCACCAACATGACGTCATATAAATTGTTTAACTATTATTTGCAGGCCACTGAAACAGAGGTGTCTGTTAAAAAATTAGCAGAACTACAACGGTATTTGCAAGACTATGAAACATGTATAATATTGTATACATATGATTCTGTGCTATTCGATGTTCCTTTATCAGAAGCCAAAGACTTATTACCACAAATAAAAACTATCATGGAAAAGGGTAATTTTCCGGTGAAATGTAAAGTTGGCGATATTTATGATAAAATGAGAACCATCACGTTATGAATATAGATTCTATAATTGCAGAATGGACATACCGACTAGAAAAAGGTTATCCAGACTGTCCCGAAGATTACATTGAGTTGCGCAACGTATTACGCGAACAAACTGATTTATCCAAACCTGAACAAGATGCAATTGTGCGCAGAGCAATGGGATTGGAGGAACAAGATCAAGATCAGGAAGAGACATCTGGTATGTTATCATCAGATCCTAATTCTAAAACTGATGATTTTGCAGATTTATTGCAATTACTAAAAAGTAAAAATCAAATTAGTCAGTTGCAACAATTGGCAGAATATACCAAAAAACATTATAATCCTAATTTTGACACAGTATTTTCAATTACAGACATTGATCAATATACTGACGGATATGACGGATATTATACGCTAGGAAATAATAATAAAACTAGTTTACCAATATCTGATTATTCATCTGCAGGAATAGCAGCAGAATCAATTATATTTACTTATATGAATTCCAAATTTAATACAAATATCCAACATGTAACATCCCAAGCAAAAGGTATAGATGGTGAGGCTGGTAACACTAAATTTGAAGTTAAAACTGCAACTACAGGTAATATCAATTTAAATTTACAAACTACATTTTTTTCTAACGATTCGAATAAATTCTATATATTTGGTTTTAGAAGCGAAGGGGGTTATAAATTTAAGTCAATTAGTCCAGTATATATTATTTCATCAGAACTATTACGAAGAGTATCATTAGGAGAAGAAATTTATTCGCAGTTAGGTAGCGAATCACAAATTTCAGATATATTAACTACACAAATTGAATCTGGACTAGAAAAAACTAATTTTAAAGAACAAATTATCGCAGCAATAACGACTGGAGAAACTGGAGAATTTGCGAAACAATTCGATATTGGAAATAATGTATCCGTAGTTTTTAAAATATTTATACAGCCAAAAAAATTCTAGGACTAAACAATTGAAAACACAACTACTATGCACATTTGCACATCAATCAGATTTAAACATTGTAACTGATTACATACAACAAAGTTACACTATACCAGAACAACGAATATTTGTGTTTTCCAATGCAGATCAACAAGATCAATTGTATTGCACCTACAATGCTGACAGCACAACACGCAGAGGACAAAACACCATAAGCATACATCGTAAAAAAGAAACCAACACTTTGTATACAGTCAACGCTCTAAACGCAATTATACGACGAGTTAACAACGGTGTGCTAGATAAATCATATCAAGTAGATTGGTCACACTATCAAAATTCATTTATACTAACAGACGACGACAGTTACCGTGTTGTTGAATTAATATTTTTCAAGAAGATTTCTTGGTAAACTGATATTTATTATATATAATAAGGATATTAATATGATACGACTAAAAGATTTATTAACAGAGCAATCAAAGAGGCAATCCAATCAAAACCCATTTCAAAATGTAAAATTTGATTCTAAAACGGATGTAGCTTCATTTACATATTACGGAAAGCAATATGTAATAGATTTTGGTGATTATGATGACA
>Ga0209634_1002138_pt1 | contig 13995 bp, 32 predicted proteins | sample LinPmetageLP40_FD_184043 | JGI IMG/M metagenome (GOLD analysis project Ga0209634, IMG submission 184043) | Marine viral communities from the Pacific Ocean - LP-40 (SPAdes) (version 2) | ecosystem: Environmental > Aquatic > Marine > Oceanic | place: Pacific Ocean | collected 2010-08-26
GTTTATTTTCATTTTATTAAATTTTAGGTTTTTATATTTTTTTAAATCAACCTTGTAGCCATAAGACTTTTGAAGTTCTATTTCACGGTCTGATATATAATCTATATCGTCTGACTGTTCAAGAACTTCATACTCATTCTCCTTATAACCTTGCATAAGGGTAACCCGTGTATTAAGATCACGTGTAACACCGATCTTTTTACCTGGTATGTGGTATAAATAATACATATTTTTTAAAGTTTATTGTTATACAAATGCATGTTGTGTGCGTGGTGATAATACCAACCGATTTCTAAATTAAGACGTCTAGCGATTAGTTTTTGTAATGATGAAAATTGATATTGATCATTACAGAAACCGTACCAGATGTCATTAGAACGCATATAGACAGACATACAAAGCTTATCGTTTATAATTGTAAACTGAACTGCGTACGTGCATGGTGTATCTTTCTTGTATTTGTCATATTCTTTACCATCGTATATGCTTATAGCTGCATGTCTAGTTTTAGGATTAGTTTTTAACTTAGCGCAAACATAATCTATTTGGCAACTACGTTTCCATTGATAACCATAGTTAGAGTTTACTTTTCTATCTGAATTAGCCATTTTTTCCCATATTGGTGGTATTTTACCGTACAGTTCGCCTAGCTTGTCAATACTAGGATCACCTGATAAATACCATTGCCATTCAGCTTCAGCATATTCTAAGCTCCAGTTGCGTTCTTTGTTAGTAATATGATTTTGTGTAGGGTTTTCTATATAAAAACCACAATTAAACAAAGCTTTAGTATCATCAAAATCTTCACCATATACAATAGCTTGATCTAACAAAAACTCATATGCTTCATTTGCGTTTTTAAATCTTGTGTTTATCATAATAATATTTATAGTATTTAAATATTGTCTCCCACAACTCTCTTGGGTTGAAAGCCTGAGGTGATCTATTTATTTTTTTGTTTATCTCTATATCTATATACCACCAAGCAAAGTTTTCCTTACAAAACGGCGATATATATATTCCATTGTTAATACACCAATGATAAGCTTTAAATTCATCAGGTGAATATTTATATTCTACTGATTTCTTTTTTACTCCCATGGCATTGGCTCATTATTAGATATAGGTTCGTGAGGTATAAAACAACCAGACTTTGGCTCCCATTTAAAATATGCTTCAGCTCCATTTTCACCGAGGTTTTGAAATTTAACTTTAAGAACTTTAGCTTTAACTGTTCTAGCTTCATAATCTCTATGAACTAATATACCATGATAACTAGCATCATACCATTCACCACCACCTTTAATGTTATACATTGTTGGCTCTTCCATTTTACCGTCTTTGTCTTTATACATTTTAGTTGGGTGAGCAACAACAAATACTAATACATCAAACTTCTTAGCAAAGACCTCTATTTTTGTCAAGTATTCCATAGTGTATCTATTAACATCTTCTGTTTTACAGTCTATGTCTCTTACTTTATTAAACGGATCAATAACTAAACATTTAATACCTTTACGCTTAACAAGTTCTGCGCCTTTTCTAAGTACAGACTCTAATGTATAACGTTCCATATCAATATGAAAGTAATTAGTATTACAGTGATCTGCTATTTTATTCCATTTTTCACTATGTATATCAGCTGACGTTGGCATACCTTCCCAAGTCTTACGCATTAACTTATGTGCATGTAAATACGTGGGCGCGTTTTCTGGTGATGCAAAAGCTGTTTTCCAACCATAGTTACGATTGTAACCTACAACCATCTGGTCAACAAAATCAGACTTACCGCTACTAGGTATACCAGTAACAGTAATAAACTGACCGGTGTACGTGCTAAATATGTCATCAAAGTTTTCCAAACCAACCTGATACCCTTTCTTGAAACCATTGCGAACAAAATCTGTAACCTCATCTTCGATGTCTTTGAACGTTGTAACGTTTTCGAGCGGTACTGGTCGTGATTGAGAAATACGCTCTGCCAGTTTTTCTTTGCCATATTTTATTAAGTATTCATTAGCGTCTTTACAGTCATCAAACGATGCTAGATAACAAACTTCAGCTCCAAGTCTACGGACTAATTCTGATTGTAATGCTTGCCCTGCTTCATCTGAATCAACTGCTAGTATGATTTTTTCTTTGTCTTCAAAATAATCAATACAGTTATCAAGATAATCTAAGTTATTATTATTAAGTGTAGCTCCATTAGGAACAGATATAACATTTGGTATACCTGATTCGTGTAAAGCTAAAACATCCATTTCGCCTTCAGTTATAATACAATACTCATAACCTACTATGCTGTTTATATTATAAAATACTTTTTCAGCACCCTTATATAATTTAAAGTTCTTTCTACCATCGCGATACTTAACATTAATAAGTTGATCGCCCATGAAATAATTAAACTTTATTGTATTCTCGGACTTACCGGTTTGCGGCATATACTCAGAACCCTCACTGATTTCTAAATCATAAAGGGTCTGAGTTCCTATACCTCTTGTTTTAAACCATTCAATTACTTTGTCACTTAAGAACTCAGGATATTCAGTATCGCTAGGTGGACCAACAGGTCTTACATATTCTTTCTCACTAGCTCCTTTACGTTGATAAGTGTGTAACTGAAATGATGTGTTACAATTGTGACAAGTACCAAGACCCCGTTCCCAATCATAAGACGCGCATTTTGCCTTTTGATTCTTGGGTTTTCTATCGTGAGAACATAAAGGGCATATACCCTGCTTTTTTCCCTCTTCAAGCCTATATTGATTGAATTCATCAATCAAGAATCCATTGATCTCTGTTGTCTGCATTAATTTAATTTAATTAAAATGGTAAATCATCATCTTGGGGTTGTGCAACTGCTGCTTGTTGAGGTTGACCCTCTCTCGGTGCAGCTGCTACATTATCACCGTTTGTCCAAACAACTTGAACATTACCTAAGTACGTTTTAGCAACTTTAGCTTCACGTTCTTCTTTTGTTTGTGCTATTACTACAGGTCCTTGATTACCGAATTGATCCGGTTCGTCATTTAAGGTTATAGTAATTGGTAAGTATTTACCTTTTTTACCATCGATAACTTTTGATTTATCTATGTTAGTAAGGTTAATACTACATTTAATTATACTAGCCATATTATATGTATTGATTTATTTGATTAAACATTCTTTGCATTTGATCTTTAGTAGCGTTTGTATTTCTACGCATGTTATCTACTGCTTTAACGTGGTTTTGTCCTGTGTAAAAATTATTTACATTAGTTTCAATTCCTGTTACTGTACAAATTTTTGTTTGGTTTTTTCTGGTTCTTGCCATAATTAAAGGGTTTTGTTAATAAAATATTGTGTAGGATCAAAGCCTTCAGACTTATAAAATAACTCATAAGCCTGTACTGCTCTTTCGACTTTGTCCTTACCACGTTCGTAAAATTCTGGTGAGCAGTCAAATATACCTATTTGATGTGTATTTTTATCTATAACAATAAAAATCATTTCATAACCAAATAGTTTACTATAAATATAAGCTTGGCTGTCGTAATTGTACTTAGACGCTGAATATCTAAATTTATTAAGATCCGCTGTCGTCTTCAAATCAACGACTAGCTTTTCATTGTGATTTATTATATCAGCTTTACCTTTCCATAATTGACCTTCAAGCTCTGTTATACCTGGTGTTTCATATTCTGTGTTAGTATCACGTATTAAACCTTTACATATATCGTTAGCTAACATTTTTTCTGTCATTAACTCTATTGTATCGACCTCATGTTGTAACAAGCATAGCTCACCACCTGATATCTCTTTATATGCTTTAGTGTTTCTAGTTGTTGCTTCTATTATCTTAAACTTACTAAGCTTATCTGGCTCAAGTATAGCTGTGTGAAAATATCCGCCAACTAAAAAAGCAGGTCGCGGAGCTTGCTGCTTTCCTAAAGCTAAAGGATTTGTAAGCAAAGTGCCGATGTCAGAATTACTTAGATATTTCTTACCGAAAGGTCCATAATAATGCTCGTCATCACGTAGCTTTTCAATTGCTTTTTCTTTGTTCATATTATAATGTATTTAGTGCGCCTTCTACTTCTTGAGAAAGAGCATACTTGGCTTTAATAGCCGATACTTTACCACCTGCTGCTATGTATTGAACCGCTTTATCGTAAGCTGGATCTTTTTTAGAGGTTAAAGTTGGTTTTTGTGGCGTAAATTTCTTTTTGCCGTGATCATTTGTAGCGTCACTATCTGCAGTGTCATCAATTAAGAATAAATTACCTAACGCATATTTTTTAGCATACGAAGATGCTGAGCCAAATTGCTGAGGTGTATTCATACCTTTTTGATTTAAGTCTACACCAACTATAGCTGTAGCTTCTATTAAAGACTTACCGTCTGTGATAGTAGCTGTTGATGTCATAATAGGTAAACCTACTACTTCATCAAGTCTTTCGTTGATTGTAACTGATACTCCTAATTCTAATAAAAAGGGTTTTGTTGCTTCTAGGATATCTTCGGCTGATCTGAAGTTGTACTTACCGAAGGAGTTAAATCTACTTTTTTTCGATTTGAACTTTGTTTGGATTGTCGCTAATTTTTCGTTTATAGTCATTCGTTCGTGTTTAAATTGCTTATTATTATAATTACATGTTTAATTGTTTGTTTACATTTTTCACTCTACTTAACTTACACTATATCAAGCACTTGCGAGTGATCTACATTATCTATTAGTTTTTGTACAGCTTGTTTTTTTAGCTCAGAAACTCGCACGTAAGCACTAATGCCTTTTATTTTTAAATGGTCTGCTATTTCTTTAGCAGAGTGTTTATTACAGTCTAGGCCATAGCTTAATCTTAATGCTTCATATTCGTTATAGTTTAAATGTTTTTGCATTAAACCTTTTAAATATACATTAAGTATTTGTATATTGTAAGGTTCTGATTTGTCAGCTATTTGATACATCATATTCTCTTCGTCATCGTTTGTAACTTGAGCGTCAATACTTAAAAACACAGAGTTAAAAAACAGTTCAACCATTTTTTTATCTTTAGGGTTTTTACGTATTTCATTTAGCTTGTGCTCTGGTATACGCATATCGCCGCGAGCCATATCAATTCTACGTCTAATATTACCTTTAATTCTTTTACTAAAAAATGATTTTAATGTTTTTTCTATATCTTCTGATTCATTTAACATTTCCCAGTCAAGCTTATCTACAGCTTTAATTAAGCCTTCGTTACCTATTTGAAGTAAGTCATTAATACTTAAAACACCTGACGCTTGTTGTGTAGTTGAAAACTTACGCGCTAGGTTTTCTACAAGAGGCATAAATTTAACGATGAGTTGATCTCTACTGTATTCATTCCATGTTAAACCCTCCATGTTTGCTATCGAAGTCTTTACATCGTTTTTATATCTTATATAGTTTTGTATGTTATATTTCTTCATATTTTTCTAGCTTTTCAAATGCCTGTGACATTAGTTCGTTATCAGCGTAGTATATATTACCTATACTCGCCATCCATTCGTTAAAATCTTTAATCATATTTCTTCATTTAATATTGCTTTTTCTTTTCTTAAACAATCGTTTAAATTACGTTGTATAGTTCTAGTAGAACAGTTTAACAAACCAGCTATTTTGCTCCATGTTATTGGTTTATTCATGTCGTTTAGATCTAGCATGCATTGATAAATTGCTTCACCGTCTACACAACTAGATCTACCGATGAGCTTGCCAACAATACTCATTTTTTCGTTAGGTGTTAAGCCGCTATAGTCTTTAAATATTATCTTTCGTTTTTTGTTTACAGGAGGTTCACCACCAGTTTCAAATATATCACTAATCATTTCATTTAATTTTTTATCATTAATAAAAAACGTAACAAAACCGTTTTCTTTATTAGCTATAAATTCAAATATAGTTCTAGTGTAACCATGTCTTATTTGTAGTTCTGTATTTAGATAATATAAAACATAAAAATGCCATTTTAAAGATTTATATGTTGTAATCTTTGCTTTACTACGAAACAAATGATAACATTCATATGTACCATATTCATAGTAACTATACAATGAGGTTTCAATCGTAGGCTTATCATTAACAGGATCTTTCCTGTAATTTATTCTACGATCATTTAACCATTTTATGTTTCTGTCTTGTGACATTAGCTATTTACTTTAATACCTTTACGGGCTTTTGTCACCCTTGGTTTAATAAAATTTTTAATTTTAGTTCTAATTCCGAAGGAATCGTTGCCTTCCATATGTTTGTATAATTTTCTTCTTTTCATTTGGTCTAAATATTAATTGTTCGTCTTTTGCGGCTATTGTATACTTTTCTTGTTCATAATAATTCCAGTAAGCAGTTATGCTACAACCAGGAACCTTATAAGCGTCCGGCATACATTGAGGAGGTTCTGTAAAAATAGTTTCCGGTATTGTGGGTGGTAATTGTTTTAAAACTTCTGCGCATTTTGTTATTGTTAAGTGTGTTTTTTTATATCTTTTAGTGTATTCTTTTCCTAAGGCTATCATGTGATCATACAACCACATGTATTGACTAGCATTTTGTCTGCACCATATAGTTGACGGATGATTATAATGTGCTTTTTTATATGGCACATTGTGTCCGTTATTATAATGATGATGTGCAGTACAAAGCATCTGGGCTGATTCTAAGATCATTTTAACCACGTGCTTGTTGTATTGTATCTGCGCAGCTTTTATAGGGTCTGAGTCTAAATAAAATATATTCATTAGTATCTTCGTTTGCTTATTCTGTTATAATGAGCATCTAATAATAAGTGTACTACTTCTTCGCTTATCATGTTGTCGTTATATAATTGGTATATTAACTTACTCATAGTTACGCAAACATTTAAACATTGGGTGTCTGTAGTTACCTGATTTAGTACGTTCGAAGTACGTGAAAGTAGCAACTTCACCTATGTAATCGTGAATATTATCTTGAATTTTAGCTAGATCTTTGTAAGTAAATCCTTTACCTGGAGGACAACCAAACTCTACACCTTCTTCGTCTTGCATTAAGAACTTACCTAGCGTACCTTTACGTTTGCCTTTGCCTGCTTCGTAACCTACAATAACAGCTTCTGCATCATGAAAGTCTTTGAATTTTTGTAAGTTGTAAGATCTCTTGCATTGATATGGAGCATCTAAACGTAATATAGAGCCTTCGTAGCCTTTTTCTAAGAAACTCTGGTGCTTCATATTAGCATGACCGTTAGATGTAACTTGCCATGTGGGAACGTATTTAACACAATAAGAATAAAAGTCACTTACACTTAAGTTAGACATTCTACGTGAATACGGTTCATTGCCGTGAGCATAATCATAACAATGAAATTGTACTAGTTTTTTAGCTTTAGAACGCATGTAACTAGTTGGTTTTTGAGTTCTAACTAGAGATATAATTTGTTCGAAGTCATCGCGTAAATCATGGTTGTACAATTCACCGTCAAGTATCATATCAGGGTGCATGTCAAACCAAGGTTTAAGATCTTTTAGTATATGTCTTATATTAAGCCAAGGTTTTCCTGTTCTTGAATAAGCTATTACTTTTCCTGTTTCATCGAGTTGTATCAAGCACCTTACACCATCTAGTTTTGGTTGCATAAACACTTTCTCGGACCAGTCGACATCTTTATTGCCTACTTTGTATGCGAGCATTGGTTTTATCATTTATTTATAATTTTTAAGTTTATTTTCTATTATTTTTATTTTTTGTTGTAATTCTGTGCATTTTTCATAGTTTTCGCGTTGTAACTCAAAATCTAGTTGAGTCATTGTTGAAGCTAATTCTGCAAGTAAATCTTCTTCACTATTAGAGCTAGTTGGTATCACAAATGTATCCGCGTGGTACATTAATTCTGATAAAACTAACTCAGCAACACGTTGTGATATTTGTTCTATTTCTTTTTTAGTCATTTATACTAAATTTATTATATTCTATTTTAGGGTTTTTATATTTTTCTATAATTTTATGTATAGGTAATACAAATACATTTTTATCTTCATATTGATTGTAACAACTAACCCAAACGTCTGGTTTACCTGTCCATATTATATAAGTATATTGATGATCAATACTTTCAACACTTGGGTATAAATACTGAGAGTTATAGTGAAAGTCTTTAACAAGATGAGATGCTATTCTAGACGGATCACCGAAGTTAGTAAAACCTTGATCGTCTTGCATGTGTTTAACCCATTTTGCTATCATTACACCTTGCCATTCAGGATAACCGTCATGATGTAAATACATATTTACATAGCTATTGTCAGCTATTTCAGATGGATTAATTGCAAAGCCATCAACGTACTTAGATGAAATATCTCTAGGTACTACCATTGTTAAATTTCTAGTGCTCATCTTTGTCTTCAGTATCTTCACGTTTATAACCTTCTTCTATTAGCTCATCTTCAATTTCAGCGATTTTGTCATTAATATAATCTTCCCAAGCCTGCATAATACCGTCTTCTACATATTGACTATCAATATCGTCTACGTATATTTGTTCGTTGTAACCATCTGTTATAGCTTGATATAAAACGTCACCTAAATCTGATTCGTAATAGTACACATCTTCGTTGATACATATATTTCTACCATCACCAGTTGTAGCTACCCATACTTCATAGCCATCTGCTGTAGATTCAGCGTATATACTATAGTCAGGTGTGCCGTTCCAGTTATCAACAATTTCAACATTGTAATGTTCTTTTATTTTTTGTAAAGAATTATCTACTTGTTCATACATAGATATACCTTTGTCTTTTAATATTTTTTCGATTAATTCGTCTGTTATTATTTTTTTATTTGCCATTTTTTTATCATTTTTATATTTTTCTTCTTCTTGCATTTCATGCCATTTTTTTACTGAATCACTCATAGTCTTTAGATATTAAAATGTTATCACCATATTTAAAATCCCATGCAGAAATTCTCATAAGCTCAAGGTTAGAAAATGTATATAACGAGCTAACGTCGCTAATTTTTAAGTCACTATAAAATGTAGTGTTTGAAAAAGCCTCGACTATAGAGTCAATAGAAGCTTTGTATTTGTCGTTTTCAGAGGAATGTAATGCCTCTTTGATCTCAGGCTTTAGCCTTTCATAAATTGTTAGTCTTGTCATTGTTTTTATTATATTATCTGTTAGTGTTTGTATTTTGTTTGTAAATTAGTGGAGGTGGACAGATTCGAACTGTCTTCCGCAATAGTTCCATATAGGCTTTCTATCACGTCAATACCAGGTCACCCCCGTGTGTGCAGTCATTTCCTACCTTTGCTTTCGCCGCGGTCTGTTATTTATTCGCTGCACATTTGTAACTAGTGAGGAATCGAACCTCATACTCGTCAGTAGTGTTGTGGCAATGCGTTAGCTTGACTCACTCCATACCTAGTTGCCGCTAGCAATTCACTTATGTATGAGAATCCATCATCTAACCTATTTTTCATGGTTAGCTTCAAACTCATCTAATTAAGCTACTCGTCTAGCTACCTGCCTAATCCTTTGCAAGAGTCTTTTGTGGTCTTGCTGGTTTGTTAGGACTTATTTACGTCGCCAAGCTCTGTGCACTGATGCACTGACTTCTTGACTGACGATTTGTATTGTATTACCTGTTTTGTGCTCGATAATAGGTACGTAAGAGTACGTTTGAGTTGTACTACATGAAACACATGTTTTATATCCTAATTCTAAGCGCACAGGGTGCACATTGTTGCCACATCTACAATACATAGTTATTTATTTTATTTGTTACATATATATTATCTGTTAGTAATATTATTTTGTTTGTAAAGATATTCTATAGCTTTACTCATAACCATACTGTGTAGTGCGTTAAAATCATCGCCGTCAACAGGTTGCTCAGCTATTTGCCACTCAACAGTGTCATACATTATTTCTTTACAGTAATCCGCTACACCTTGTGCAATCGAATCTATTTCTTTCATTTTACTCATATTTTAAATTTAGCTGCGACTTCTCTTATTTCTGCTTTATCATCAGCGTCCATTCCAGGTGTCTGTTGTGCGTACATTCTTAGTACATAGTGTACAAAAGTACAATCGTTTTCTGTTAATTCTATTTTCATATTAGTACATTGTTAAGTTTCTCATGTTATAATTTCTTTTGCAAAAGTCTACTATGTACATAAGTCTCGCAAGCGGATCATGTATTAATTCTCTAGCATAACATATAGCTTTTGAAGTTTTTAGTTTACCGTCTTGTATAACAGTCCATCTTTCTTCGCGCTTATATACTTTGTTTAGTTGATATATTCTGTCGCTTGAGTTACATCTTCTAACATAACCTGTTGTATAAGACGCTAGTTGATCGCCATTAGGTAACACAAATTGTCTTGTGCCATTTTTCTTCTGTCTTTCAGTAGTCATTTCTTTAATATTATACTCAATAAACATACGTTTAGCGAACATATCTACTAGTTCTATACGTCTCTGTCTCCAGTCCATATTTTCTTGTTCTAAATCTCTCATAGGGTTTTTATTTGTTTTAATTGTTCTGTTGTAAATTTCTTTGATGTTTCTCGCCACATACGGTTGTGAGTGAACTTTCGTGCTTTGCTGAATGTAGATTTCTGCCTGTATCGTACTCGATTGTACTCTGCATCGGTGAGTCCACTACACGTGCCGTTATGGAGAACTAGACGTCTATGCCCGTCTGCTCTGATTTTTCTTTGTGCTTTAGCATAAGCGCACAGTTCTTTCATGTTAGTAACTACCATGGTAAGATAGTTTTTTCGACATAGGTTAAACCTTTGTAGTTAAACCAAGAGCTAATACCGTCTTGGTCTTTGCTTTCGTTATAAATAAAAGCAAATTTAGGTGGTAACTCGCCGACATGATAGCCTTTGTAAGTTTTGTTTGATAATTTAATTTGATTGTTTGGTAAGAATTTAATTGTTTGCATAGTTTTTTATTATATTATCTGTTAGTAATATTATTTTGTTTGTAATACAACATAGATTCTAATGAATCATTATTATATCTTGTCCAATACTGTCGCTCTATTAATTCAATTTGAGCACGAGTTATTTTAATTATTTTATTATGTGAATGTTTTCTCATCTGTAATCAATATTAGGTTGAATACTATTTGCTACACCTTGACGCCATTGCCACTCGTTTTGTCTGTATTTAGCATCAGTACACCATTTACGCCAAGCTTTGCTCGCAGGTTTTTCACCGAACTTAGCTTCGAACTCTTCGACTTGTTTTAGTTTTGCAGCAATTTGCTCTGCTGGATAATCATTATATTGCATAGTATTATTTATTAGTTGATTTATAGAACTCTATTCTGTTAAGAACATCTTGTCTAGTTATTTTCTTCTCCATTTGTAATAGTATATCGTGTGACATATCTATTTGTTTACCGTTAGGGCAAGTTAGTATATATTGCATAGTTAGTATATTTTTTTATCATAGTGACTCATCCACTCAATGTTACCAAGGTTAAAACCTTTGCTACATATGAATGATTCTAAGTTTTCTGTTGATTCATATTGGTCTTCTTGTATTTCATATTGGTATACTTTACCTTCTGAAAAATCTAGTATAGTTATATATTGCATAGTATTATATTTTAGTAGAAATCATAGTAGATATCTAGTACTTTAGACTTTTGTTCGTCATTTAATTTAGTGTAATGCTTGTCGAAGACTCGCCAAGATATTTTTAGTAGTGTGTAAGATTTAGTGCACATAGTATTATTATTTTAAAGATTATTAATTAGTTTAGTTTGAAAGCGTTGGAATACATATACTTCATCGAGTAATTCTTGTGGAAGAACTGGTAGTATTTCATGGTTACTTTGTAGCCAGAGTGATAAGAGCGATATGTATTTTATACGTTTCATTTTATTATATTATCTGTATTAGAAATTATTTTGTTTGTAGACGTGAGTAGAATCGAACTACTACTAACCATTACGTCTGAAATCTCACCAGTTTGTGTATCATTCTGGTTCGGTGAGTCACCATTTAGAGAGAGTAGTTTACTGTACTTCAACTACTTCTCTTACTGAAACTGGCACGTTATTTGATGAAGTATAAGATTTATACTTGATGAAACATGGCATAGTTTCTAGTTTACTTTTCATAATTTCGAATATTTTATCGTGATTGTAAGTACAAGTTTTGCCGTTTTTGAAGTTGACAGTTATAGTTTGATTTTTACCGATTAAAGATTTTCTGATTACGAATCTTTTAGAAATTAAATTTGACATAGTTTATTTATTTATTAGTTATTAGTTTATTATATTATCTGTTTGATGTGATATTTTGTTTGTAATTAGTATTTAGTTATTTTATATTTAATATAATTAGTATTTAATAGTTTAGTTATATTATTTGTTTGATATTGAGATAATATAATTATTTTATTGTTTAAAGATTTAATATTATAATGGTTATTAGTTAAAATATTAATAGTTTTTTTGATTTGATATTTGTTAGTAGTTATATTGATAATATATAGTTTTTATTGGTTACGTATATATTATCTGTTTGATATAATATTTTGTTTGTAAAAGTTGTATATTTATTTAGTTGTTAGTAATGTGTTGAAAGTACTGGTCGTTATGTCATAATGTCATATAGATGTCATATTGTCATTAAGACATATTGTCATAGTTATCAGTGACTTACTGTCATGTCATTGTGTCATATAATTATAATGAGTGAATGAGTGAGATTGTTACACAAGTTAGACATGGAATGATGAATAAGAATGTGATTGTTAAACCGATAGTTTGAGGTAAGTTTTCTTTTTTAAACATAGTTGTTATTATTAGTTGTTATTCGTATATATTATCTGTTGCCTACAGTATTTCGTTTGTAAAAGGTGAATGATTATGGTATATCTAGCAAAAATGTTAAAAGTATGCGTAAAACATGGTAAAAAGTCGCCGGGGCTGGCAAATACGAAACGATTTTACTGAAAAAGCGACAATATCAGAGGAGAGTAGGGACGCTACACCTCTCTATTTGTAATATTTTTTGAAATAAGACATTAGCCTTTTAAGAGATATAAGTAATTGGCTAGTGTCACACTTGTAAAAATTTCACTTTATCTGTAAGTATATATAGTATAAGAAACTAACAAACTATTATGGCAGAATTACAAGTATATCCACAAGGTACGCCAGCTACAAACACTATGCTGGTAGGGACGCAAATGAATGTTGAGCAATCAGATGGTACTAAAAAGAATTTAACAAGAAATTTTTCTGTTCAACAAATAGTTGATTTAGCACCAACGTCTATTGTGAGACAAAAAGATCTTACAATTACAGCTGATCAAATGTTAGCATTAAACGGAGGTGGAACAATAAATATTATACCTGCTGCCGGTGCTGGTCAATTAATATCTATATTAAACATGGCGATGTTTTTGGATTATGGCGGTACTGTATATAATTTCGCAACAACAGGGCTTAGTGATACCGTAGCTTTTAAATTAGGAGCGGTTAGTACTTTTCACACTCTTACCACTTCAACAGAATTAAATATTACACAAGACAGATATACTGTTTTTGATTTTCCAAACAATGATGAGATGGTTTACCAACCAAACACAGCTTTTACTTTAACAGCAACATCCGGTGTAACAGTCTCACAAGGAAATTCACCTATTAAATTGTCTGTTCTATATAGAATTGTAAATTTCACATAACACATGGCAAGAATAAGTTCGTATCCGTTTGATACCACAGTTACTGACAACGACGCATGGATAGGAAGTGACGCTGGAAACAAACAAACAAAACAATTCACTGCATCAGCAGTAGCTACTTATCTAAATATTAACGCTAAAGTTAATATAGGTGGTCAAATGTCATTTAAATGGTCTGACACACAAAACGGTGGAAATGGTACAATATCTAAAACTGGTGGCGGTGGATCAGGAACAGGACTTAATACTTTAACACAAGTAAGAATATCTACAACAGAGATAAATGGTCAAAACG
>Ga0209634_1002139_pt1 | contig 13989 bp, 6 predicted proteins | sample LinPmetageLP40_FD_184043 | JGI IMG/M metagenome (GOLD analysis project Ga0209634, IMG submission 184043) | Marine viral communities from the Pacific Ocean - LP-40 (SPAdes) (version 2) | ecosystem: Environmental > Aquatic > Marine > Oceanic | place: Pacific Ocean | collected 2010-08-26
ATATCCATAAAATACACTTACCTTTGCGCCTCATTTAGAACCGCTATGGAAAAATTAAGAAATATTGCGATTATCGCCCACGTTGACCACGGTAAGACTACCTTGGTAGATAAGATGTTGTTGGTTGGTAAACTGTTCAAGGATCATGAAAAGCCTGGAGAGTTGATCATGGATAACAATGACATTGAGAAGGAGAGAGGCATTACGATTCTCGCTAAAAATGTATCTGTTCGATACAAAGATTATAAAATCAATATTATTGATACTCCTGGTCACAGTGACTTTGGCGGGGAGGTAGAGCGTGTTCTTAATATGGCTGATGGGGTTTTACTATTGGTTGATGCATTTGAAGGGCCTATGCCACAAACTAGATTTGTACTTCAAAAGGCTATTCAGCTTGGACTGAAGCCTATTGTAGTAGTTAACAAAGTTGATAAACTTAATTGTACACCTGATATCGCTCATGAGGCTGTTTTTGACTTGATGTTTGCATTGGATGCAACTGAAGAGCAATTAGATTTTCCAACAGTATATGGTTCTGCTAAGAATGGCTGGATGAGCTTAGATTGGCAAAAACCGACCGAAGATATAATCCCACTCATGGATAGTATCATTGAGCATATTCCTGAGCCTATTACGAATGAAGGGACTCCGCAAATGTTGATTACTTCTCTTGATTATTCATCATTTATTGGAAGAGTAGCTATCGGCAGACTTCACAGAGGAACTTTAGTGTCAGGAAAGCCAATATCACTAGTAAAAAGAGATGGGAGTTTCGTGAAAAGTCGTATTAAAGAGCTTTATGTTTTTGAGGGCTTTGACAAGAAGAAAGTAGACCAAGTCAGTGCTGGGGAGATTTGTGCTATTGTAGGAATCGAAGGGTTTGAGATTGGTGATACTGTGGCGGATCATGAGAATCCTGAAGGATTGGAATCTATTGCAATTGATGAGCCTACGATGAGTATGCTTTTTACCATCAATGATTCCCCATTTTTTGGAAAAGAAGGTAAGTATGTGACTTCACGTCACCTTAAGGATAGATTAGAAAAAGAGCTAGAGAAAAATTTAGCACTTAGAGTAGCGCCCACTGGTACTGCAGATTCATTCAATGTCTATGGCAGAGGTGTGTTGCATTTGTCAGTATTGATTGAGACCATGCGTAGAGAAGGCTATGAGCTACAAATAGGGCAACCACAAGTGATCATCAAAGAAATTGATGGCGTGAAATGTGAGCCTGTGGAAGAGTTGACAATAGATCTACCTGAGACGGTATCTGGTAAGGCTGTAGAGATGGCTACCAAAAGAAAAGGAGAGATGTTGAGTATGACTCCTAAGGGAGATCGTATGATCCTTGAATTTGAAATACCATCTCGTGGTATTATCGGGATGAGAAATAACTTGCTTACTGCGACTGCGGGTGAAGCAATTATGTCTCATAGATTCAAAGAATTCCAACCATATAAAGGAACAATTTCAGGTCGTTTGAGCGGTTCTTTAATTAGCATGGAGAATGGAAAGTCTATTCCATTTAGTATGAACAATCTTCAGGAAAGAGGAAAGTTCTTTATTCCTACAAATGTTGAGATATATGAAGGACAGGTGATTGGCGAACATATCAGGCCAAATGACTTGGTGGTCAATATCACTAAGATGAAGAAGATGTCAAACATGAGATCTTCAGGAGCAGATGATAAAGTGAAGCTAGCTCCTCCAATCATATTTACATTGGAAGAGGCATTGGAATATATCCAAGGAGATGAGTATGTAGAGGTCACTCCTAAATCTATAAGATTGAGAAAGGTTCACTTGAAGGAAACAGATAGAAAGCGATCTAATAAGTAGTGTCTCTAAGAAAACTCCAATAAGCCATGTCAATGGTAGGGACGAAGCAATCTCAATATGCTTTGTAACTCAGTATGAGGAGATTCTTCACTCCGTTCTGAATGACGATGTAGCGTTTTCTTAGAGACACTAAGTAGGCTTCGACAACAAAATAGTAAAGGGATTCACGAAAGTGAATCCCTTTTTTTATACCTAATAGTTAATTCCCATTTTTAATAGCCATAAATGTTTCGTAAATTATTTGACTCGTTCGTCATGAGCAGTAGATATGCATTTATTAAAGTACATAGGTACAGTATCATCTTCTTTCCTAAGAAGTCTAGGATTCCTATTGATCTTACTGATAGCCAGCAACAATGGGCACTCGCAAAATCTAAATATAGATAGCCTCAAGAAAGTCTGGAATGATGAATCAAGGGCCGACACCATTAGAGTTAAAGCCATTCATAAAATAGCATGGGATGGCTACATGTCAAACCAACCAGATAGTGCATTTTATTACGCACAACTACAATATGATTTTTCAGAAAGGAAAGGCCTAATGCGCGCAATGGCAGGTGCGTTGAATACTCAGGGAGTTTCATTGTATTACAGAAGTGAATATGAAAAGGCATTAGACTATCACACCCGTAGTTTAAAAATAAAGCAAGAGATCAATGATCAAAAGGGGATGGTCTCTTCACTTAATAACATTGGCATGGCTCATGAGTTGCAAAGCCATTATGTAGAGGCACTCGATTACTATGGCCAAAGCCTGGATTTAGCAGAAGAGATTGACCACAAGCGAGGAGCTGCCAATGCATTGAATAATATCGCCATAGTATATAAATTTCAAGGTCAGTATGCTAAGGCTATTGACAACCACATCCGTAGTTTGAAGTTAAAAGAAGAGATAGGATATAAAAGAGGAATGATCTCCTCGTTGAGCAATATTGGAACTGTTTATTACGATCAGGGTGATTTCAGACGAGCCCTCGAACAATACATGCGTGGCTTGAAAATAGCTGAAGAATTAGAAGATAAGTTAAGGATATTTAAGTTGTTGGGCAATATAGGTAATGTACATATAGAACAAGGAAATATTGAGAATGGACTCAAATACCATTCGCAGAGTTTGAAAATAGCCAATGAATTAGACAATAAACATGGAATGTCTATTGGACTAAATGACATCGGACTAATATATGATGAAAAAGGAGACTATGAGAAGGCCTTGAATTATTATCAACAAAGCTTGAAGATCAGAGAAGAAATTGGTGATAAGAATGGAAGCATCTACCCTTTGGGAAATATAGGGAATGTCTATAAAAACTTAGGAGATTATCCCAAGGCTTTGGATTACCAAAATCGCAGTTTGGCAATAGCCAAGGAAGTAGGAAGCAAAATCGGAGTTGCAAAATCATTAAATAACATGGGGCTTATTTATAGAGCGCAAAACAATCATACTAAAGCCATTCAACATAGTTCACGGGCGTTGACAGCAGCTCAGGAGATTGGTGCCCTTTTAGAAATAAGAGCGGCAGCCAGCAACTTACACAAGGCATATAAGAACAATGGAAACCACAAAAAGTCACTTGATATGTATGAGTTATACATTGATATGCGTGATAGTATTGTCAACATGGAAGTCCAAAAAGAAGTTATCCGTCAAGAATTCAAATATAACTACGAGAAGCAAGCTATTACAGATAGCATCGAATATGCGAAACAACGAGAGTTGGAAGTACTTACGCTAGAGGCCAAACAAGACAAAGAACGATACGCATGGCTAAGCGGTATTACGCTCTTACTAATATTTTTTGGAGTTTACTTTAGAATACGAATGATCAAGCGACAGGCAGAGAGAGAAGTCTTGTTACAAGAAATAAAACTGCTAAAAGCAGCGAAGAATATTGATTTGACAAAGGCCATCTCTAATAATGGTAGTTCTCAACTAGATAAAGAGAAGATCGAAACTGCTATCAACAATCCTCTTAACCCATCTGATTGGAAAATACTCAATGCCCTATATCATAATCCTGCGATAGGCAATAAAGAAATAGCGGATATAGTATCGCTAAGCATAGAAGGAGTAAGATCATCGCTTAAAAAGATGTATAGTTTCTTTGTGATAGAAAAGACAGCCAATCAGCGAGTTGTTCTAGTCTTGGAAGCGGCTAAGCTTTCCAACCCAATTCTGAGTCAAGAATAGGGGTGTATTTCAAATTGTTGTTTTGCCGAGCTATTACTTCAAGATCATTTTCTTTTGAAAATAAAGATAAATGCGATCTATAAAATACAAGACTACTGTAATGGAATGTCATTCAAATCCCGATAGGGAGAAGAATCCCTAGCCCAACAAGGAGACTCATCGGGACGTTGCCCTACCATTGACAGATTTTATAAGATGTTGTAAATAAGTGAGTTACATTTTTACCAATTTTATAGAGTACTTGCACCAGAAAAACTTAAAATATGTCATTCCCCTACGCTGGTTTTTTTAAACTCTGGTCTCTGAGTGACGCTCCGTGGCGTCATTCAGAACCGGAGTGCAACGGAAGTGAAGGATCTTCTCTTGGCTTACCGTCATTCAGATTCATTTTAAGGAACACATAAGCGACAATTTGAAATGCACCCAAGAATAGGGTCTTATTTTTTTAAGCTAATACAAATTTTTATTAAATGAGGCATTTTCACCGCTAGCGGTGATTCGTAAATGTCTCATTAGTAGTAATTTAATCGGGTGATCTAGAGAGATTGCCTCTTGTCAATAAACTTATAATGATATGAAACGAATTAGATTAATTTTCTTATTTACTGTGCTCGCCCAATGGAGTGTGGCACAAGTGATTTATACCGCAGACAATAACCCTGGAGCCATCGGTGGTGCAGATACGTTCACCGGAGCTACCGCCTTGCAAGATGCCGTAGCATTTGCCTCACCTGGAGATATTATTCATGTGACTCGTAGCAATATAAACTATGGTACTACCACCATCACCAAACAGCTTACCATATACGGTATAGGCTTAAATGCCGATACGGATGGCAATACTTTTTCAAGTGTAGGTACTGTAGTTATAGATGACCCGGTGGCAAGTGGCACAAGAATTTCTGGATTGAACATAGGAAGTCAGCTGACGCTAGGTGGGGTAGCAGGCAGCCTAACTAATCTGCTTATTGAGAATAGCAGAATCAGATGGATACAGCACGCTGATGTTAATACCACATTGTCTACTATTATTATAAGAAACAACGTTATTGGATCAGGGTTCACAACTTCTGACGAAAAAATAGATTTAATAGGTGGTGCAATTTCTAATATCATTATCGCCAATAATGTGATATACACAAATAACTTTACCAATCAAGGTGTAATCACTGCCAGCAACGGTACAAGTGTCGAAAATAATTTATTTATTGGGCTTGGGAACCCTACAGTTTTTGCCTTCGAGGACTTTCATGGAAACTCGGTTAAAAACAATATTTTCTTTCGATTGCGGCCTACCGGAATTAGCGGTTTTACCAACAATACCTTTGAAAATAATATAAGTTTTAGCACTGGAGCAGATGCATTTTCTACGGCCAGTGGTAATATTAGTATCAATAATTTAATTGGTGATCCTTTATTAACTAATGTTCCTACGGCAACCAGTATTGATTATTCTACCTTTGACCCCACTTTACTTGGTGGCTCTCCTGCAATTGGGACAGGAGAAGGTGGTACTGATATGGGCGTGTTTGGGGGTGGCTCTCCTATGGATATAGAAGGTACACTGATACCGACCGTGCAGTCGTTGACGCTTCCTTCCATCGTGGTCAAGGGGGACGTGTTACCTGTTCAGATCAAAGCCAAAGGCAACTAATTTAACAACCAACATAATCCATGTTGCACAAGGCTTGTCATAGCACACTATTCCTACTACTGATGATGTCATCGTTCATATCGTTGGCACAGCCTAATATTGACAAAATGGAGTACTTTATTGATGCCGATCCCGGAAGAGGATTGGGAGTTGACATTCCCGTTACACCGTCACCTTCTATCGATTTGACAGTCAATGTGCCTACCGCTCTGGAAGCAGAAGGTTTTCATTTACTTACGGTAAGGGCAAGAGATGAGAATGGGGTATGGAGTTTAATAGAAAGCAAGGCATTCTTCGTTAGTCAGTCCTCTACACTTACCATAAACAACATCACCAAAATCGAATACTTCATCGATATCGACCCGGGAAGAGGGTTGGGCGTAGATGTGCCCATCACAAGTGCTGCTAGTTTAGATGTTTTGGAAAATGTACCTACTGCTTTGGAGACAGAAGGCTTCCACACAATTACCGTCAGGGCGCAAGATCAAAATGGCGAATGGAGTTTGGCTGAAAGTAAAGTGTTTTACATCAATCAGTCCTCTACACTGATTCAAAACAATATTACCAAAATCGAATATTTCATCGATTCCGACCCTGGAAGAGGGTTGGGTATTGATGTACCTATCACAAGTGCTACCAGTTTAGATATTTTGGAAAATGTACCTACTGCTTTAGAAACAGCAGGATTTCACACGATCACCGTCAGGGCGCAAGATCAAAATGGCGAATGGAGTCTAGCGGAAAGTAAAGTGTTTTACATCAATCAGTCCTCTACACTGATTCAAAACAATATTACAAAAATCGAATACTTTATAGATGTTGATCCTGGAAGAGGGATGGGAGTTGATGTGCCTATTACCAGTGCTACTAGTCTGGATATTCTTGAAAACGTACCAACATCTGGTGAAACAGAAGGTTTCCATACCATTACCATTCGGGCGCAGGATGAAAATGGTGAATGGAGTTTGGCCGAGAGCAAAGCCTTTTACATCAATCAGTCCTCCACACTTATTCAAAACAACATCACCAAGATAGAATACTTTATCGATGCCGATTCTGGAAGAGGCATGGGCGTAGATGTGCCTATTACTAGTGCTACCAGTTTGGACGTAATTGAAAATATTACCACCTCCACAATAGCTGAAGGATTTCATACCTTGACACTAAGGGCACAGGATCAGAATGGCGAATGGAGTCTGGCAGAGAGGAAACCGTTCTTTGTTGACCGAACAAGACAGATTATTGCTTATGAATATGCGATTGACACAGATCCGGGTGTGGGATTGGCAACTGCACAAACGATCACTCCTCAGGATGCTATTGACATCACTTTTGATATACCTACTAGTGCAGAGTCCTTGGGGGCACATAATTTAATTCTTAGAGTTCAGGACGAGAATGGATTTTGGAGTAAAACTGAGATGGGACCATTCTTACTATGTGATGGAGGCAATGCTGCCTTTTCTGCTGATATGGTTTGTGTTGGCTCACCAACCACTTTTAGCGATTTGTCAGTAAATGTATTGCCAACAGATACCTATAGCTGGGATTTTGATAATGATGGATTTGAAGAACTTAACACTTTCGGAAGTACGTCCTTTACCTATGCTTCCGCTGGCTCTTTTGTTGCCTCCTTATCAGTTGATAGATCAGGCTGTGCAAGCCAGACATTAGTGACGGTGAATGTAATAGATTCACCTACGTCATCTGTAGGATCAAATCAGGTCATTTGTATGGGAGGTACAGTAAACCTTACAGGATTAGTAGGCGGTAATACTAGTTCAAGTTTGTGGACGACCAGCGGCACAGGTAGTTTTGATGATGATACCAACCCCGTAGCTATCTATACACCTGATGCAGGAGATATCGCATCAGGATCGGTTACTTTGACACTCACTGCGACAGGAGTTGTTCCATGCGCTGATGCGGTATCACAAACAACAATTACAATCCAGCCTCCACCTACGTCCAATGCAGGAGCGAATCAAACAGTTTGCAGTGATGCAGTGGTAAGTCTTTCAGGAGCGATTGGTGGTTCTGCGACTGCCAATATGTGGACAACAAGCGGTACTGGAACATTTGTTGATCCAACCAATGCGATCACTACCTATACACCAAGTGGTGCTGACATCACTGCTGGATCATTAACATTGACGCTTACAGCTTCAGAACCACTTGCAGCATGCACAGATGCGACCTCACAAACTACTATTACGATCAATGAAGTTCCTGCTCCAACAGCAGGGGCTGATCAATCGTTATGCTCAAGTGATGTTGCCAATTTAGCAGGGGCGATATCTGGTGACTTTGTGGCGCAGTCATGGTCTACCAGTGGAACAGGGACATTTGATGACAATACCTCATTGATAGCTGTTTATACGCCAAGTGCTACGGACGTTACTGGAGGATCAGTGACCCTTACACTCACTGCCACAGCCATTGCACCTTGTGTTGATGTTATCTCACAACTTGTGGTATCTATCAATAGCACTATAGCAGTCGTTGAACAAAGTCAAGATGTTTCCATCGGCACTCCTGTCAATGTCGATGTATTTAATGGAGCAACTAGCAGTTCTGGGGATGTGTTGACTACGACAATAATACAAGCACCTACTAAAGGAACGGCAACCATTCTCGCAGATGGAACTTTCGATTATGCAGCACTCGAAAATAATGTGGGACTGGATGTCATCATATTCGAAGTTTGCAATCAATGCGGCAACTGTGACTCGGACAATGCCGTCATGAATATCCTGAATGAACCACCTGTGATTGCTGTTCCGACTACTACAGCAACTGCTGGTTCAGTGGTAACTATTTCACTTACTGGCCAGTTATCAGATATCAATGATAATATTGATCTATCCACACTAGAAGTGGTCGTACAACCTGTTAGTGGTGCGATAGCATCTATTGGCGTTGATAGTGAGCTAATAGTGGACTATACAGGTGTGTCGTTTAATGGTACTGATGAGCTTACCCTAAGGGTCTGCGATCTTTTAGCGGCCTGTGGAAATGCTGTAATTCTTATAGAAGTAGGGGAGCCTGGAAGTCCTCCCGTCACGGTCTATAATGCCATATCTCCCAATGGAGACGGCAAACATGACTTTCTGGAAATAGAAAATATAGAATTTTACCCAGAGAATAAAGTAACACTGTTTAACAGGTGGGGAGATGTGGTGTACGAATCTGATGGGTATAATAATTCGGATGTCGCATTCAAAGGTCAGGGAAAGAGCAGCGGGGAATTGAGTGCTGGGACTTATTATTATAGTGTTGACCTAAATGATGGAACGGAAGTACTCACAGGATTTGTGATGCTCAACAAATAGAAATACAAAAGAATTGATAAGTGAAACTTAACCATTGTATTATGAAAAAGATAAAATTATTAGTGTTTGGCCTTTTGGTAGTGTCATTCGCACAGGCTCAAACATTATTCGTAGCCAATAATAACCCTGGAGCTGCGACAGGTACCAATGTGTTTACGGGAGCTAATGCTATACGTGATGCTTTTACCGCTTCGGTAGCCGGTGATATCATTTATGTTGTACCCAGCCCAACAACTTATGGCAGTCTGAGTATCACTCGTGCTATTACAATTTTTGGAGTAGGCATTAGGCCTTCAAAAGACTTAGGGGCTAAATCTCTAGTGGGCCTGATAAATATAGATGCTGACAATGTAAGGCTATCGGGCCTAGTTCATAATAATCAAACTAGTAATGAAGAAATAAGGTTAGGTTGGAATAGTGGAAGTGGTAATATTGATGGTATTACTATTGAAAATTGCCGAGTGAAACGAATACTAATGACCTCTACTCCGGCAGCGACCGTTTCTAATCTGATGATCCGAAACAATGTTATCACGGGTACTGGTAGTCTAGCCACTCATATATTGCTAAATACTACAGCTGCCGCCACCGTTACCAATAATATTATGATTGAAGGTGGCTCGGGTGCAATGGTGAGAGCGCTTAATGCAACTTTTACATACAATGTGTTTGCACACACCGGGAACGAAAACTCTTTTGACGCTGTAGATGATTGCTTTTTTGATCATAATATATTTTACGGGATTCGTGTTGATATCCCCACCAGTTCTACAGGAAATTCTTGGACCAATAATTTGTCTTTTGGCAATACAACCAACAGTTTTAATATATTTAATGTAACCACTAACGGTAATAATGATCTTGCCGCTCCCGGAAGTAATGTTGAAAGCGTAAGTGGGACCAATGATCCACTTTTTGTAAACTTCCCACTGACTTCTGATTGGAATGATTCTTATGACCTTGCTTTACAAGGCGGGTCTCCTGCACTTAATGTCAATGGAGAGGATATAGGTCCGTCAGGAGGAGCTGTTCCTTTTAATTTTGAAGGAAACCTATTACCTCTCATTCAGTCCGTCACTGTTCCCGCAGTTATCCCTGTAGGCACTGATTTACCAGTGACTATCAAAGCCAAAGGGAACTAATGAAGTCTTTGATAAAATATTGTCTTTTTTCATGCTTGATTCTGGGTGGTATTAGTACCAGATCTATGGCGCAAGGCAATATCAATGCTATGGAATATTTTATTGATGACCAAGACCTTGGTGTTGGCGCTAATCCTACCATTCCCATTACTGGAGGAGCTACTGTCACAGAAAGTTTTACTATCACAACTTCTGGTCTTTCTGTGGGTTTCCACACAGTGTATTTTAGGGTACAGGATCTCGGTGGACAATGGAGTATTTCAAATAGCCGTAATTTTTACGTGAGTGCGTCAAACTTAACCACGCAAGCGAATATAGTCGATGTAGAATATTATATCGACAATGATCCAGGAGTTGGAGGGGCTACATCCTTGGGAGTATTTTCATCTACAACAGTAAACCTTACTCCAACTATTCCAACTAGTGCTTTACCTGCTGGTTTTCATACAATAAATACAAGGGCACTTGATTCTGACGGAATATGGGGAGATTTAGAATCGCGATCGTTTTATATCAGCGAATCAGACTTGACTACGCAAGCCAATATAGTCGATGTAGAGTATTATATTGATACTGATCTAGGCGTGGGAGCGAATACATCCTTGGGGCCATTTTCATCCACTACAGTAAACCTTACCCCAACTATTCCTACCAGTGGCTTACCTGCCGGTTTTCATACAATAAATACAAGGGCGCTAGATTCGGATGGTACTTGGGGAGATCTGGAATCTAGATCGTTTTATGTGAGTCAATCAGATTTGACTACGCAAGCGAATATAGTCGATGTAGAATATTTTATTGATATCGATCCAGGAGTTGGAGGGGCTACTTCCTTGGGGATATTTTCATCCACTACAGTAAACCTTACTCCAACTATTCCTACAAGTGGTTTAGCAGCTGGTTTTCATACGATAAATACAAGGGCACTTGATTCGGATGGCGCGTGGGGAGAAGTAGAATCTAGATCATTTTATGTTGATGCATTTGCCGCTGGATTAATTACTGGGGTTGAATATTTCTACAATACGGATCCTGGTTATGGTGCTGGTGATATTTTCCCAATTGCCCCACCAGTAGCTTCAATAGACCAAGTGATTGATCTTCCTACAACGGCATTGCTTGCAGGACCTCATGAACTAGGGATTCGGATGATCAATGATAATGGAGTGATAGGCCTGACTGACTACTACCCTATCAATCTTTGCGATGTTGCCATCCCTGACTTTGCCCCTGATGTAGTCTGTCTAGGTGGCACTACAACTTTCACAGACAATTCAGTGGGAGTGCTGGTAGGGGATGCTTATTCTTGGGATTTCGATACTAATGCTGTTGAAGATTCCAATACGAGCGGAACACAATCTTTTGCCTATCCGACAGATGGCACTTTTACGGCCTCATTGACTATCGATAGAGGAGGATGTGCTAGTACCACCCAAGTCACTGTTACCGTTGCTCCTATTCCAACTTCCGATGCAGGAGTAGATCTAAGCTTTTGTGTGGACAATACCACATTAAGTGCGAATACACCAAGTGCCGGAGAAACTGGTCTATGGTCACTAATTTCTGGCAGTGGTACATTTACCAATGCAAGTGACCCCAATACTACCATTACCGGAATTACCACTGCATCAAACCAGTTGAGATGGACGGTAACCAATACATTAGGCGGCTGTTCGACCTTTGATGATGTGGTGTTGACAAGTAATTTAGCCATATCTGCAGTTGACCAAACAACAACCGTAGATATTGGTCAATCTGTTAATTTGGATGTGCAGTCTTCTGCAGTTATTAATGCCGGAGATGTACTCACCACCACTATTACTACAGACCCTGTAAGCGGTGTTGCTACTGTTCAAGCTGATGGTACGATAGATTATACCCCAAATGAAGATGCTGCGAGTACCGATGATTTGATTTTCAGGATCACAAACCAGTGCGGCAACTTTGATGAGAAAAGTATTCAAATAACTATAGTCAATCAAGCTCCGGTAATTGACGCACTGGGATTTACTGGCACTCCAAATGCGACACAACTGGTATTTGACTTAACAACACTTATTTCTGATCCGAATAATAATTTAGATTTTACCTCACTACGTGTAGTCACGCAACCGCTAAGTGGCGCAGTTGCGACCATAGATGCAAATGGCGTACTTACTATTGACTATTCTGGAGTCACTTTTTCTGGTGACGACCAGATAGAAATCGAAATTTGTGATTTGGTGGGGGTTTGTACTACTCAAACCATCACGATTTCGAATGTGGATGTTGGTGGAGAGAATCCACCTATTTCGGTATTCAATGCCGTATCCCCAAATGGTGATGGCAAACACGATTTTCTTGAGATTGAGAATGTAGAATTTTACATAGACAATCAAGTGGTGGTATTTAACCGATGGGGGGATGTCGTATTTGAAACGATTAACTACAACAACACCGATAATAATTTTGTAGGCAAGAGCGATGGTGGAAGTGATCTGCCTTCAGGAACTTACTATTATTCAATTGATACTAATAACGGTGAAGAGCCCTTGACTGGATTTATTATGTTGAACAAATAACCAATGATTATGAAAAGGATAGTTATAATACTGATTTTCTTGATGTCATTAACTGTACTGAGACTTCAAGCACAACAAGACCCTTTGTATTCTCAGTACTTATTCAACGTGATGGTACTCAATCCGGCTTATGCCGGGCTCAATGAAAATACAAATATCAGCTTCAATAGCCGGCTTCAATGGTCGGGAATTGAGGGTAGTCCGACTACCAATACGCTCTCGGCCAACAGCTCTTTTTTTGGAGGTAAGTCAGGAGTCGGACTGGTGATGATGATAGATAAGCTAGGCATCAATAACAATACTGAAGGACATCTCGTGTATGCCTATCATATAAAAGGAAGGAAAAGTACACTTTCATTTGGTTTGCAAGCAGGGTTCATCAGCCGAAAATTTGATTTTGATGAATTAAATCTTCGGGTTTCGGACGATCCGTTGTTTGATAGCACTCTTGAGCCAAAATCTAAACTCAATTTTGGAACAGGGTTTTTATATACTCAGGAGAATTTGATGATAGGCGTTTCTGTACCCAGAATTATGAATAATAATTTTCTAGATGGCGCTGCAGATGCGGGACGGTACGAACGACACTATTATGCAATCGGAGCTTATCTGATTGAATTGAAAACAGAATTGTTATTTAAACCAGCTGTTCTTGTGAAAAGCGTTGCTGGTGCACCTCTTTCGTTTGACCTCAATGCCAACTTCATGTATCGAAACATGTATTGGGGAGGAATTTATACACGCAATTTTCAATCTTATGGATTGATGGGGCAGGTAGAGTTCGCGGATGCTTATAGGTTCGGTTATGCATTTGAGATACTGAGCAAAGGAAGTAGCAATGTCAAGGCATTGTCAACTCATGAATTTACTTTGAGTATTGACTTGGCATTGTTTGGAGACCAAGCCATATATCAGCGATATTTTTAACCTTGTAACCTGAGTTCGATCATTAAATAATAATCAGGGAGAATTAAAGTGACTTTGTTAAGAACAACTAAAAAGAGTACGTCATTCAGAAGAAATATCGATAGGTTTTCTGAAGAATCTCCGTTATATCATGAGGAGATTCTTCGGCTGTTACCAGCCTCTGAATGACTTAAAAAATCATTTTTTGGTAAAAAAATCGAACTCAGGTTTGTAGTTAGTGTCTCTAAGAAAACAGGTCATCTTTCACAAAATGAGTGATTTTCGATGAGGTTTCAATTTTCTTTCTATGAGTTGATGCCTGAGCATCAATCGATTAGAAATAAATTGAAAGATCGCGAAA
>Ga0209634_1002140_pt1 | contig 13982 bp, 12 predicted proteins | sample LinPmetageLP40_FD_184043 | JGI IMG/M metagenome (GOLD analysis project Ga0209634, IMG submission 184043) | Marine viral communities from the Pacific Ocean - LP-40 (SPAdes) (version 2) | ecosystem: Environmental > Aquatic > Marine > Oceanic | place: Pacific Ocean | collected 2010-08-26
TTCCACCACCGACGCGAGGGAAGAAGTCATACTTCAGGAACTCTTCGAGTTCTGCTTCGACTCGATCCTTACCAAACTTCGAGTAGAGAAGGTTAGCGTAACCACCATCAGAAATGGTATGGAACATTTCACTCATCTCGTCTGGGTTTGATGATCGTTCGGCAGAACCGATCGTTTCCTGTCCCTCGATGATGACATCAATCTTTGCAGCAGTTCCGTCACCGTTCTGCTTCATGTTCCAGAAAGGCGAAGTGTAGTTCGGGAAGTCTGTAATCATACAGGTTCCGTGATCGTTACACATCAGTTCTTCGTGTTCGTTTTCTAGTTCTCGAACACCATACTTTTTTGCCCATGTCGCGTATGCCTGTGCTTCGCACTGACCAAAACCAAGTTCAAGACAGAGTTCTCGTTCCATCACTTCAAGATCCCTTACATTGCCTGGCATCTCAAACTCAAACATTGGGAAGATGAGATCGTGCCTGCCTGGCACGGGGTTGGGTTCCTGTCGATAGGAAGTTGACACACAGAAATAACCAGTGTCGATGGGCTTGTTCAGGAGTTCATACTCCAACCACATCTGGCCAGTCTGTGGCAGAGGCCACACCTGTCCTGAGTAATCATAGGTTGAAACGGTGGTTGGATCCTCACACGCTGCAAGAATCGAAAGACGATTCTGGGTGTGAACCTCGACGAAACCCTTATCTAAAAAGAAATTTCGCATCTTACTAACTGCACTTGTAAAACTAACGGGATCAATTAACTGAGTCATATCACTTCTCCATAATAAAGTAATTCTTGTATATAGTCAAACTTTTCGCCAACGATTTAAACGCATCGTTGCTTCTAAACCAGAAACCGCATTATCATCCATAATCTTTTTAATTTCTTTTGGTGTAAATCTATACACCATGTCGTTGATATCCTTATCCTTGATACCATTTGGCCAAATACACACTGTCTTTCCTTGATCTATTAGATTCTCATTAAACTTTACAATCTGACGATTGCGTGGTTCATTGTCAAGAACATAAACCATATCACTATTTACAAACCTAGAAGGAACCTGATCAATTGCAGCAGCACCCACCATCGCCACCGTGTTGTCAATAAACAAACTGTCCAGTGGTCCCTCAACGACATACACACGCTTCTTCGGATTCGCACGCCACATACCATACCAGAGTCGTTCGATAGACTTGTCTGACTTCACGGTGATGTATCGTAGAGTCGTCCGAGCATTGAACTCGTCCTTCATCGAGAGTGATCTGCCCTGAACTGCAACTACTTGATTTTTCTTATTAAAGAATGGAATCACCAGTCGAGGTTCTTGGTTTGTCCACTGAGCAGGATTTAACTCTGGATCTACAACTTTCATATATCCAAGAAAGTTATCTGTATAATACAGCATATCATAGAACTTCTTTGGAATCTTTCTCATATCCACAAACTGTCGGCAGATATGATCTTCCTTAAGATCTTTGACACACAGCAGAGGTTTAAGTAGATCATCTTTCGGCTTGAACTTTGGTTTACTAAATATCATTTCCGTCCTCTTTACGTTATTAGATTTGCCACTCTTGAACTGCTCCATGGCATACTCTTTACACATCGACGGATCAACTTCTTTCATGAAGTTGTAGATGTTCGATCCAAACCCGCAGTTAAAACACTTAAAAAAGTAGTTGTTCTGCTTCTCGTAGAAGAATCCTCTAGCCTTGCTCTTGTTCTTCTGTGAGTCACCACAGATAGGACAGCGGCATTGTGCTAGGTTTCCTTTCTTCCAAGCGAACCGATCAAGTTTACCTGAAACTAAATTAATGAACTTTTTATCTATGTAAGATGTCATATCGTCCAGTCATTTACAGTCTTCGACGACTTGAACTTGTTGTCGAAGTTGCTCCCATCAAACCCACTACCGTAGCCGTTGCCTTCTTCTTGATTAGAATCTACTAGTGCTTGTTCATCAACACTAGAGTCTGCCAGTTTCATCTTGGCACGATTGATATCAAGAATAAACTTCCTGTTCACTGCTGTATCATTATACCTGTTCTTCAACTGCTTTACAAGTACTTGATTCAATTCATCCAACTCTTCTGTCGCAATCAGTGCGATCATAAAATCGGCAGTGGCTGGAAGTCCGAACGACTCAGATGTATCTTCAAGTCCAAAGTCAGAGTTTGTAAACCCACTTCGATTCACCTGAGTGGCAGAGAAGATAGGAACGTTCTGCTCCACGGCAAGACCACGAAGTTCTTCGGCGATTGACTTGATGATTGTGTATGAGTTGGCACCACCATTGGCCTTAACACGACTAGAAGTACAGATGTTGAGGTAATCAATAAAGATGATATCAGGAGTGAACTGCTTTTTCAATTTAAGTTCTTCAATGAGAATACGAAAGTGATTCGCATTCGCTGTAGCAGTTGGATACTCCTTGATAATCAACTTCCCACTAATTCCCCTCGTAGCGTTCTGTAGTTTCTTCTGATACATTTCGTAGGGAAGATCCTTGAGATCATCAAGTGTGATGTCCATAAGATTGGCGTCGATTCTCTCCGCAATCTTTTCTTCGGCCATCTCACATGTGATGTACAGAACGTTTTTGTTTTGTGACAAACACGCCGCTGCGTGGTGACACATGAACAAAGACTTACCAACACCAGTACCTGCCATGATAATGTTAAGAGTCTTGGCAGGAGTACCACCCTTGGTAATCAGATTCATAAACTCTAGATCGAAAGCAATCTTGCTTTCTACTTTGTGGTAGAATTCGTATCTTTCTTCTGAGTCTTCGAGGTAGTCGTGTCCGATGTGGGTGTCGAAGGAGACTGCGAGGGCGTCCGATAGGATGCTTGGGATTGCATTCTCTGTCTTTGATTTCGATTTGCCGTCAATGATGTGGATCGATTCCATGATCGCATTGTATACCGCCTTGTCTTTACAGAATTTTTCAGTTTGATCGACCAGCCAATTGAGTTTATCTGACTCAACGGCCTTCGTGTAGGAACTCATCTCTTGTTGAATGGATTTGAACTCATCGTCGTTCAGATCTTTTCGCTCATTCAACGAAATTTCAATCGCTTCTTTTGTCGGTGGTAGATTATATAGACTGAAGAACTCCTTGATCTCAGAATACACAATCCCGTCAGTTCGATCATGAAAGAACTCCTTACTCAAGTAGGGAAGAACTTTACGAGTGAACTCTTCATTGTATATTAGATTTTCTAGAACCAAACTTTCAATCGTTCTCATACTTTTTGATTTCACCTTCACTCAAAAGAGATGCCAGTATGTCACCAGCAACCTGTGTAAACTCTTCATCGACAACTTCGATTGGTGAGTCGAGTATATTATAGTCGAAACTCAACCGAAGTCTATCATTTTCTTCATCTTCTTCAAGGGAAACAGCACCAAACTGAAAGTCGGTGCCTTTGTATTTCCCCTCAGATACAGTGATGATATCAGTCTCACTCAGATCCATCTTGGACCTCTGGTTCTTCGTCTTCTACGGAAACACCATACTTAAATTCCTTACCAACGGCGACTTCCAATTGTGCCATAATATCATCGGTGAAATACTTTTCAGCATCTCGATATAGGGCCTTCTCGAACACCTTAGTTCCACATGGAAGTTCAATGCGTGTCGAAACCTTCTTGAAGATTTCATACTTCAATGCAATTTCAACAAGACCATAGTAAGGATGCAGTCCAGTTTCATAGTTCAAGATAACATCAACCATCGAATTCTCTTTGGTTACTCGACCCTTGAACAACTTACAATGAACGATGTTGCCAATGACATCAGTTCCTTCCTTCACCTTCTTCTTCGAAAGATATACGATAGTAGAAGCGGCATACTTCAGACCAGACCCACCACCCATCTCTTTCTGTGGGAACATGGAACCAATGACATCATAGGTGTGGTTGGTCATGATCATTGGAATGTTTGCTCGACCAAGTTTCAGAGTCAACACACGGAAAGTGGCCTTCACGATCTGGGCGCGAGTCATATCCTTAGTAGTCTTACCCTCTGCGGTATCAACCATTTCCTTGTTAGTCGAAAGCATACCAAGAGAATCAAGAACGATAAGCATAGGCTTACGATCCTTCTTCTTTAGTTCAAGGTAGTTATCAACAATCGTAATCGCTTGGTGTCGAAACTCCTCAATGGTACTAACAGGAAACACTGCAACTCTAGCAGGATCACAACCACGTTCCTTGAACATATCCGAAGTCACAGCCTGTTCTGTATCAAAATACAGAACAACACCATCAGGATTATCAATGAGAAACTTATGTACAATCCCAATAGTGAAATAGGTTTTCCCCGTAGCAGATTCGCCGGCGATTGCCATAATCTTATTATCAGGCATACCCCCATAAAGGGAACCAGATAGGAGAGCATTAAAACTGTAAGAACCAGTATCACAGAATCCATTGATATCACTTCCTTCCAACCCATCAATAACAGTTGATGCGTATTCATTACCCGAACTTGAAATAATTTCATTCAAAAAACTCATGTATTCTCCTTAAGCGAATAAACTTTCTAGTGTGTTTCGTTCTTCTGCTGACCATCCAATGACAGTCAGGATGTTAGACAAAGGATCTAGGAAACCCTTGTCGAACTGTGTAGTATAATCGACAAACCTGTTCAAGTCAAACTCTTTCGGAAGAGATGACGGAAATGCTACTACGCGATCACCGATGTGGTTTGGAACCTTGAGGTAAACAAACTTGATCTTGTCACCCTCTTGGATGATTGGATACTTCTTCTCAAGTTTCTTCTTCTTGAGATAATGATTATATAGAAGAGATCCCTTGACGCCGATCGGAGTTGACTTACGATAGATGTGAGTCGCATCGGCATAGTTACTGAGGTTGTTAACGCCTCGCGGGAAAGCAACAGTCTCGACATCGAGTTTGTTGAACTCGGTTCGGAAGTCGGCGATGTATTGTTGCATCGTCTCTTCGTCATCATACATGATGATCTTGATGGCTTTCTTAAGTCGATCACGAATGATCTGTGGTGTCGAGGATCGAGTAGTTTCGATACCCATAATTTTCATCTTGGGTGTTTCGTAACGAACACCCTCAGAGTCGATTACGTTGAGCATGTACCGCTTCTTGGCAGTCCAGATACCCTTGTCTGAGATGACTTCTCGATCCATCACCATCTTGTTTTCATAGGCGTTCATCAACTCCGAGAGTTCATCATACTTTTTCTTAATGAAAGGGAGTATGATTTCCTGCGAACTTTTGTCGAGGAAATTTGTGATCTTGTCTTTGTCGTCGCAATCTGGAAGAACACGATTAACAAGGTTACCAAGGCGCAGATATACAGAATCAGTATCACTTGCCACAATATAATCATAATTCTCAGTCTCCAATGTTTTGTTTAGGAAGTCGTTCAATGCAGTCATGATCCAACGAATACTCAACTGTCCAGACAGAGTGATAGACTCTGCCATCTCTGTCGAGTAGTAACGAAAGTATTGATTACCAATCGCACCGTAAGCACTGTTCAACTGAATCTTACGAACCTGCTGGAAGTTGTGGAACTTAGCGATTTGATAATCGAGATCCTTGTTGGTAGGATCTTTCTCCTTCTGCTTCTGACACTCGATCATCTTCTTCTTGAACTCTTTGCGTTCTGCATACATTTTGTTCATCAGCGAGGGCAAGAAACCCTTCGCATCAGTGCGGAACGTGTTACCTGTAGCAGCAACAGAAAGGTTCTTGTCCTTGTGCTTCTCGATGTAGGCCAGTGTCTCAGGAGTCTTGTCGAGAATCTTGTCAACATCAAGTCCACGCCAGATACCGTCGTCGGTAAGCGTCTCGGGACTGATGTTGTACATCTCGATCAAGTGAGGATAGAGTGAGTTGAGGTCAAATGACACAACCCAATCGTGCATACCAGTGATTGGTTCCTTCACATACGCACCAGCATACTGATCGGTTTTCTTACCGATAGTCTTCGGAGGAATCACGATGTTCTGTTCACGCAGATAGTGATAGATGATTGCGTCCCACGTTCGTACCTGTGAGAACACATCCTCGAAGTTAACCTTGGCGGAATACGCAAGTGCTAGAGAAAGTTCAATTAGTTTCAGTTTCTCTTCGAGTTGCTGAACGAGTTCAACGTCAACAATGTTGTACTCGATGAACTTCTGAAAGTCTTTCTTGTAGAACTCGCGGATCGAATCGTGTTCTGCATAGGATAGTTTCTTCTTACCGAGTTCTACAAAGGCAATGTGGTCGAGACGATACGACTCTTGGTTCACATAGGTGAAGGTCTTGTAGAGGTCGAGGTAGTCGATGACGGCGACACCATTGATATGGAACGCCGTTTGATCACGACCCATCTTCGTGATAGTCTTCTCCTTGATCTTGTTCCACGGAGAGATCTTCTTCGCTTCGTCTTCACCAAGCACTCGCTTGATACGATTCACAAGATAAGGAATGTCAAAGAACTTGACGTTCCAACCAGTCACGATGTCAGGGAAATCCTGCTGCCAGTGGTAGATGAAACGCTGAAGCATCTCCTCCTCAGTGAAGGCGGTATGAACCGTGATGTCTTTGCGATCAGTCTCAAACTCACCGAGGCAAAACACATTCATCTTGCCTCGCATCAGCATACTGATTGCAATGACCTTCTCTTCAGGATCATCTACCTGTGGGAATCCATACTCACACTCGGTTTCGATATCGATGTTTGCCACACCGATCTGAGACATATCATACTCGATCTCAGAGGGGAACTTGTCCGCAATGAAAGGGTAGATGTAGTCCGTGTTGCCGAAGATGCGGAACCCATTGATGTGCTTGTACTTCTCCACGAACTCTCGGCAGTCATGAATGGTGCCAGGTTGAACTGGCTCCAAACGATGACCGTCGAGAGAACGATGGATGGAAGTATCACTGTTGCTAGGCACAAACAGGGTAGGATGATACTCTACCCTGTCTGTGATTTGCTTTCCATTTTCATACCCGCGATACAGAACATTCTTACCGTAAACACAAACGCTTGTGTAGAATCTACTCATTCAGGAGGACTTCCTTGCTTACCATGGCTCCGTCCTTGTCTTCCAGAAAGGCAGACAAGAGAACCATGTAATTGATTACGTCTACTATTGTATCATTAAATGATTCGTTTTCAACATGCATCTTCCCACAATCAATAAAAGATGACAGCCGGCTCATCTTGTCAGTGATGCGAGTAAGAAAGCCTTGTTCTGTAGTACAAATGCCCATCGCTTCAACGCGAGTAAAATTGGCAAAAGGCTGATTACCATGATCCCCTGCATAGTCTCGATTCTTTAGGTTCATCAGTTCTCTTGCTTGGTTACAAATTTCAGCATGATAGATTAAAAGTTCATCGCGGTTCATATTATACTCCTGTTGAACCAAATCCGCCTTTGCGGTTGGTCTTTTGTGTTTTGGGTGATGCTTGGGTGTAGGTGATAAATTGTACTCTACGAGCGGGTTCGATAATTTCTACCTGTGCAACTCGATCACCATGCTTAATAGTGAAAGGCGTACTGGTCGTGTTCCATAGAGGAATGAAAACTTCCTCGCAATAGTCAGAGTCAATCACACCCTCTGCGTTGATGAGAGTTACGCCGTTCTTCCATGCAAGGCCTGATCGAGGATGGAGACGAGCAGAGAAACCAATGGGGATGTTCATCACCATACCAGTGGGGATCAATACACGGCACTTTGGTCCGAGTTCAAATGTACACATAGGTGTGTCGTCTTCGAAGACAACATGCGGTGTAGTTGTATGTGCTTGGTTATAACAGTCGAACCAATTGATGTCACGAATGGTTGGCGCAACATCTTCGGGAGTGACTGGACCACGCAGGTGTGCGTGAATATCATAACAGGCAGACTCATCACTGCCTAGTTTCAGTTCAAGTGTATTAGGATACAACTTGTGGATCTTCATCGTCTCGGACATATTATCTCCATAAAGTAAAAGTTATACGCAAAGTATAGCGTATTAAGTTCAATTGTCAAGTTTATTTACTAAGAAGTAACGCCGGTCCAAACTATGTTCGGAGCAGTACCACCGTATGTAACAGTGGCAGTTAGTGTCGCACCCGCTACTACATTGGATAGAGATATGTTGGTAATGTCGGCGTTAATCATAGTACCAAAGTCGATGGTAGTACCAGTGGTTCCTTGAGAATTTGTCAAAGTAACAAAACCAGTAAGATTACCAGTCATGCTTACCTCAGTGGCTGGGTAAGTTTGTCCACCTGATAATCCTATAGCGTAAGTATATCCAGTAGCACCAGAAATTGCAACACTATCATCATACCACTGGAACGTGGTGAGAGGTTCAGGAAATCCTGTAGAACCGTAGTTAATGAACGATATAATTTCTCCTACATCTGGATTTGTGGTCGATCCAGATGGAGTCCCTGTAAAGTAAGGAGCAAAGTTAGAAGGACCAGGCGATGGAGTCGCAGTTCCACCTGCACCACCAAATGCAGTAATACCGCCAATATAAATTCTATTTATAGCAGCAGTCGAGGCAACTTTATTAATTTTAATACTGCCGGCGTATATACTCATGTGCTAATAATCCAGTTTATCCTATTTATATATCGTTCATCAATATCGGCCGAGAGTGTGAATGACTTAGGAAATTATATTAGAATGTACTTGAGTTTTCACCTTTAACGCGAAGAAAAGGAAGAGTTGTATTAGATCCACTAACACCGCGAGAGAATAAAGATTGCCCTTTAACTTCTCCAAATTTAAACTGTACTTGAGTTGCAGCAGTTCCAAAAGAACTATTACGAACGATTGTGTAATCACCAGTATTTCTAGATGGTACTGGATCTATATCCAGCGTAGTTCCATCCATCTCTCGATTAAAACTACTATTGACACCACAATTATGATAGAAGTTACCCATAGAAACCGAAGTTCCCTTAGTATTAGGAGTTGTTGATGTATCAGATGGAATAGGTAAATTGAAAAAATCATCTGCTGTTATACCAGTAGGATAGTCTAAGAATATGTTATTATGAAAATCAGGACATCCTTGATTTTTGCTTCCAGCGCCGGCATTTAAATAAACTCCTGCTCCACCAGTGACTCCATTGCCGTCAAATATATTACCAATAATATATGTACCTCTCATATATGCACCAGATTGAAAAAGCATACCATATGAGGTAAAATAATTTGTTTTAATAATAGAGTTGAGAACTAAAATTGCACCCACGTCAGCCTGTTTCGCCACTATACCAGAAACACCATTAACAGATTCTACAACAGAATTAATTATACTAGAATCAGTAAGTCCTACAACAAATCCAGTATTGCTACCCGGATTAGTTTCGACCGTTTTCGTCTCAAGACTTATAACCTCACATGAATCTATTGTAGAATTTGATGTTGCAATTATTGCTGCACCAGCATTAGTATCGTTTCTGATAACTCGACATCTTCGTATCATAGATCCAGTTTGTATTTGTAGTATAGCATTGCCAGAATAATGTCCTGTAAAATTTACATTCTCTATAAGACCACTACCTCTGGCCCATTTTAAAAATCCAGCACCTAAAGCAACTTGAGGTCTACGATCTACTGATGGTATTGTGTTTATATCAGTATCATATCCTATGATAGTTGTTGGTCCATATGAAGTCCCTCCATCATCAAATCGAGTAGGTCCGTCTGTGGAGCGAAGGGTTAGTTGAGTGGTGCTTGCTATACTGATATCACTACCATCATCATTCCTTTTGATATAAAGAATATCACCCGACTTCAATGCTGTTATTACATTTTTTAGGTTAGTAGTACCCGAAGATGCATCGGGTAATGTACCGCTACCAGTGCCATCATAGGCGTCACCCTGCGATCCTCCGCTATTAGCACCACCAGCGTCTTCGTAATAGTAATAAGTTCCCGGCATACTTTAATTATCCTTGCTGAAAGTTCATAAAGACTGAGAGACGACTAATAAGTTCAGGAGTTCCTGTGATTTGGAATTCTAACATATCATTCTTGGCGTATTCGGCACTAAATCCACTTGTGTAATTTGCAGTCTGTCCACCAGCGAGACCAATAACTGCTGCGGTAGTTCCTGCTAAACTAAAGTTAGTACCTCGATTAATCTGAACACTTGCGGTTCCTGTAACATTTCCGAGAAGGAAGATACTATCAAGAGTACAACCAACAGGAATTAATTTATGACCTTTGATTCCCGAAGTAACCACATCACCAGCACCATCTACAACTATTCCTGAACTAAACGCTGATGTAACACCAGCACCGCTTGATGCACTTGGTGCAGTAGACTGAAAGGTTCCATCAGGGAAGGTGATACCAGCGGCATCCATAGAGATACCCGACTCAGCAATAAAAATAGGTTTTGCCTGTACTTTATCTGAACCTGCATAGAACTGATCTGCACTTGATAGGTAAACAGTTATTGGTTGATATGCTTTAACACCATTAGGAAATCCCATTTCCAGATATTTGTTTCCGCTCGAAACATTAAAATCTATTCCACCACCGCCACCACCATCAAACTCAATAGAACCTGTGTAATCTTTTGCGTGCCATTCGTTGCTCTGTAACTCACCACTGACATTTACATTACCACCAGCAGTAATACCACCATCACTAGAAACACCAGCGACATGGATTGTTGCGGTTGGATTGACTGCGGTCGTCTGGTGAGTTCCATCAGGGAAGGTGATGCCAGCGGTATCCATTGAGATACCCTTTTCTGTAACCAAAATTTGAGTTGCAGTATGTTTGGTTGCAGTTACCTTAAACGCACCACCTGATGATTGCGTTCCCATGATATGCACTTCGTTAGTTTTTAAGTGGACCTGTGATCCACTTGTTGACTTAAATCTTCCACTATTGGATATTTCGATGTCACCATCAGACAAAATCAAACCACCAGCAGTAATACCACCATCACTAGAAACACCAGCGACATGGATTGATGCGGTTGGATCAATACCTAGAGTAGATCCAGTTAGAACCATACCTGCACCAGCAGTTACACCAGATCCAGTAGGAGCAGTTGATTGGAAGGTTCCATCGGGGAAGGTGATGCCAGCGGTATCCATTGAGATACCTGCGGCAGTGACAAACAACTGATTCGATTTGCCATACCCGTTACCAACTTCTAAACTCTTACTCGAACTTCCTGCGTATAGTAAACGGGCTGTTGCTGCATCTGTCTTCAGACCGTGGCTGCTGGTATTTAATACTAATAACGTCACGGTATCAGATACAATTTTAGCATCCGCATTGTCAATAGTTAAATACTGAGTCTTGATTGGTCCACCAACGGTAATACCAGCGTCAGAAGAAATACCAGCGACATGGATCACGGCGGTTGGATCAATACCTAGAGTATGTCCTACACCAACAACGGTTGCTGATAAAGTCATACCAGCACCAGCGGCAAGGGTAGTACCAGCACCACCACCACCACCACCAGAAGAGTTGAGGGTAATTCCACCAACACCACTGGTTATTGTTATGTTAGTTCCGGCGTTTAATGTAATACCACCAGTCAACCCATTTAATGAAGTAACTGAATCAGGAGAGGAGGCATCACTGATAATATAAACAACATCACCAGATGGTCCTCCAGTAATACCATTGTACTGGGCCTGTGTTAGAGTTACAACACCCTCAACACTACCAGCAGTAACAAAACCAGCAGAAGAGGGAACATAAGGTGAAGTAATTCCACCAGCAGGTCCAGCAGGTCCAGCAGGTCCAGTATCACCAGATGGACCAGTGTTTCCTATAGGCCCTGTATTACCCTGCAAATCATTGGGCGTAAGGTTCTTTATTGTAACCTGACCACCCATACCACTGTGATATTGACATCTATAGTATAGAGTATCTGGTGCATTATAAGGAACCGTAAATGTTATATCACCACTATCTGCTCCTGCATTTACAACTCCCGTAGTGTATAGATTACCAGAATCATAAGCACCGCCGTTGTCTGTGGTCTGTAGATGGAATGGATGACCACTGACACTTCCTGCAAGAGAGAAAACATATTTCTGTCCACGAAGAAGATAAATCGTATCTTGTTGAACAGTATCGATAAAGTATTTGTTTCCACCCGCGTTGGCGACAGTTACAGCATAAGTTTTTGCCGTTACTTGTTCACCAGTGTTACCTGTGGCACCAGTTGCACCAGTACTGCCAATAGGACCAGCAACGGTAGAATCAGCACCAGTGTTTCCTGTGTTTCCTGTGGCACCAGTATTACCAGTGCTACCAATAGGACCAGCAACGGTAGAATCAGCACCAGTGTTTCCTGTGTTTCCTGTGGCACCAGTATTACCAGTGCTACCAATAGGACCAGCAACGGTAGAATCAGCACCAGTGGGACCACTTGGACCAGAAGGTCCAGTGTTTCCTGTAGCACCAGTGTTACCAGCAGGCCCCTGAATACCCGCAACCTCACCAAGAGAAATCCATTCACTACCACTCCATCTATAGACAACGGAACCGAACGCTACGGTATCACCAACGGAAGGATTGTTTGGAAATAAGGCCATGTTATTCTACCTGTTTACTGTATATATATCCTACATCAAGGAGTGAAATCTTCGGCGGGCGTTGGATCGTATGTAATATCCTTCAATGCAGCAGCATCAGTGAGCATCTGCGTTGCTGTTGCAACGAGAGCGTCGATGAGTTGTTCATCAAGGGCGGTGATCGGAGCGATCTCCTTGAAGTCATAACCGAGAGCGTTGAGTCTCGTCTGCATTGAGTTCACATTAGAGATAAGTGCTGAGTAGTGTTGAATTGTATTCATAGTTTTTTTCCTTTAAAAAGTTCGGTGTTGAATAGTGTTCATGTTTTTGCTAAGACTTTGAATCGAAGAACGTCACCATTTGCGAAGTTGGTTCCAGCGGTAGAGAATGATGTGGTCAAACTGTAGAAACGGAGGAACCCTTGAAAACCAGCGATAGGATCTCCACCATCTTCAAACGAGCCACCATTGAATGAGAACAGCAATCTGTACTGCGCCCAGTAAGCGTCGATCGCCGCGGTATTGCTGAATATATAAACGATATTTGATCCGCTTCCGCTGGTGAACGCCCCCTGATTGCTTGCTTCGGCTCCGTTCCACAACCTCGGTTGCCCCGCGGAATACTGTAGATAATTGTTCACCCATGTCGTGCTGATGATTTCCAATCCGGTGCTGGTGATGCTGCTTGCTACGTTTGCGTTGGACATAGTCCAAGTGGTGTCTTGGAGAACAACCTCTTGAGCCGGAAAGAATAACCATTTATTACTCATAGTTTACCAATCAAGAAAGAATAACCATTTATTAGTCATTCGGTATAACTCACAGAAAATGTGACATTCGCCGGACTACTGATTGCGGTAACATCAAGCCATAAACGCGAGCCGGCAGCAACGGCGAGGTTGTTTGTAATCGAGAACACCCCACTAGAAGTCGTCACACTTGCAGACAGGATGGTTACAGTACTTCCTCCCGATGTTGTATGTTTCAGAATTGCAGTGGCTGTACCAGCCGTAGAAGTAATATAGTACCCCGTGATTGTTCGAGCCGATGCTGCATATGGATCCAGAGTGTATTCCTTAACAATCGGCGCCTCAATCTGTCCTGTGTAACTGCTCGTCCGTGGTGCGGCTGTTGATTGGAATGTGTTATCACCGAAGGTTATTCCTCCGCCTAGAGTGATACCAGAAAGAACTGCAACACTCGATGTCATTACTGCACCTGCTGCTGTCACATTGGTAGCATCGGTGACATCAGCACTTGCCTCCACACCATCCAACTTCGATTCCTGTGCATCTGTCATCAACCTCTTGTTAGACGCATCGGTAAAGTTGGCTGTGCCGAATGTGGGACTTGCACCTGATACAACGGATTGATCTAATGCCTTCACATTTGCAATAGACGTAAGTTCAGAATCCATTAATGCACCAGCAGATGTTACATT
>Ga0209634_1002143_pt1 | contig 13964 bp, 16 predicted proteins | sample LinPmetageLP40_FD_184043 | JGI IMG/M metagenome (GOLD analysis project Ga0209634, IMG submission 184043) | Marine viral communities from the Pacific Ocean - LP-40 (SPAdes) (version 2) | ecosystem: Environmental > Aquatic > Marine > Oceanic | place: Pacific Ocean | collected 2010-08-26
TGTAGATTTTTGATTTTGTGTTAACCATTCATCTGTTTCTCTATTCTTCATAAACACCTCACCTGATGGATTTCTTTTTGCTCCATCTGCAAATCTTGACCCTCTACAAGTCATATGATATACATAACCTTTCCATGTCTGAACAAACTTAATTCCATTCAAATGAAACCGATTAAATATATCTGTATCTTCTTTTGATTGTGGAGCAAATATTTTATCATGACCGCCTATATCTTGAAAGTCCTTTTTCCAAAATGCCCATGGAGCAAATATACCTTCTGTTGGTTCTTTAGCCATTCTAGTATTAGAAATAAATTCTAACAATTCATCTTCTTTAAACTCTTCAGGCTCTATTCCAAAATCTTGTAGTATTTTTTCCGGGCCTTCTGGATGTAATGGCGGCTCTATTCTAGTAAGAGATACGATTGTTTTTTCTATCGGTTGATAATATAATGCATCTCCAGTATGAGCTATATTAAACATATTAGATTCAATTGCATCTAATGCCCCGGGGCACAAATACATATCTGCATGATATATCATACATATGTCATTACTTGCTACATCATTAACTAATGTATCATATAATATTGTATGTCCTAATCTTGTAGGTCCTTCATTTCTAATTGCTTTGAAATGAATATCTTTTTTCATCATTTCTAGACACCATTCCCAAGTATTATCTTTATCGCTGAAGTCGTCTGCTATACAGATTTCTACTTCATGATCTCCCTGATTCTTTCTAATCGAATCATATGACCATTTAAGATATTTTAAATTGTTCCTTGAAGGTTGTATTAAACTTATTTTCATGATATAATTCTTTATAATTACTTTTAGCTTTATTACTACAATATAAATAAAATTCTTCGTCTTTCCTAAGATTTTCTGCTATTTTTCTTGCTTGTTCTATATCGCCATCTGGCACTGATAACTCTGGATGAAGATATTTTTGTGTATTGACATTGTCATATCCTATACATGGAATTCCTAAATATGCACAATTTAGATTGAATGTGCCCGCGGCTGCCGTTCCTAACTGTACTCCATATTTACATTTAGATAATTCATATATCCATTGTGTCCAATCAATCCATGGAAGATGATTTATATCAAGCAATGTTTCATCAGATTTCATTCTTCCGGTTGTTGGTGATGTTATCTGATCACTTAATATTTTACCAATTACATATGAATCAAATCCTCTATAGGCAGTTACCCAGTTGCCACCAACCATCACTCCACTTCTATCTCCATCATATGTTTTAATATGATCAGTTATCATTAATGTTGGTAATAGTCTACACCCTACATCTGTAATGCCACTGTAATATTTTATATCCATATCATTATGACAATATATTATGTCCATGGATTGTAGTATGTTATGATACCATAACTGTGTTTGTACAGATGCTCCTTGCCAATACCAATATGTACTTTCTTGCATAGTTGCTATTTTTGTACATACCTTACGCATACTATCTATTAATGGATATTCATATAATGAGTCTTTATTTTTAGGAATAATAACTATACCTAAATCAAAATGTTCGTTTATAGTATGTATTTGATTCACCGGATAATGTGTTGCATCTAAAGCACACATCCATGCTACATCAGTTCTCATATTACTATAATTTCTAGGTATCTTACCAACAAATCCAGATTCTGTAAAAAATGCTATCTTCATTTGAAATCTTGTTTTATATTAAATTGTTCTACTAATGTCATTCCTTTTTTAGAACATTGAAATTCTGTATGAAATCCTTTAATCTGTTCATCTTGAAAGTATGATCTATTTTTTTGAGACCAAAATGATTTTAATCTTAGTTTTTTTTGAGTATATTGATCACTAATATCAACAAATAAATTAGGTTGCCACATTCGTTGTGTCGACGGAGACATATATTCAATTAATGATACTGATTTAATTCTAGTCAATGCATAACCAAATTTAGAAACTAAACGATGTTCAAAGTGTGAATCATGTTCATTGGTCAACAATATTGCTTGATGATTAGTTAGATAATTAGTTTCTATGTAATTAATCCATGCTGCTTCATCCATAGATTTAAATGAATCAGATATTCCAAATTTTAATGATACGTTATCTACTCCTGTCCAGAAGTTAGTTACTTCCTTTTTACGAGGGTGTTCATTTGTTTTATCAAAATCTCCTCCATGGGTCAATGTAACAATATCAAATTGAGTATCACTATATTTTATAATAGTGCCGGCCATTGAATATTCAACATCATCAGGATGTGGAGATAAACATAATACTTTATTATATCCTAAAAATTTCATATAGATTTAAATGGTTTATCTGTAAATATTTTTATTCCTCTTCGTCTTAAGAAATCCCTTAAGTCTTCACTGACATCATTTTCATAGCCATACATAATCTTTTCATTGACATCATATATTGTTTGATTATCATTTTGTATTAATATGATCTGCCCATTTACATATTTAGCTTTTGCATCAATCCCTTTCATCTCATGTAGTTTATACCAATCTCCTAATATGCTCCATACGATGGACTCTTTCTTAGATTTACTTAAGTTTATAGGATAATAATTTTCCTTGATAACTTTACATGGACTTCCGGCTGCTAAACTTCCTGCAGGTATATTTTTATTTACAGTCGAGCCAATTCCAATAACTGTATTGTCTCCTATTTTTACATTTGGTAATACTATACATCTAGCTGGCAACCAAACATTGTTACCAATTTTTACAGGACCAAAGTCTGCAGGAAATCCTTGCATTACATCTAGCCATGCACCATGAGTCCATATCATCACTTCTCCACCTATTCCGGAGTTATCTCCTATATGTACTTCATCTGATGGGTTGATTATTGTTTTTTCAAATATGCCTACATTCGATCCTATATATACATTTGAATTCGGTCCATTACATCCGCCGCGGCCGATTTCAACTCCTTCACACATGTATAATCCTTCCTTTGCAATAAACTTATTACATCTGATTGTACATCCATCCTTTATTACAGAATTTGCTCCTAATGTAAATACATTGCATTCTATTATAACATTTTTGCCTATAACAGCTGTCGGATGTATATTTTTTATTGTTCCCATACGTCTTTCCATGTATATGATTTATAATTTGGATTAAATAGATTAAGGTAATTTTGTTCACACATTTTATTTGCTTTCATATACCAGTCATGTGTCAATCTTTTACCTCCTGGATCTTTATCAGCTAAATGATCTTCTCCGTTAATGTATTTTCTTTTATTTTTATGTTTTCTATTATGTACTAATAAAATGTTTTTTATAACATATTGTGGTATATTACCCAATACCTTATTTGTCATTTGCATAAATGCCGTATCTTCATGTACAAAGAAAACTGATTTAGGAATGTTTACTCCTGCTTTGACTACTTCGGATGATATAACTAATCCACAACCATTAAATTTATGTGGCGAAACAATTTGAACATCTAATTCATCTGTTCTATCATTAATCTCATTCATTTCTTGCTTATTCATATCATATCTCAAACTCCACCAATTCTTTTCATCTCCGCCTATAAAAGGCTTATCAGTGAATTCTGGATGTTCTAATACTTTCCATGTTTCATCCCACATCTTACATGTTCCAAAAAATCCTAAATATTTTGAGTTAACATCCTTTACTTGATTATGTAAACTATCTAAAACTATAAACATTTGATTAGGTAATATAGCATCAGATTCGCCCCAAATAAGAACATCTGATTGGTCGCAATAGTTAGAATTAAACTCTTGTCTATAACTTGACACTGTAACTAAATCTGATGTTACTCTGGCGTTACATTTTACATTTGTTATAGTACTCAAAATTTCTTTACGGCATGTTTCTAATCTAGATTCACTTATACATTTTTCAAGATCTTGATTTAAACATATTGTAAAATCAATTAATACTTCGCCGTCGTATGCAGCAACAGCATCTTTTAAAGAATCAACATACTCTCCAATGATATCTACTTCATACCACTGCACTAAACATCCTATTGCAAATTTAGTTTTCATATAATTCTTCATAAGTTCGTTTCATCCAATACATTGTTTTCTTAGCACCTTCATTATCTGGTATTGCATTGAATTGATATATTCCTTTTAATACTTTAGTAAATGTCATTTCATCATCTAATATTTCTTTTCTAGCTAAATCAGCCATACAATATTGATAATGTAAAAACTTCATCTCCATTCCAGATAAGTTAACTATATAATTTATCAATGGCTGATCTGTTCCTACAGCAAAATTACTTTGCATCCATAATATACGATCTCTATGTACTTCATAAAACTCATGTAGCTCATTAAATAATGGCCTATGTATTTTATTTACTACTTGAAAGCCGGCGTTGAAATATTTATGTAATGGAAATGTATCTTCAAAAATATGTTTTCCATAATTTTCTAGACTCCTACATACCCAATCCATACTACCCTCTGTATTAGTTACAGTATATTTATGATCAGTTAATTCAAAGAAATTAGGACACTCTGGATGTATAACACAATCAGCATCTGTTAAACAAATTTGATCATATTCAACTCCCTGCGCATCTAATAAGTCAAATGCCCAATATCTATAAAAATTAGGTTTACAATATTCTGTATCAAATATTGGTTCATCTAATACAAATAAATCACAATTATTTTTATCACACCAGTGTTTCCAAGAATCTATTCCATATTTGTATGGAGCACTTCTATATTCCTGACCTGGGAATGTTATTGCTGTTAAAAATACTATATTACGCTTCATAATTATGCTTTATCAAGTTCCATACTTGACCCATTAATTGACTTCTTTGCATTTTTTCAAATCCCGTAAAGAACCAAAGATATCCATGTTTAATAAAGAACGGTGTATTATCTTCTTTTAATTGCCAGTTATGTCCTAACATTTCTTTTCTATGTAAATGAGTTAGTTTCCATGTCACTGGCATATCTAAATTCAATTCAATATTATTTTTTTGTAACCAATAATTGAATGGTGTTTGTTCCGTTCCTTTTCTTACTTCTTTATCTTGTAATATAATGAATTTTTTTGAATTATCATAATATAATTGCCTAAAAGATTCAAAAAAGTTTCTATGAGATTTATTAAATATAATAACACCAGAATTAACATATTTGGTCATATCTAATTTAAAATTAAAAAAAGATTCATATCCTTTAACACTTTCATATACCCATTTAAGATTATCTAAATCATTCCATGCTACAAATCGATGATCAATCTGTTCAAAGATATTTGGCGCGTCCCATTTAATTATAGAAGATGCATCTGCTAAAAATATATTATCTGCATCTATTCCACGTTCATCTAATATATTCCAACAATGTATTGCTTTTTGCCAATTTGCTCTATGTAATGATATATCTGAATATGGCTGATCAAATACTACTAATTCAACATTATTTTTATCACACCAATACTGCCATGATTGTTTTGAATAGTCCATCCAATCAAATCCACCATACTTAGTAGATAGAGAATCATTTTTTATTCCAGTCCAAAATACTATATTATGCTTCATTTTTTAAATACCAATTAATTGTATGTTCTAACCCTTTATCCAACTCCGTAAAATCCATGTGGGCTAGTTCACATGAATCTAAATCTAAATTTTTATTTTCTACAGAGTCAAATATTCCCTGCCATAAGACTTGTCCTTTAAAATTCATGATATCAACAATTCGATCTACGACGTGTTTTAAAGAATAGTAATTATTATTAGCTATAGTTTTATGTCCTCTTTCTTCAATTGAAGATTCAATTTTATTAATTACATCATTAACAAATATAAAATTTCTAGTATGATCTGGATTGCCGATTATTTGTAAATCACTTCCGGATTTATTTGCTTTATTACATTCTTCAATTATAAATGGAATAAAACCATTATTACTATTTTTATAGTTCGGGCCATATACATTACTTAAGAAAAAGACTTTTGAGTGTAGATTATATTGCTTATAATATTCGTCTGATAATATTTTTTTAATAGTGTGATTGTATGAATCACTTATAAGTGATTGTTGTTCATTAAAGAATGCATTTACAGATGCTATTACTATTAATTTTCTAACACGCATAAGTTGACAAGCTTTAAAGATATTAATACTCATACGAATATTTTCATCAAAATAGTCTGCACTATTTTTATATAACAACTTAGAGCTCAATTCTTTACATGCTGAATGTATAACTACGTCCGGTTTGTATTGATTAAAACATTTAATTGTGTCATTAAAATCTAATAAATTAACATCGGATCCTGACAATTTAGTTCCTTGTGTAAAATTTGACCCTATAAATCCACTACCACCTAATATTAATCTCATAATTGAATTACTCCTTCTGACTTCCACTTATTTAAAAAATTTTCAATAATAATTTTATCAACAGCATTTACATTCAATGTACTATCAACTATAGTTTGCCAATCTTTTCTTAGACGTGCATGTTTAAATAGATGACATGTATTAATAACTCCGTCACTCACGCCTAATATAGATCTTTGTTTTGTATTGCCACTTCTTTCCCAATCCCATAAATTATTAGCTGATTTTATTGATTCTAAAAAGAATTTTTTAGACCACATAGACCATATAGCTGATATCTTTCCTGGGTATGTAACTTTATCGTTTAGGTATAATAAATTTTTACCGTTTATATTATCAATTTTACTATAATTTTTATTAGAAAAATCATTATTTAATGAGATCCTAGGAATATTATCAGTTTTCATTTTTTTATACAGCATTTCTATTAATTTAGTATCTATCAATTCAATTGGTAAAAAATCATCAACAGTAAAAATAAAATGTTCATCTTTTATCTTTGACATACATTCATAAAGTTTTTTTGTTACATGATCTGGGCCTTCATCTACGCCCATGGATATTAATTCAAAGTTTTCTGCAAATTTAAAATTTTCTGGATAGTCATAACTTAATACTTTTACTCGAGGATTTGAAATATAATATTTATTAATAAAATATTGCATTGCCTCTACAGCATGTATAGATTTATTTGATGATAATATATAGATTGTCATAAAATAATTTCATTTTGTGCATTATATCTCAAATAATCAATATCATTATAATTATAATTTTTTAATCTATAGTTTTTCCAGTCTCCTGCATACGGTCGTTTATTATTAATACATCCTGCTAACATATCAATTCCAGCACCTATATCTAAATAAATTGCTTTCTTATAATTTTTAAACGTATGTAATATGCCTGACTTAGCGTGACCTATACCTAATAAAAATATATCAGCTTTCGAGTTTCTTAATTGGTCTCCTACAAATTTTTCTACTAATTTTATATCATCTGCTGCATACTTTTGAGGAAAATGTATATAGTCTGTAAATGATTCTAGTCCTAAATAATTTTGATATTCTTTATGTTGCATCAATTCTGCAATTACATTTAATTTTTCACTTGCCCCCAACAAACCAATACGGCCTTTGAAATTTTCAAAAAACCATTTGTTAGCAACCAATCCATATCCGTACTCCGCAGGATAATCTATTTTTCTATTAATTACATTACGAAACATGTTTCTGTTCTGCGGATATATTTCACATGTATAATAATCACATTTCTGAGCGCCTTTTACAAATTGTTCATGGCCAATATCATCATATGATTTACTCAAAGCTCTTTTACCAGGACTAGCACTACCTACTGCATCTTTAGTTAAGAATCTATAATCTCCATCTCCAAATTTATAAAATGTAGCAGATGCTTTAGTATCTACTAATTCTGTTATATGCGATTTGAATTTTTCTAAATCTTTTTGAAACTCTGGATATGTGTTCGTATCATGAAAACATTCATGGCTATCTAAGTTTAATGTATTATTTATATGATATATTTTTTGGTACATTTTTATTTATTCTATTTTATATATTTTATGTATTACTGAATTACGTCCGTGAGAGCCATGGAATTTATGTAAACACTTGATTCCACTTAAACAAAGAAAGTCTGGAATATTTGCCGGATCTGATATAACGATATATTTACTATATTTTTTTAAAAATTTAAATATATTATTAAATTCGGAGGTTTTCCATTGCTTCCCATGCAATGTATTTTGTATTGATATACAATCGAATTTAAAATTATTTAATAAACTATGAGTTGCTAATATACTTTCTATCGATCCAGTATATAAATTGTCATTTTCAGTAAATGACTTATATGTCTCTGTATCGATGCCATATGGCTCTAAGCAGTCAACGATCGGATCTATACCATATGCATGCATATTATATTTCTTTGTACATATATTGACAAACTCACCCATACCACAACAAATATCTAAAACTGTTTTTACGTTTAATGAATTTAATTCATATGCACATGATTCGAAAAAATTAACATCGCCTTTACTAGCTTTCCATCGGATCTTACTATTATCGCTATTTAATGAATTAAGAAAATTAGATATGTACATTCGTGTATTAAATTTATTCCTATGTCTGAATCCGGAGGAAGCATCGTTCCATCTATCTTTATATATATCTTGATACATTTATTGCTTATTTTTTTGTTCTTCGTATTTGTCTTTGAATTTTGAAATTCTCCATTCGTCTTCATAATTTTGCATCTGGTATCCTAATTTCATTTTTGAACTTTTGGGCACTGCTATACCGTCATCACATCGTTGACATATACTAGCTTTGCCAGCTTGAATTTCTTTAAATCGATTTGTCTCAAATAATGTATGATATGGCATATGTAGTAAATTACCGATCGGCTCTTCCAAGCCATAATCTTGACAACATAATTGTACATTGCCATCTGGTAATAAAATATTATGTATAATTCGATTGCACCAATTATTCTTCCAAAGCGCTTCACCTGTCAATTTGCCTAGGTTGCCGGCTCTTGAATTTAATCCTCTATTTTTATATCCTTGACTTAAAATTCTTTCGCCAGCATGTTCTGCAATTTCTGGATGTAACATATATTTTTTATCTAAGTCGTCTGGATTGGCACTATGTGTATGCCAATGTTTATTAATTTTAGCATCTAACATATAATCGACTAAATCTAAATATTCATCTGAAATTATTTTACCTGTTTCTTTTCTTTTAGCTGCTGTATTTCTGCCTATATTTTCAAAATATGTCTTCGATGGTAAATGAAGATTAAATTCTTTAAATTTTAGTTTAGATAGCCTATCAATTTGATTTTTAGTAATACACATTAACGTAGTGTTAACTAATGTTTTATGTCCTTTATGGTATGCATGTTCTACCATATCTATTGCTGCGGGATTTTCAAATGCTTCTGTATATCCCGCAAAATGTATATCAACTGATTCATGAACGGTGGATAAACATTTTTTAAATGTTTCTAATGACATCATAGTTTCACGATTCTTATCTTGTTTTAGATATTCATCCATAAACAACATATGAGGATTATTGATATCATCTCCGGCTGATAAAAGATTATTTTTTAGATTTGTTATATGTGCATTTTTTAAATATCGTCTGACTAATTTAGTCTGAGGACAATATTCACACATATTAATACATCCAATTTTGGTAGTTATTTCTAGTATATAATGCACTTATAAATTTTCATTAAAATATTTGTTAACCCAATAGATGACATAATCAATATCTTCTTCTGTCATGGCAGGATGTACTGGTAATGATACTAATCTTAACCATTCCTTATCTGCTATAGGAAACTTTGCATCTGGGTGGGTCATATTCTTTTTAATGATTTCATATTTATGTAATGGTTTGAAATGTACTGAAGTATGTACATTTTTACTAGCTAAATAATCAATTAGATCTCCTCTATGTTCCGCAGGTACCTTAGAACAATAATATTGAACTGTCTCTGTATGTGGTGGTCTCTCTATACATTCATGCAATTCTTTATTATATCGAGCCTGGACATGTCTTCTCCATTCCAATATTTTAGGTAATTTTTTCATCTGTTCTAAACATATTGCAGCTTGTAAATCGATCATATAACATTTATAGCCAATCTTATCTACTTCATAATCCCATGTATATCCAGGCTTACCGGTAACCGTATCTTCCTTTGCAACTCTAGAGTATGTAGATGATACACCAAACCAAGTCATCTCTTTTAATTTATTATATAGCTTTTCATCATTCAAAGTAATCATTCCACCATCACCACATGGCATTGTTTTAACTGCTTGAAATGACCAAATTGCAATATCACCTTTTTGGCCTGCACCCAGTGTATAACAACTATGTGCACAATCTTCGATTATCAATCCATCAAAGAATTCTCGGATCTCATCAATAGGAGCTGGAACGCCTGCTTCATTAACAGCAATTATTGCTTTTGTATTGGGTGTTATTGCCTTCCTAACTTGTTCTGGATCTATATTCATGTTAATAGGATCTACATCAACTACATTTGTAGTAATATTTTCTTGCCATAATGGAATCATTGCTGTTGCCATAAAGGATATTGTAGGATTAATAACATCGCCATCCTTTATATCCATAGCCTTCATTACCAAATCTTGTCCATGGGAATTACTAGTAACTGCAACAGCATATTTAGCTCCTACCATTTCTGCAAATTCTTTTTCAAATTTAGATACTAATGGACCTTTACCCCACCATCCACTTTTTATAACTTTTGATAGTGCATCTATCTCTTCTTGACCGCCTTCCGGACGAAGTACTGGTAACATTGTTTTTCTTAGTTTCATATTCTATTCTTCTTTAAATATTTCAATGCATAAAACATTATTATCATTTATCATTATCATAGTCCCATCTTTACATTTCATTTTTGTAAATTGTCCTTGTTTAATACTTTTTGGCAATATTCCATGATAAGTACGTTTAATGCCATTAACAAAATGTATTATTTGAGTAACACATTCTCCCTGTTCATTAACCGTTGATTTTAAGTTTTGCATTTATTAGTTTAATATAATGATTTTTTTTCATAACTCAAAGTAGTTTGTTATAAAAGTTTTCAAATTTTTCATATAATTCTTCTGGTGGCGCATCATATAATTTAAAGTTGTCATATTTATCAAATATCTCTACTTTTTCCAAATCATTAGTAAGATCACGTTCCCATTGATATTTTAATCTAAATCCTTCTTGTTTAGTTTGCTGTGTAAATGTAGCTGCGTCTTTAACAAAGAAAGGAAATACCGCGGTGCCAGATGCTCCATATATACTACATATTGTTGATTGTATCAATGCTATCTGGCGTTCGACTGAATCTTCGCCTTTAAAAATAATCGATTTGATATATTTATTGTTTCGTTGATACATTTCTGTATCTTCCATTGACAATCCGCCGCCTGCAGATGATCCTTCTTTTCTTGGTATCCCGATCATCACAACATTGACGTTTAGATTATTAATTAACATATCAATAAATGTTTCCCAATGTTCGGGATTCCAATCTAATTTACATACATTACCATTTCTATATCTAATACGAGCCATAACAGCTATTGTCTTTCTATCATTATTAAATGTAATTTCTTTTTTAACAGAATCAAGTATTTCTGAACTAGCTGAATAATGTTTTGTATCTCCAAATATAGTTTCTGATAATGTCCTTTCAGGTGATATAGGAATGGTATTAGGCCACCATACTTTAATTTCTTGATATCCTTCTGATTGGTAATGTAGTGCAATATCACTAGTGAATTGCTTTAAATTATCCGGGATTATATCTCCGCAGCCAGTGACATGTTCGCCATATGTAGCAGGATACATTAATGTATCATCTATTTCTTTAGGATATGAAATATATGCATCTGTAAAATCTTCGTATAATATTTTACGGCCATCAAATCCTATTGCAATTGCATCCCAATCTTTATTAGTGCATTGTTCATTTCTAACCTTTCTTATTTCCGGTATCCACCAGCTTAATTCATAACAAAATTCTCCACACCATGGGCCGAATATAATTAATTTTTTATTCATGCGTTATTCCATTTAAATTTTTAAATATTTTATGTAAATGTAATGCTAAATTATTAGGATGCATAGATTCAATAAATTTCTTTCTTGCATTTTCTATAATATATAAATAATCATTATAATTTCCTAATACTTTTGTAATTTTTTCTTCTAAATCACTAAAATCGTGTTTACAGGCAATGTACGTTTCCCCATCAATAAATACATCTGGCTTAGTATCAATATAAGACATATCTGGTTTAATCAATATTGAACCAAACATTGCGGCTTCAAGATCTCTCGGAGCCATTTCTCCGTAACCATATGGTGCAAACAATATTTTAGAATTAAATACTTTGTTATAATATTCTTCTTGAGATACTCTCCGGCCATTAATTAATTTAGCAACTTGTATATCAGTATTTAACCTGTTTATAACATCCATGGCAGGTCGTCTATAGTTATCATAGAAGTCACTTTGAACTATACCATGCTCATAACTCTTTGTTGTACTAGGATATTGAAACATTGCAGAAACATCATACTGTTTAGACCTATTAATATCATGCCATTGTACATTTATCCCCGCATAATGTGTTGATAGCCAATTTGTGCCTGATAATACTATCTTATCTGAATATTCATCGAAATCGTCTAAGACATACTCACCGGCTCCCCAGTACTGTCTGCCTAATGACGAACCTTGTTTATATAATGATCGATCCTTCAATAAGCTATTTTTCATTAATAATAAAGCATTTGATTGTTTAAACACTTCATATGCTCCCATCAATGATGTTGAATCTTGTCCATCAAGTAACATATAATCACCGGTAATTTTAGATAAAAATTCTAACCCATCATTAACTGATTGTTCTAATGATACTTTTTTATTTAAAAAACTTGCTTGGCCTATCCATGCATAATCATATGATTCTCCTTGAGTAAATTCTATACCTATTTCACGTAATATGTTTTGTGACGCAAGATATGGCCGAAAGGCACATTCATTACGATGTTTATCTAATTCATATAATTTAATTTTAATCATATTTTTCAAAGAATTGATCTATACTAATTAAATTTAGCAAATGCGCACGATTTTTATTTAACTCCCAGAAGTTATCAGTAATCTCTGTTATCGGGACTTGCTTGCCAGGTCTTATGATACCTACACCATGATCGGTATCAACTACTTCCATTGAATAATTTGATAATTCTCCGCGCAGTTTTACCCATGCTTTCCAACAATCGCCGTTCCAGCAACCAACATTAGTAGGAACTCGTTTTCGTTGTACGACTTCCCATCGTGGATTCATATCATGGCATACAATTGTACCATTCTTTGTTAAATGGTTCATCGCATTTTTTATATCATCATATACTTGATAATCGTGATGTAGTCCATCTATAAAAATTATATCATATTTGATATCGTGATCACGTATTAGATCAAAGAAACTATTAGATTCTATAGGATAATTTACTTCTGGTGGATTGATCGTTTCTATTCCAGGATCAATGCCATCTTTATGCTCACATAATACTTTACGAATATTAGTTCCGTCATTAACGCCTATCTCTAAATAGTTAATGTACTTATATTTTTTTATCAATTGATTGATTATATCAGTTCGTTCTATTTTCCAAAAATATCCTCTTTCTTTACATGATTTACGCCAAGCTTGATACTCTAAAACTTCTTGTTCTTCTGTTTTCATATTATATCATACAATTTATTTTGAACTTCTTGCCTTTTTATATCTTTAGGATGCCATAGACTATATTCTTCGTTTGCCGGCAACGTCGCAAATTGTTTGAATCCAACTAATAGTTCATGTACCGGCCTTTCCCATTGTATGCCAATATCATTTTTATATAATCTCATTTGATAATCTGGGAAGTTGATCCATCCTCTATCATTTGCATTCCAGCCCCACATTGACATATGTTTACTAGTAATGCCATCA
>Ga0209634_1002144_pt1 | contig 13963 bp, 17 predicted proteins | sample LinPmetageLP40_FD_184043 | JGI IMG/M metagenome (GOLD analysis project Ga0209634, IMG submission 184043) | Marine viral communities from the Pacific Ocean - LP-40 (SPAdes) (version 2) | ecosystem: Environmental > Aquatic > Marine > Oceanic | place: Pacific Ocean | collected 2010-08-26
CTAGTCGTGTTCCATAGAGGAATGAAAACTTCCTCACAATAGTCAGAGTCAATCACACCCTCTGCGTTGATGAGAGTCACGCCGTTTTTCCATGCAAGACCTGATCGCGGATGGAGACGAGCAGAGAACCCAATAGGGATGTTCATCACCATACCAGTGGGGATCAACGCACGGCACTTTGGTCCGAGTTCAAATGTACACATAGGTGTGTCGTCTTCAAAGACAACATGTGGTGTAGTTGTATGTGATTGGTTGTAACAGTCAAACCACTTAATGTCACGAATCGTCGGTGCAACATCTTCGGGAGTGACTGGGCCACGCAGGTGTGCGTGAATATCGTAACAGGCAGCCTCATGACTACCCAGTTTTAGTTCAAGTGTATTGGGATACAACTTGTGAATCTTCATCGTCTCTGACATAGGTATAGAATCTCCACCAGGGTTTTATGTAATTATATACTAAAAATGTAAGTTGTCAATCAGAAAGATCTAGAAACTTCACCGACTGGATTCGGAATAATCCCACCAGCAGTTGGGAAGTCTATTCGAGGATCTGTTGATAATAATGATGGATCAAGTCGAGTACCTTGTGACAACTTACCCTTCAATAATGCTCCGCCGCCTGGTGCGTTATTGAGTTGAAAATTCGTAGTGTCTATAAACGGACTTTCTGTTAGCGTGACACTATCGATAACACTCGCAAGGTTAGTTGTTTGTGCCGAAGTAACTGCGCCGAAGGCGTTAGAAATTGCGATTAAACCAAAATTGACGGTATTAGTATTCTGTGTGTTTTTTATGCCGTCTGCTACACTATAGAGAATATTACCATAGAATATACTAGGGGTTGACATGCGGCTTGCTACAGCTCCTTCGACCATTTCTATTCCAATATCCATGTTGGTAACCGTATTGTTTGCTATTAACGAAGCACCAGGCGAGTTCCCAGTTATTCTTATGCCAACGTGACTTTGCGGTCCATCACTGTCTTCATTTATTACCAAGCATCCCACAACTTTATTAATTCTGAATCCCGCCCCAATTTGAATCGCCGATCCAGCAGCACCAGAATCAGATGATATGACTACAGTACAATTGATAATCTGAGCCCGATTGGAACTAACAACGTGATCACCCGCTGAGGTAACCTTACCCTTAACGTAACACTCCACGGCAGCGCCGTCCACGATCTCCATTACATTACCGAAAGCATAAGAGTTGACGACTATGCATCTATACGCCATACATCCATCCCCACTCAGTTTTACCGCATCAGATGCGTCCCCGTCTGCGTCTACATCCATGTATCTAATTTCTATGCCATCACCCGCAAAAGCAATTGGACTGTGTGTTTGATACATTCCTCCGTCGCCAGGAGTGGTTGTATAACCTTCAACAATAGTATTACCCGCAGTCGCTTCTGAATCAGTAGTTAAAGTTAAGTTTGTAGTCTTCACACCTTCACGGGAACTATGTCTCTTGCAATACAAGTGATCACCGCCACTGAGGGAGTTCAGTGCAGTTTGAATAGCGGTAAAGGCGTTTGCTTCGCTGGTGCCATCGTTATCGCCACTTGCTTGACTATAGTAATATACTGTTGCCATTATTGACCCGAAGAGTAAAGAAGAGGTCTCACACAAGGCTTCGCAATAACTGCTGTCGCTGTTGCGTCAATATCCCCAAGAAGAGCAGCGAACACAGCAGCAACTGCTTGAACGTCTGCACCAGTCAAACGACTAATACCCTCTGCGTCTCTACCGTCTGCGACTGGTGAAGTGTCGTTAGGAAAATCGCTACTTAGTTGTGCCCACTTAAGTGCAAAATCATCTCCTCGTGCTTTCATGTAGCGAATGTTTTCGCACATGGGTCTAATATATTCGTTTACGAACTTAATCGCTTCTGCGTCTGTAATGTCTGCCATCATTTACTCCTATTTAAATTCGTGAAGGTAATACTTTTAAGTGCGTTTGCTGCTGTTTCTAATTCATTTGCCTTTGCTACAAACGAATCGATTAGTGCCTCATCGGTGGGTGTTCTTTCCTCCAACGAAGTATAAATTTCTTGTAAGTTTACAATTTGACTTTCAATCTTCGAAAGTTCGGTCATGATTTCTGCGAATGGATATAACGATTGCATTTTAACTCCTAGACTAGTCCTGTGGTTTTAATTTCATGAATATCTGTAATTTATTTATATCACCAGAGTTTCCAGTTATTTCTGGGAATATCCACTCATTTTTATTTACAGCTGAACCAGGACTAGCAAGTTCTCTAAAATGTACAGTACTCGCTGCTCCGGCAAAAGTAAATCCTGTTTGATTAGTAGAAGCAGTAACACCTAATATTAATTTTGTGCCGGATATGCTACCTGACAATTCTGAAGTTTTATTTATTGCAAAGCTAATCTCATTAGCCGTACCAGAAACACCAGCGGGAACAAAAGCAGACGTTGAATCTACTTGCATATCGTATGGAATTTGACGAAGAGCGTCCAACTTGTCGCCAGTGGCTAGGGGAGATCCAGCACCATCGAGAATAAATCCTATAGTTTCTTGTTCTAATCTGAGTCTACCTGTTCCACCACCAGCGTTTTCTGTGGTAATACCCTTACCTAAAGCCAACGCTCCCTTGTTTAGAAAGGCACTACCACCAATAGATTTTACGCCAGGGTCTGTATAGAAATCTAGTTTGACGATAACGAAATCACCAACGGACGCAAGGGCACTTGTAGCATCATATGAGTTTGCATTAGTACTGTATTCTAAAATATTACTACCGGAGGTAAAACTAGATCCATCTGAATTCGCAAAGTAAGCAGATTTTCCAGTTTTTTCATTTATGATTGTGACTATACCACCATTGTCCGCGAACTTTGTAAAATGACCATCGATATCTCCACTATTAAGACTTAAATCTATTACCGAATTGAAAGGATTCTTGTGTATTTTAAAACCACTGGGAATCGCTCCCGCACCAAGAAAGTCTTTAATTGCGATTTCACCCGCACTCGGTGAACTCGGTGATGCAGCAACTGCCGATACTTTATATCTAAACCCATGTGCAAGAGTTACCCCTGCAGTCGATCCATTTAACTCAGTTACACCAATTATTGCACCAGTTACACCATTAAATGATATAACATGATCTGTTGGAATTGAACCAGTATTACCAATGGGTCCGGTATTTCCTATAGGTCCAGTAGATCCAGTAGATCCAGTACCACCAGAGGACGATGAAGCCAGTACTCTATCCCATGCATAGCCATTCCACTTCCATGTACTCTATCCCATGCATAGCCATTCCACTTCCATGTGCTTGCTCCAATGCTATGTGTACTACTGTCTGGTACTAAATCTAGTGTAGGGAATGCCATTTATATCTCCTAGACCTCTATCCATAGATTTTCTAATCTGGTATAGAGAGTTCCTGTATCAGTATTTAGGTGAAAATCTCCTGTAGCATAAGTTCCGGTAGCAACATCTGCAGAAACTCCAGCAAACAATCGGGGAACTTTACTCAGTCTAATAGAAACCCATCTACCATCATCTTTCCACTCCCAATGATCCCCTGTAAAGTTTATGCTGTCGGAAGATCTTTTCTTTATATATCCATCTAACAAAATACCAACACCACCACCACCGGAAGATGCAGCATTAATAAACTTATTCATTAACTGAGAATTTATTTGTGAATCGTTACTGAGTAATTTCTCAAAGAATTTTTTGTCAAGAGAGAATTCTTGCTTATCTGGATTATAAACAAGAGGATATTTAGAATTTATTAAACCCGGATCTCCTTCATCTCCCTTAGGACCTTTAGTTCCCTTTGCACCTTTAGCACCCGGCAATCCATCAGAACCTTTATCTCCTTTAGGTCCTTTAGGTCCTCGTTTACCTGATGGACCCTGTTTTCCTTCTGGTCCAGCAACACCCGGTTCACCATCAGTTCCACGTTCTCCCCTAGATCCTTGCTCTCCCTGAGGACCTCTCGGTCCTACTGGTCCCTGAACTCCTCTAGAGCCTCTGTCTCCCTTTTCACCCTTATCTCCTACTTCACCCTTATCACCTTTTCTTCCGGTTGGACCAGGATCTCCCTTTTCTCCCTGAAGACCCACATCTCCATGTTCACCCTTTTCTCCATCTTTGCCGTCTTTACCGTCAACACCATCACTACCCGGAATGCCCTGTTCACCTTGTGGACCGGGAACACCATCGTCTCCAATAGGACCTGGAGGACCCATCGGACCTATGGGACCCTTTGAACCGGGATCTCCCATAGGTCCTTTGGGACCAACCATTTCCTGTACAAATTCAGAAATTATTTTACTTCTATTTTCTATTTGAATTTCATCTTGGTTTGTTTGTTCTGGTGACACCTCAACAATTCTAAGATATTCATTAAACTTAGATTTGCTTCCTCTTAATTCATAAACTTCATTTTCAACTTCAAGTAGTATTCTAGAAAGACCAAGATCTAAAGGAACCGTAATATCTGCTTCATTAAAATAACTTTCTTTATATAACGCACTAGGAATCAATTTTCCTGTAGGAGGACCCAACCATCTGTATTGTGTTCTTTCAGAATCGTCGTAAGAAGAAAAATATTCATTAAAATCTTCTGTTTTAGAAACTACCTTTATAACTTTATTATTTTCAGTTGCAAAATTTTTACCATTAGTGAATGCAGAAAACCCACCACCATAATCCTTTAATTGGATTATTTCGTGATGCATAACATCAGTTTCTTCTAAGACTAAGTTTTTTCTTAATTCAGAATCTATATCTTTTTTCAGTATCCACTTACTCATGGTGCTAAGTCCCAACCAAACGTGGTGCCAGAATCATTCTGTACATAATACTGATCACCACCATCAAACGTAAATACTTTAAACTTATACATCTTTTCGTGAGTTGTGCCACTTAAATTTATGTCGGATTCAAATGAAATACCAGAATTATTGTTACCATCAATATCCTGACCAATAAAAGCCAACTCCCCATTGGGAGTTGCTGCTGGCGAATTTTCCATAAACAATGTAATTTCACCAAACGTTCCTGATGGTGGAGGATTATTAAACCTCAAACTAGATATTCCGCTATAGCCGGCAGCTTTACTCCAATCGACTTTATGAACATTAGAGTCTTTCATTGAAATGGTGTACGTTCCCGACACCGGACCTGCTATAATGGTTGTAAAAACATTATTGGTGAGATTGCCCACAACGGAAACCCTCTTGTTACCACTGTCTATATTTAGGGCAGAACTGACAGTAAAGCCAGATGCATCCACAGATACAACATCACCAGTAGCACCAACAGGGATTTCTATCTCTTCGGTTATTGCGACCCAAGAAGATAGATCCCCATCGAAGTACCATTCTTGAGTAAATCCTCTAGTGACACCAGCAGAGTTGGTACAGCCAGTAGACTGCCAACCATACTGATATATTTCACATGTGTTCCCTGCTGGGAATAGGATACTCATAATTAATACTCACAGTTATTAATGTAAAGTCAAGTTATACTCTTATTTATACTTTTTGTTTTTTTCTAGATTTATAGCCTGTTTTTGTAGGCATTTTTGTTGGCTTTTTATCTTCATTGACTGTTTTTGTTGGTTTTTCTGGATTTTTTAATTCCTGTTGTTGTTTGAATTGTTCAGTAATCTGTTCATATGATTTAAGATTACTCATAACTCTCTCTCTATGCTCAACAGGAACTAATCCAGGTTTTCCTAGAAGATTCTTACATGCTTGCATACCAACTTCAGGAAATCCTGCATAAAAAGCAGTAGCGCCAATTTCATCCAACACACCCCACGAATATACATCATTTTGAATGAACAGAATATCATGCTCCGGGAATGGAATCTCCGCAGCCATTCTTGCATAAAGATATGCAACAGCAGGCTTATCATTCATTCGATATAATCTAGACAAGAACCAAAGAGGTTCCGCTCTAATGGGTCTTGAATTATAACAATCCAAGAAAGCCTCTGTTGTTTCATTTAGTGGTCGCTCCAACATTCCCTTTATAATACCACAACGCAATTTAGAGTAGTAAATTTCTTCTGGCCAACCACCGAATTCTACTCTCTTCTCATACGCCTCTAGAGACTTCTCCCACTGCTGTGAGTCAAAATAACTCTGTGCAAGATAGAACTGATATCTCTCGTTCTTTGGTTCATCTAAAAGAGCATTTTCTAATGTTTCAGCATCTCTCTTATACTTATCAACAGGATTTATTCCTACGTTTCTGGCACCTTCAGTTCTTGCAATGACTCTATAGTCACCTTTGATTTTACCAAAAACCAACTCTTCTCTTGGTTTACTGTCACAATCTGCATACTCATGGAGAACACCAACATACTTCCATTCATGTTCTAGTTTAAATATCTGATTTCGCCACCAACCAAATTCAGCTCTACCCATGCTAATTGCATATGCATCAGCATCCATCACATCAGGATATTTAAAATTCCCCTGAATGTAATCATCTGCATCAATCACCCAGGCATAGTCTGTACCAGATTTTCTTGCATTCTGAAATGACTCTGTTCTAGATCCCATTTTACCATTATGATCACCAAAACCCTTCCAATCAGACTGATGAACTTCACCTGGAATATTCAACTCTTCCATAGTCTTCTTGATTAGATCTTGTGTGCCATCAGTGGATCCCGTATCAGTAATGTCATAGCGATCGATGTACTTAGCCATTGATCTTAGACATTCCTCTATAATATGGGTTTCATCTTTTACAATCATGCATAGTGTAACGGTTGGTCGGCTCATAATAACTCCACTTTAATTTATTTAATATCAACTAATGAACACTGGACATTATTTTCTATCCAATTATATGTATACCTAATACCATCTATTAGTTTTCCAGATGGTTTCCATTTAATCATTTTTTCTATAAATGTATTATCTGAATTTCTACCCCTAACACCCTGAGGTCCTTCTATATGATTTTTTGTTAATGATTTGTTTGCAACCTCACATGCAATATCAACCAATTTGTTAATAGTTACCATTTCATCTGACCCAATATTAACAGGATCTATACATTCACTATCCATGAGTTTACGAACACCATCTAAACATTCGTCAATGTAAAGAAAAGATCTGGTTTGTTTTCCATCCCCCCATATGTCCACAGATTCTCCATCTTGCGACTCAGCAACTTTACGACAAATTGCAGCAGGAGCCTTTTCTTTTCCATTGTTCCATGATCCATAAGGACCAAAAATATTATGAAATCTTGCAATCCTAACGGGAAGTTTATAATTTCTATTATAAGAAAGATATAATCTTTCACTGAATAATTTTTCCCACCCATATTCACTGTCTGGATTTGCTGGGTATGCCGAATCTTCTATGCAGTTAGGATTATCAGGATCCATTTGATTGTGTTCTGGATACATACACGCAGATGAGGAATAGAATACTTTAGGCATCTTTTTATATTCAGAACACACCTTTGCTATATTAAGATTAATCATGGCAGAATTGTGCATTACATCAGCATCATGATCTCCCGTGAAAATATAACCAGCACCACCCATATCAGCGGCTAGTTGATATACTTCATCGAATGTTTCGTTGATATCATGTAAAATTAAAGATGTTCTCACATTAGATTCAGATCTAAGATCAAGAACTTTGAAATCATCTGCATCTGTTTCTCGATACTCATGCTCTTTTATGTCAACACCACGAACCCAATAACCATCTTTCTTAAGACGAGTTACAAGATGTCCCCCAATAAAACCACCTGCACCACACACTAAAGCCTTTTTCATTATATCATTTCCTCATAAAATTTTTATAGTATCAATAAAATTATATAGTTTAGTTTTAATAAGATCAACTGAGGGATCCCATGATTCTTGATAAATCAATTCAACTGGTGTATTATGTGGGTTAGTTTCGGATGCCATTCTTAATAGCAAATCATACCCTTCGCCCCAAGAAAATAAAGGACAATCACACATTGTAGCCAAATGACTAGTGCCTGTATTTCCACCAAAATGTAATTTCGAATGGGAAAGCAAAGAAATATGATCCGCAACATCTTTAGTTTCAGGCACAACCACACCATCAGGAACGAAATTATCTTTTGTCAATCCCACCAAATAAACAGGTAGATTATATTCAGAAATAATCCAATCAACCAATTCTTGATATTTTTCTTTAGACCAATTTTTTACTTTACCTCTATTTAAACTTCTACATGAAATAGTAAAATATTCTTCGTCTTCTACTATTTTACTTTTATAAAATTTTCTATGAGTCTCACCAACACCCCAATTTCCAAATCTATTTGAATAAGGAATTGGTAGAAATTCAGTTGGTTTGTACTTATCATAAGAAGATGACGAAAGACCCTCATAAAAAACTGAATTATTACATCCACTCTCTTCTTCTGCTCCACGACCACATGGAGTATAATTTTCAGGCAATTCTACAGGAATGATCTCATCAGCCAATTCAAACAATTCCTTGAGTGCAGGATTTGCAAATATAACTTTATGACAATCTTTGTGTTGTTCAAAGAAATATCTTACCTTTGATTGTATATCAAAAACTATCCAACCAAACTCTGCTAACACCGGAGAAACTAAAGCTACGTTTTTCATGATCAACTAACCTCAACTAATTCATTAAATCTATCCACAACATAATTTATCTGACATTCATCCATATCCGGATCTAATGGTAGATATAATATTTTTTTCGACATTCTAAAGCAAAGCGTATCGGTTGCGTCAGCCCTAAAAGGATAACACATACTAACTGGTTTAAATCCATACCTTGCTGAAATTCTCATGTCATTGAGTTTGTCAACTATTGTGTTATCTTCTACACAAACATCATATACCCAGGGAATATCTCTACTTGGCATATGGTATTTTTTGTCGATTAAATTATCATATAACTCTTGGTTATATCTTCTCTTTTTTACATTTTGTTTAAAATTTGATAATGATTTTAAAATAAGTTTTGCTTGAGAATTTGTCATTCTATAATTAAATCCGATTTGATCGTGCATATAGTTGTGTTTTTTTCCAAAAGACATACTTTTCATATCCCTAACTATATTTAAAAATTCTAGATCATTGGATACAACTGCACCACCTTCTTCACCAGATACTATTTTATTTCTATAAAACGAAAAGCATCCTATATCTGTAGCTCCCACAATTTTATTATTCCATCTACAACCATGTGCTTCCGCAGAATCTTCTATAATACGAAGATTGTATTTTTTTGCTAAATTTTCAACAGCTTTCATATTTACAACTCTACCGTAAACATGAGTAACCATTATAACTTTAGTCCTTTCCGTTATTTTACTTTCTATTTCCTCTATGTTTATTAGAAGGCTACTGTCACAATCTACGAACACAGGAACAAGACGAGCATAATGAACTGCCCATGCAGTTGCAATCATTGTATATTGCGGAACAATTACCTCAGAACCTTCTGGTAATTGTAATGCTTCAAGAGCAACATGCAATGCTCCTGTTCCTGTACTCACAGAAACACACCCATCAGTTCCGATAAAATTTGCAAATTCAGTTTCTAGTTCAAGATATTCCAACTACCAATCCCATCTTTTATCGTTTGCATAATAATAATCAATAGTTCTCTTCAGAGATTCTTTCAAACTAAATTTTGGTCTAGTTTTAATCACATCATATAGTTTAGTATTATCTGATTGTAGATGCCATATTTCCCAAGGACGAACCCGATTTTCATCAACTTCAATGATGACTTCCTCGTGACCCATGAGTTCTCCGATTAAGATGGCAAGATCATAAATCTTAATTCCACCCTCACTGCCCATGTTATAGACTTCACCAAACTCTCCATTCTCAAGGAGATCCACTGCCATTCTAACAGCGTCACCTGCATACTGAAAGTCCCTAAAGGAGTTATTACCAAGTCGAATCTTGTTACTCACACTCAACTGAGAGATGATTTCAGGAATAACATATGCATGTGTTTCCCTCTCTCCCACGCAGTTAAATTGACGCATTGCGATTGCGGGAGTTTTTCCTTCCTTCCAACGAACTTGAACCAAACCATCTGCCGCTAATTTAGAAACACCGTAAGTTGAATGGGGAACTACTGGATCAGATTCTTTAATCTTACCAGTTACATCACCATAAATTTCAGCAGAAGATACTTGAAGCAATCCTTTAATGTTTGCTTTTTGACACGAATTTAATACTCTTAGAACTGAAGTTGCATTGATATCAAAGAAATGCATAGGTCGTTCGAAACATTCGGGAATGTAAGGTTCTGCGGCGTAATTAAAAACATATTCAATCTTATTGTCAACTAAAATTTTAGTTAATTCATCGTCGTTGTCTCGGATGTCATGCCAAATAAATTTAGCGTCATCATGAATATGTTTTTTTAGTCCCGAAATCAAATTATCAATAACTATTACTTGACAGTTTCTTTCCTCAATCAGATAATCCACTAAATGTGAACCCAAAAAACCCGCACCTCCAATAACACACACATTTGTATTTCTAACATCTCTCATAGTATCACCCCTTAAACTTTAAATATATTTTTTCATTGGAATCATTTAAATAGTAGGCAGATTCTTTACCTGGAAAATGAAAAGCCCTCATTATATTTGTGATATTTTTTGCCTTGTTTAAATCATTTCTCAAATAAATGGAACCCTCATTTTTTTTCTGAGGTACAGATTCATACCTACCAAAAAGAATATCATCAAACCAGTCTATGAACATTTTATGTAGTAGGTCTTCCGCCCTCCTGAATAATGAGTGAGCCGTGTCATTACTAGAAATTAAAAACTCTCGTATTTCAATTATGTCACCGGTATCAATTCCCTCATTTATTTCGTGGAGGGTAACTCCCGTTTTTCTTTCCCCATTCAGTAAAACCCAACTATATGCTCCCGCACCTCTATACTCAGGTAAAACTCCAGGATGAAAATTAAAACATTTTTTAGTATCAACTGTGTGTTTATCCAAGAGTTTATCATACATCACAGATATCAGTATATCAGCCGACTCTATATCATCCGAAATAACATATCCCGAAGGCATGTTACTTTTTGCCCAATTGTAACACTTCTCTCCAATTTTTCTGGATGTTGCAATAAATACTTTTTTCATTTCTGTTTTTCTCTTGGTATACAAGTGTATTCACCCCAACTTGTAAAATTATCTGGAGTTATTATATAATCAAGATCTAAAAATGTATTAAAATCAAAACCACCATTTTCCACAGAAACAAATCCAGGATACCCATCAGATTCTGTTGATTGACCAATATGATATCCAATTTGAAATATTGGTCTTACATTTTCCAGTAAATTTTTCATTCCGTGCAACGAAAGAGTTTCCATCCCCTCTATATCAAGTTTAACATAATCGGGGTTGGGTATCTTGTGTTCTAAAACGTACTCATCAAAAATTCTATAATTTATTTCCCTGTAAGGAGAATCTGGTTGATTCATACAATTATCAAATTGCGATTTTACCGTTTTGTTTTCATTACTAACTGCAACTAAGTGTGGTTTTATGTTGTCGTATGGTGCAAAGTTCTTTTTTAGTCGATCAAAGTTATCAGGAAACCCCTCAAACGCATACACTTCCATTCCCTCTAATGCAAGAGGTATAGAAAAAGTTCCAATGTAAGATCCTATGTCATACACCACACTACCTCTGTCCAACAAACTTACAATTTTAGAATATTCATGATCTCTTCTGTTGTATAAATTGCCTGCTATTACATCCATGTCTATATTATGACCACTTTCTAATATTTCATAAAATGTAATATCATGATCTTTGTATTTTACACTAATTGTCCTGCTCATAAGTTTTTTTCCATTTGACATATCATAGTCTGAACCATGTTCTCTATTGTAGGAACATTGTCTGATATAAATTTTTTACATTCTACTCTATCTAGTTTTGGTGTATTTTCCCACGTTCTTTTTATTGTATTTTTAAAACTCTCATAACTATCGTCTTCAAAGTAAATAGCCTTATCTCCAAAATAATCTCTAGCTCCCATATATAAGGAATCACTTATTACAACTGGTTTTCCTAAATTATACCCTTCCAATAAAGTCAAACCACCAGTAGAAGCTTCGTGATATTCTGTGCAAATAAAACTACAGTTTGCTATAGTTTTCTGAAGTTCAGATTCACTTAAAAGATGTTTAGGTTCCACTAATGGTATGTTCAACTCAGAACAAGCAGTTCTAGTCCATCCGAAGTTTTTATCACCAACGTAGTCTCTCATTGGTTGTAACACATATCTACCATCTACTATAGAATCACTATACTCAAACAAACGAGCCCATGTCTTTACAATTGAACATATATTAGTATCAACTCCCTCTTCATTCAATCGAATCAAAACTTCTTCTGAAGGACACCAAACTATTTTGGATATATTAATATAATCTAAATATTTTTTCCAATCATAAATACCCGGATATTCCCATACCGTTTTGTAAAAATCCCAAACATAATTTATCAAAGGTATATTGGGATATTTATGATGAAAAGATTCCATAAGTGACAATTGAGCTTGACCTGCACATAAAATAAAATCACAGTCTTCTGATATATCATTTTTTATAATTTCGACTCCTAGTTTTTTAAAAACAGGAATCCACGGTTCGACATTGGATGAGTGTGGTGTAAGTAAACTAATTTTCATATTATTTTCTTTCATAATGACAAATCACTGTGTCTATTATCTATCTCTTGATGACAAGGATGATTTCCCTCTACAAAGGCTATATCTGTGGCAACTTCCCCTAACCTTCCCTGAACAACTGGAGAATATACTTTTTGTGATTCTTTAGACAAAAACGCAGCCCACCAGCCAAGTGTAGAATTAGATCTAAACAACACATCTGCATTTAATAGAAGAAAAAAATCATAAAGAAAATCTACATTTCCATAAAAACTCTTATCATGAGAATGGTTTCTAGTGTCTCCAGGCTGAACTATTTCCTCTCCAACAAAAATATTGTCATCTAAATTGTAGCCAAAGTTTTTAATAGCATTCTCATATGCCGCTTCTTCTACAATAGTGTGAGTTGGATTGCCAACATAATCACCTCTTCTTAAATGAGAAGCAATGTAATAAGATTTTATCTTTGGAAACAACTCAATCCATTGATCTTTAAATTTAAAAAAAGATCTAACTGTATTCGGATTCATTGTATCTATAAACATTTGGTGTTGATATGATCCACGCAAATCAATGCTATGTTGACCAACAGGCATTTCATCCAGTGATGTGGTTGGAAAACCTCTTGTTATTTCCGGATCCTCTATATCAAATAAAATTCTACCTATCCAGTTTTTTGGAACCTGTAGTTCATATCCACATTTTAATGCATACGTTTTTGCAAAAGAATATTGAAATAATTGATTACCAAATCTACCATAATCACCCAAACATGATATACTAATACTTTCCATTAATTGCACTCCATACATCTTCTAGTTATATTAAATCCAGTTTCCGGCCAACCTATATGACAATCTTCCCACTTTGGTCTGGTGAATGGATCTGTTCCAGATCCTATGTCAATCAAAGTGAGACTGGGATTTTTCTCGAACCACTCTTTTGCTAAAATCCTACTAAGAGGTCCACAACTAAGACCTATAACGTCTCCATCTTCGAATTCATCAACAAGAGAAACTATAGTTTCATATTCACTCCAAGAGTCTTGTCTTGGAACATGTACAGCTTTTTTTAACTCTATTCCCCATTCGTCAAAAACATCAAATTTTTGATCACTACCACCTATCCAATTTAGTTTTCTATCTCCTAAACAATCTTTAAAATTTTGTATAAAATACAACCAATTTCTGTTTGTTATACAACATGCCCTAACTTTATGAGGATATTTGTCTGCTACTAAACTTTCAGCGGTCATTCGCATT
>Ga0209634_1002146_pt1 | contig 13961 bp, 10 predicted proteins | sample LinPmetageLP40_FD_184043 | JGI IMG/M metagenome (GOLD analysis project Ga0209634, IMG submission 184043) | Marine viral communities from the Pacific Ocean - LP-40 (SPAdes) (version 2) | ecosystem: Environmental > Aquatic > Marine > Oceanic | place: Pacific Ocean | collected 2010-08-26
CAATATGGACATACTAAATTAAATTAAATGGCAAAGTTAATAAGAAAAATAAGTGTAGGCACAGATTATAAAAATGAGGCTATGCACTACTCAGTAGGTCAAGAAGTTTATGGAGGACATAAGATTTCAGATATAATTGAAGAAGATAAATGTTATAAAATATTTATAACTAAAAACAAAGAAGTTCTTCCTTGGAAACATTTTAATTCAAATATGGCGGTATCCGTCGAATATAATCTAGATTATTAAATGCAATCATTATTTGACTATATCATATCTACTGAAAACCGCTATAATAACGTGGTTAATATCGACGAAAAAAAACTAATTGTTAATACTGAAATTACAGAACGTGACCACATTTTTGTTAATCGTATTGGTACTGTTTGTTCTTGCCCTCTTACGGGCGATGCAACAATAAAAGAAGGAGACGATGTTATATTACATCATAACGTATTTAGAAAATGGTATGACTCTCACCAGGTAGAGAAAAACTCAGCTAGTTTTTTAAGTGAAAATAAATACTTAGTTGCCGGTGATCAAATATATGCTTACAAAAGAAACGGTGAATGGAAATGTTTACCTGATTATTGCTTTGTAAAGCCAATATATAAAGATGATGAATGGTCTCTTCAGACTGATGAAAATTTATCAGGGGAGTTAGTATATCTAAATAAAAAATTAGAAGATCTAGGGTTGTCTAAGGGCTCTATAGTGGGCTTTACACCTAACTCAGAATATGAGTTTACTATAGATGGCCAAAAGTTATATAGAATATTATCAAATCAAATAACAATTAATTATGGATCGACGACAAAAGATAGTTCAAGCGGCTGAAAAAGCTTTAATAGAACTAGATAAAGTTATAAGACAAAAAATTGATTTAGTTGAACTAGATCCAGAAAAAGCAAAGACAGCAGCTCAAGCTAAGTGGGTTGCTATAGAAGACTCTTTAAAGATAATTGAAAAAATAGAACAACTATCTGAAACTAAAGAATCAAAACAAGAATCTAAAGCTTTTTTAGGTGTTGAAAATAGAATCAAATAATGTATAAACAAACTCTATATACTATACACAAAGATCATTTATATGATAAAAAAATTAAGCATACTAATAAACATAAAAATTTTAAGTATGGTTACAATGAAGATCTTGATTGTGTTATAATAAGCAAGGATGGTACTCTAGGTGAGATATACAATATACAAGGTCTAAAGGTAGGATTACCTAAAACTCCAGATACAATACATGGAGAAGATCTTGATAAGGCTGATCAGTATTTTAGAATAGCTAACAAGCCAGAATCTTTAAAAAAACTAAGAACAATATATGACTTTCAAAGCACTCCAGAAAACATTAAAGAAAAATACTATCCTTACATTGATAGTGAGTTTACTAATAGGGATGCTGGTTATTGGTTCATGTGCAACGGTGCCGCGAACTACATTACAGGATCGCACTATATCTATCTCACTTGGACAAAGATCGACGTGGGATCACCTGATTTTAGACAGGCAAACAGGATATTTTACTACTTTTGGGAGGCATGTAAGGCCGATAAACGTAGCTATGGAATGTGCTACCTTAAGAATAGACGGTCTGGATTTAGCTTTATGGCGTCTTCAGAGACAGTCAACTTGGCAACTACCTCTAAGGACTCAAGGTTTGGGGTCTTATCTAAGACTGGAGCGGATGCTAAGAAGATGTTCACGGACAAGATTGTACCCATCTCAATCAACTACCCGTTTTTCTTCAAACCAATACAGGACGGAATGGAACGTCCCAAAACGGAATTATCCTACAAGATTCCTTCCAAAAGACTTACCAGAAATTCCCTTAAGGAAACCAATCAAGAAGAAGAAGAAAGATTGGGAGCAGGCTTGGATACCACGATCGACTGGAAGAACACGGGCGACAACTCGTACGATGGGGAGAAACTACAACTCCTCGTCCACGACGAATCGGGTAAATGGGAGAGGCCCGACAATATCCTCAACAACTGGAGGATCACGAAAACCTGCCTTAGGCTCGGTGCAAAAATTGTAGGTAAATGTATGATGGGATCAACATCTAATGCTTTAGCAAAAGGTGGAGATAACTTTAAAAAATTATTTTATAATTCAGATGTTACAAATAGAAACCGCAATGGTCAGACTGCAAGTGGATTATATTCTTTGTTCATACCTATGGAATGGGGTTACGAAGGATTTATCGACAAGTATGGGTATCCTGTCTTCGATACACCATCAGAACCGGTTGAAGGAATTGATGGCGAAAGAATATATACAGGAGTTATCGAACACTGGGACAATGAAGTTGATGGGTTAAAGAACGATAGTGATGCTTTAAATGAATACTACAGACAATTTCCAAGATCTGAAAAGCATGCATTTAGAGATGAAACAGTAAATTCATTATTTAATTTAACTAAAATATACCAACAGATAGATTTTAACGAAGAGATGACTGCTAAAGGTCATATAGTTAAAGGTTCGTTTTCATGGAAAAATGGTATGAAAGATACTGAAGTTATTTGGACACCAACTAATAATGGTAGATTTAAAATATCTTGGATACCACCAAAAAATATACAAAACAATACATTAGTTAAAAATGGTATTAAGTATGCTGGCAACAATGGATTAGGTGCTTTTGGATGTGACTCATATGATATATCCGGAACTGTAGGAGGTAGAGGTTCTAATGGAGCATTACATGGTTTAACCACTTTTTCAATGGTAAGTGATGTGCCTAATAGTAAGTTTTTTTTAGAGTATGTTGCTAGACCTCAAACAGCTGAAATATTTTTTGAAGATGTATTGATGGCATTAGTTTTTTATGGTATGCCTATACTTGCAGAGAATAATAAACCTAGATTACTTTATCATTTAAAAAGAAGAGGTTACAGAGGTTTTTCAATGAACAGACCAGACAAGTTAATTGGCAATTTATCTAAAACAGAATTAGAATTAGGAGGTATTCCTAACTCTTCAGAAGACATAAAGCAAGCACATGCTGCTGCTATTGAATCATATATAGAAGAATACGTTGGTGCTAAAGATGAAAATCATGGAGATATGTTTTTTCAAAGAACACTAGAAGACTGGGCTAAGTTTGACATATCAAAAAGAACAGCGTACGATGCATCCATAAGTAGCGGTTTAGCTATTATGGCATGTCGTAAACATTTATATCGCCCAAGGGCGGAAAGAGTAGTTAAAACACTTGATTTTTCTTTTTCAAAATATAAAAATGAAGGATCAAGAAGTGAGATAATAAAATAAATATGGCAAAAATAAAAGCGAAAAATTACACATTCCCTAGTCAAACAGTATCCGACTCTGTTAAAAAGACTCAAGAGTATGGTTTATCTGTAGGTAGAGCTATTGAACAAGAGTGGTTTAATAAAGACAACAATGGGGTTAGTAGATTTTATAACTCTAGAGAAGAGTGCCATAGATTAAGATTGTATGCTCGTGGTGAGCAGTCTATAAGAAAATATAAAGATGAATTTGCTATAAACGGAGATCTGTCTTATTTAAATTTAGACTGGAAACCGGTACCTATAGTTCCTAAGTTTGTAGATATCGTTGTTAATGGCATGCAAGATAGAACTTTTACTATAAAAGCTATAGGACAAGATCCAATATCTACTGGTAAAAGAACTAAATTTGTTAATGATGTTCAACAAGATCTTAATACTGCAGATTTATTAGAAAAAATAGAAGGAAAATTAGGGGTTTCTGCTAGAAACTTTGCTGTAAATGAATTACCAGCTAACACAGAAGAGTTAGAGCTTTATATGCAAATAAACTATAAACAAGGTATTGAAATAGCTGAAGAACAAGCTATAGATAATATATTTAAATCTAATGGTTATGATCAAACAAAAAGAAGAATTGACTATGATATAGCAACAATAGGAATAGGTTGTGCTAAACATGGTTTTAATAATACTGATGGTGTTGTTGTAGAGTATGTTGATCCAGCTAATTTAGTTTGGTCTTACACTGATGATCCTAATTTTGAAGATTGTTATTATTTTGGTGAAGTAAAAAATATAAAAGTAAACGAACTTAAAAAAGAATTTCCTGATTTACCTAATTCAGAAATAGAAAAATTAGTTAAAGAAGGTTCTAACTGGAATACTTATAATACATATAGTCCTCAAGACAACCAAGTTAATGACTCATTATCTCAAAACAATACGTTAACTGTTTTATATTTTAATTGGAAAACTTGGGAGCATGATGTATATAAAATAAAAGAAGTAGCAACTGGTGCTAAAAAAGCTATAGAAAAAGACGATAGTTTTGATCCACCAGAAGAGTCTGTTAGATTTGAAAAAGTAAAACAAACAAGAGAAGTTATATATGAAGGTGTTTTAGTTTTAGGAACACAACAATTGTTAAAATGGCAAAAGGCAACTAATATGGTTAGACCTAATGCTAACATTAACAAAGTAATGATGAATTACATTGCTAGTGCACCTAGAATGTACAAAGGCAATATAAATTCATTAGTAGCAAAAATGACACCTTATGCTGATTTAGTTCAATTAACTCATTTAAAACTTCAACAAGCTATACAAAGAATGACACCTTCAGGTGTTTACTTAGATGCAGACGGTTTAGCTGAAATAGACTTAGGTAATGGAAACAATTATAATCCTCAAGAGGCATTAAACATGTATTTTCAAACTGGATCTATTATAGGTAGATCTTTAACTGTTGAAGGTGATCAAAATGCTGGTAAAGTTCCAATACAAGAACTACCAGGTAGTACTGGTGGGCAGATACAAGTTTTAGTTGGCGCTTATAATCAATACATACAAATGATGAGAGATGTTACTGGTTTAAACGAAGCTAGAGACGGTTCTGATCCAGATCCTAATTCTTTAGTTGGCGTTCAAAAACTAGCAGCAGCTAACAGTAATGTAGCAACTAGACACATACTATATAGCAGTATGTTTATAACAAGTTCTTTAGCGGAAGCTATTTCTCTTAGGTTTAAAGATGTTTTAGAATTTCATCCTACAAAAGAGTCTTTGATAGATTCAATAGGACAATTTTCAGTAGGATCTTTAGAAGAAGTTAAAAACTTAAACTTACACGATTTTGGTATATTTCTAGAATTAGAACCTGATGAAGATGAAAAAGCTTTGTTAGAAGCTAATATACAAATGGCATTATCAAAAGGTGATATATTCCTTGAAGATGCTATTGACATAAGAGAAGTTAAAAACATTAAATTAGCAAATCAGTTTTTAAAATTTAGAAGACAAGCTAAACAAAAAGCAGATCAAGCTCAGGCTCAAGCCGCAAGTGCTGCGCAGGCTCAAGCTCAAGGCCAAGCTCAAATAGAAGTTGAAGCTGCAAAAGCAGATGCTGAGCAAATTAAAACATCTTCAAAAATACAATATAGAAAAGCTGACATTGAATTTGAGATTAAAAAAATGGAACTTGAAACGAGGTCTAAAAAAGAATTAATGCAATATGAATTTAATTTAAATGTTCAATTAAAAGAGTTGGAATTACAATCTAGGATGGAACTTTCTGATAGACAAAACATTACATCTTTAGCTAAAGAAAAAATGAAAATTAGTGGAGCTCCTAATACTGATAGACCAGCTAAAGATTTTGAATCAGCAGGTAATGACACCTTAGGTGGCTTTGATATGGGAAGATTTGAAGCATCTTAAAATTTAAAAACTATTATATTTTATAAAATTATGGAAAACAATACAGAAGAAAAAGTTGAGGTAAAAGTTGTAAACGGAAACGAGGATGTTGTAGTGACTCCTCAAGAAAAAGAAGTTGCAGTACTTGAAAAAGCTGTTGAATCAGGTGAAGTAGATAAAGAATATGGACTTCAAGATGATGGAGTTTACAAAGTTAATATTGATAAAGAACCTAAAAAACAAGAAGAAAATGCCATTCAAGAGCGAGAAACAGAGAAGGTTTCTATGGGCGAACGAACCGGAGATAGCCAAGAAGTGGACGGCGAAGTACGGGTCGAATCCAATAAAGAAGATACTTCAACCCCAAAAGAAGAAATAAACGAAATTATAGAAGATTCTCCTTTAGAATTAATAAAAGAAGAAGAAGAAGAAGAAGAACAAACACAAGAAAAGGAAATAGAAGAAAAACCTATTCCTTTAACTAATAAAGAAATAACAGAAAATTCTAATATAGAGTTACCAGAAGGTGTTGATAAACTAATAAAGTTTATGGAAGAAACTGGAGGTAACTTAGAAGATTACAACAAGCTTAATAGAGATTTAGATAAAATAGATAACGTAGGCTTAGTAAGAGAATATTATGAATTTACAAAACCGCATTTAGATAAAGAAGATATCGATTTTTTAATGGATAAAAACTTTTCTTATGATGCTGAGTTAGACGAACCGTCTGACGTTAAAGCTAGACAACTAGCTTTTAAAGAAGAATTATTTAATGCAAAAAATGCTTTAAAATTAGCAAAAGAAAAATATCACACTAATCTTAAGTTAAGAAAAAAGAATGATATTGCTCCAGAGTATAAAGAAGCATTTGAGTATTATAATAAACAAAAGCAAATAGACGAAGAATCAACCAAATTTAAAAAAGATTTTAACTCTAAAACTAATAAAGTATTTTCCGATAATTTCAAAGGTTTTGATTTTAATGTTGGAGAAAACAAATATAGGTTTAAAGTTGAAAACCCTAAAAAAACAAAAGAGTTTCAGTCGGATATTACAAATTTTTTAAACCAATTTCAAAGTGATGAAGGTCCAAAAGACGTGGACAAATTCCATAAAGCACTTTTTGCTGCGCAAAATGCAGACAAAATAGCTAATCATTTTTATGAGCAAGGCCGTGCCGACGCTATAAAAGATTCAGCTAGAAAAGCTAAAAATATAAATATGGATCCTAGAAGTGACGCATCTTCAGTCATAACCAAATCAGGTGATCAAATTAGAGTAATTTCAGGCGAGTCTTCTGACAAGTTGCGAATAAAATGGAAATAATAATAACAACTTAAAATCAAAACAATATGGCTTTTACAGCAGGCATACCAGCCGCTTTACAACCAACCCAAACTAAAGCAATGTACGGTGGAAATTACATTAATTTCACTGATGCAAACTTTAGTCAATGGACACAACAATTTTTACCAGATGTATACGAAAAAGAAGTAGAAAGATATGGAAACAGATCTATCGGTTCTTTCCTTCGTATGGTATCTGCGGAGATGCCTTCAACTTCAGATCAAATCATATGGACTGAGCAAGGTAGATTACATACAAGATATGCAAATGTTATTCCTCGAGGTACAGCAGGAGTAATGCCAGCAGCAGGAGGTGGACAAGCAATTATTGCTGCAGCCGCTGCCGCAGGTGGTATACTAAATTTTGAAGTACCAGTTGTTCAACCTGCTAGCACAGGTTTAACAGGTGCTCCAGCTAATACACTTCAGTGTAACTTTAGAATAGGACAAACTGTAATGGTACAAGTTCAAACTTCAGCTACTTCAGCGGTTGGTGGAACTGGTGCTGTTATTAAAGGTGTAGTTACTAATGTAGGTGTTGGTGCAGGTGCTGTTGGCGCGGGACAAATGTTCCAAGTACAATCGTATGCAGCTCATGCACAAATTGCAGCAGCATCTAGAGTTACAGCAATTGTTTACGGTTCTGAATTTGCTAAAGGTACAGGAAACTTTACTGAAAAGCTAGATCCAGGATATGCAACGTTTGCTAATGCTCCTATTATTTTAAAAGAAAACTATCAAATCAATGGTTCTGACACAGCTCAGATTGGTTGGATTGAAGTTACTTCTGAAAATGGTGCAGGTGGTTACTTATGGTACGTTAAATCAGAACATGAAAATAGACTTCGTTGGGAAGACTATCTTGAAATGTCTATGGTTGAAGGCGTTAAAAAAGTAGCAGGTGGAGCGGCTATTCCACTGGGTACTTTTGGAGGTTCTTTAGGAACTCAAAATGCTCGTGGTACAGAAGGTTTCTTTGAAGCTCTTGAAGCTAGAGGAAATGTTTATCAAGGATTTGGTGCTCAAGCAGCTGCTCAAGCAGGTGGTGGTGCATTAACAGATTTTGACAATGTACTTAAGCAACTAGACAAGCAAGGAGCAATTGAAGAAAACATGCTTTTCTTAAATCGTGATCTTTCTTTAGAAATTGATGATATTCTAGCGCAACAAAATGGTGCATATGCTGGAACAGCTAATCACGCTCACGGTACATCTTTTGGTGTATTCAACAACAGTGCTGATATGGCTCTTAACTTAGGATTCACAGGATACCGCAGAGGTTCTTATGACTTTTACAAAACTGACTGGAAGTACTTAAATGACTGGTCAACTCGTGGAGGTTTTGGAGATATCGAAGGTGTATTAATTCCTGCTGGAACTTCTACAGTTTACGATCAACAATTAGGTCAAAACATCAAGCGTCCATTCTTGCACGTTAGATATAGATCTTCAGAAACTGAAAACCGTAAAAACAAATCTTGGATTACAGGATCTGTTGGAACTGGTTCTCCTACTTCTGACATTGATGAAATGAAAATTAACTATTTAAGTGAAAGATGTCTTATCACTCAAGCAGCTAATAACTTTGTTTTATTCAAAGCTTAGTATTTTTAACTATAGGATACGGGCTCTTCGGAGCCCAGTATTCTTATTTTATATTATTTAATCATGACAACACAAGAAAAAAGTTCAAGTATTCAAGTTGAAAAAGACTGGGAATTCAAAGATAGAGTATATATATTAGCTGGAAATCATTCTCCAGTAACTTATACTATTCAAACAAAACACACTCCTAGAAAACCTTTATTATGGTTTGACGAAGGATTAAAAATAAATAGAGAATTAAGATTAGCTACTAATCAAAAGTCTTTATTTGCAGATGAACAAAATGGTTATTCCACTTTAACTCATGTTATATTTCAAGATGGCGTACTTAACGTACCTAGAACTGAAGTTACTATGCAAAAAATGCTTTCATTGTATCATCCTTTAAAAGGAAATTTATGGATAGAAGCAGATGCTGCTAAAGATGCTGAAGATGAAATTGATTTGTTAGAATTTGAAATGGAAGCATTAAACTTAGTTCAAACTTTAGACATAGAACATTTAGAAGCTATTATGCGTACTGAATTAGGTAGTGCAGTTAGCACCATGTCTTCAAGAGAATTAAAAAGAGATGCTTATAGATTTGCAAAATCTCAACCAGCTTTGTTTATTGAAATATCTGAAGATGAAGATATTAAATTAAGGAATTTAGCTAATAGAGCTGTAGAACAAGGTGTAATTTTATTAACAGACGATAACACAGTGTTTAAGTTTGCTAACGGTAAAAAAATACTTACAGTTCCTTTTGAGCAACATCCTTACGCTGCTTTATCTCAATACTTTAAAACAGATGACGGAGTTATGTTAATGAAGTCTCTAACTAAAAAGCTTAATTAAAGCTTACCTGATGTAAGGTGAGAAATCAACCTTGCATCAACTAATTAACAATAAAAATAAATTAATGGTAAATATAAATAATGTATACCAAACTGTACTTGTTATTTCTAACAAAGACAATAGAGGATATATAACGCCTGATGAATTTAACAGACTTGCAGAGCAAGTTCAAAATGAAATTTTTGCAACATATTTTCCAAAGTCAGCTGCTTACGAAAGTAAAACTTTTATAGAAAGTGATTTTTCAAATCCAGCTTTATATTTAGCTGAAAAAGTTAATGTTTTTTATAAAGAAAGTAATTTAACAAAAACAAATAATAAATTTCCATTACCAACTGATCTATATAGAGTTGGTGTTGTTTCGGTAAATGAAGTTGTTGCAGACTCTGCTTCACATGATGAAATAAAATATATAAATTTATCACCTTTAACAGTTCCAGTAGCTACACAGCCAGTTTATACTATGAATGGAAAAGATATAGCAGTTTATCCAACTACAGTTACAACAGGTGTTAAACTTGATTACATAAAACAACCTATAAGACCTAAGTGGGGATATGTTTTAAACGGAACAATTCCTTATTATGACTCTACATTATTTGATCCAGATACTGACAGTTATGATGTATCTGCAAAATCTTATAATTTTGAATTACATCCTTCTGAAGAAAACAATTTAGTTGTTAGAATATTAAATTATGCTGGTATTGTTATAAAACAACAAGATGTAGCAGGATTTGCACAAGGTAAAGAACAACAAAACTCAGCACAAGAACAATAATGGCAGTATCAAGAAGACCTTTAGACGTAGACAATTACTCCGCATTAGATGGAGGAACTGGTTTAGCTATCCCTGGATATTACAGGAGAACTAATCTTAACGATATAATAAATAATTTTATTGTTGCATATGTAGGTGATGGTAAAGTGCTAACAAAAGTTCCTCGATATGAAGTTGCTTTTTGGGCTCAACGTGCTGTGCAAGAGTTTAGTTATGATGTTTTTCATTCTGAGAAAGCTATTGAGATACAACTTAGTAGCACATTACAAATGTCATTGCCTTCAGATTATGTTAACTATATAAAATTATGTTATACTGATAGTTTTGGAGTTCAAAGAACTATATTACCAAGTGGTGTAACCCACGCAAACAAAGGTGTTGCTCAAGATGAAAATTATCATTATTTATACGATCAAGATGGTAATATTATATTTGCAGAAACATCTGAAACTATAGATAGATATCAAACAGCTAATACTACATTAGAGCAAACAGAAGCTTTAAATTATTATAATGGTTTTTTTGAAAATGATCGTTTTGGATATTTTGGGGCTAGATATGGTTCAACACCTCAATTCATGAATACTAATGGAAGCTTTGTATTAGATTTAAACGCAGGTCAAATATATTTTGATTCTAGCTTTTCAACAGATATGTATATAACACTTACTTATGTTTCTGATGGTTTAGGTGAAAATGGAAACTTTGATAACGTTTTAGTACCTAAACTTGCTGAAGATGCCGTGTATTCATCAATGCTATATAACTTAAGTAAACTTAGACCTTCAGCAGCTGGAGGTGTACAGCTTTATAAAAAAGAAGCTTACGCTAAAATGCAAAATGCAAAAATTAGAATATCTAATATGAAAATAGAAGAAATGACTAATATATTTCGCAACAAAGCTAAATGGATTAAACACTAATAAAAGTATATGCCAGAAATTAAAAGAACATTTAATATCGGTAAAATGAACCGAGACTTAGATGCTAGAATAGTGCCTCCGGGAGAGTACCGAGAAGCTTTTAATGTTAACATTGGTCAATCTGAAGGTTCTGCTGTTGGTTCTATTGAAAATTTATTAGGTAATGAATTAGTAGCACAGAGTGGTCTTAGTGGTAATGCTCAATGTATTGGATCTATTAGTGATGGTGGTGCTGAAAAAATATATTATTTTGTTACCACAAACTCTATATATAATGAAACTAACACTGGTAATCATGGTATATATGAATACGATCAAAAAACAAAACAATTAACAGCTTTAATAATATCACAACAATTAAACTTTCACACAAACTTCCCTATAACAGGAGTTAACTTAATTGATGATCTTTTATTTTTTACTGATAATAGAAATTATCCTAGAAAAATAAATGTTGTAACAGCTAGAAATAATATATCATATTATACAACTGCTTCAGATATTGACAATTTAATATCTGTATGTAAGTTTGCACCATATGAATCTCCAACCCTTGTTTCTGCTACTAATGAATCTACAATATCTTCTACTTTTATGGAAGATAAACTTATTAGGTTTTCTTATAGATGGCAATTTGAAGATAACGAATATAGCACTTTAGCACCGTTTTCACCAATACTTTTTTCAAGATTAGATCAACCAGATACAGTATCTAGTAATGTAAGTAATTTTGGAGAAATAGAAACTTTTACAAATGCAATAAATCAAGTTCAATTACAAATACCTACACCTACTGGTTATGGTATTAAAAATGTTGAACTTATATACAAAGAGTCAGGTACATCAGTTTTGTATGTAGTTGATGATCAAGAAGTTACAACAGAACCTTTTATTAACTTTACATACGCATCTACTGATCCATTTAGAACTTTACCTGGAGATCAATTAACTAGAGTTTACGATGCAGTGCCTAGAAAGGCTTTATCACAAGAGGTTGGTGGAGGTAGATTAGTTTATGGAAATTTTTTACAAAACTATAATATACCTTCTATTGCTTTTAGTGTTGCTAGAACAGGTGAAACTACAGCTAGAAACACTGCATTAGATAAACAATCTGTAAAATCTAGAAGAACTTATCAAGTTGGCATCGTATTAGCTGATAAATTTGGTAGACAATCTCCAGTTATATTATCTAGTTCAGGTGTTGATACAGTATTTGTTAATGCAAATCTAGGTAATGCTGATTCTACAACAGCTTTTAATGCATTAAGATTAACTTTTACAGATGTTACACAAATACCTAGTTGGGCTTATTCATATAGAGTTGTTGTAAAACAAAGAGAACAAGAATATTACAATTGGATTTCAGTTGTGAGTGGTGCAAGTACTGTTGAAAGATTAGGTGATAGTATAAATAAAATACCTAGAGATCAAACAGCTGCTATACCACCAAGTACTGGTAGTACAATATCACCTTGTGATGTTTCTGTTTATCCTAAATATTTAGGTGGTGGAAATGTTTTTACATCAACAACAGCTAATAACTATGCTGGAAGTTTACAGTCTATACAATCTATAGCTAACCCAGCTGGAACTGCATTAGTAAACACTTTAAACAATGCCGGCGCAGGTGTTACATCTGGCATTTGTGTTTTTGAAACAGAACCAATTAGTTCTGAATTAGATATATTTTATGAAACTTCTACTGGAGGATTAGTTAGTGCTATACCAGCTACAGCTATTGATATTGATTTTTTTAATTGTATACTTTTAACTTTTGATCCTAGCGGTGGAGCAGATCCACAAGATCATATAGAAATAAACAGAATTAGAGCTGGTTATAATCAACCATTTTTTGATGTTGGTGTTAGAGCTTATGTTGTTCAAGAAAACTTTACAGAAGAAAGAAGAAACAACACTCTTATACACTCTAGTGGGCTTTTAAATTCTAGAACTGGTATAAACTATATAAATCAATTTAATGAGTCTGAGGGCGGTTTAACTATATCTCTTGACCCACTTAATGGATCTATACAAAAATTATTTACTGATGACACTCAAATAACTGTTTTTCAAGAAGATAAAGTTTCAAGATCTCCAATAGACAAAAACTTTATTTATTCAGCTGAAGGTGGTTCTATACCAGTAACTAGTAGCACTCAGTTTTTAGGAACTATTGCAGCATACCCTGGTCAATTTGGTATTTCAAAAAACCCAGAGTCTTTTGCATCTTTTGGATTTTCTAGATATTTTACAGATTCAGATAGAGGTACTGTATTAAGATTAACACAAAACGGTATAGACGAAATATCAGGATCTGGAATGGGTGATTTTTTTAGAGATTCTTTAAAAAATTCTACAAAAATTGTTGGATCTTTTGATGAATACAGTAGAGTTTATGAATTAACTTTAATAGGCGAAGGATATAACGGAAACCCTGATACTAATCTAGCTACAGCAAGCGATGGATATTTAACTTTATCTTTTGACGATAGATCAAATGGTTGGACTAGTTTTAGATCTTTTAAACAAGAAAGTGGTGTATCTTTAAATAATTCTTATTACACTTTCAACGGAGGAGACTTATGGCAACATCACAGTGAAAACGTTACAAGAAATAATTTTTACAATAGTGGCACTAAAGAATCTTATGTTGTACCTATTTTTAACGATAGTCCATCTACAGTAAAACAGTTTAACACTTTAAATTATGAAGGTGACTCTGGATGGGATTTAGAATACATAGAAACAGATATAGGTAGCACAGGTAGTATACCTACAATTG
>Ga0209634_1002147_pt1 | contig 13960 bp, 10 predicted proteins | sample LinPmetageLP40_FD_184043 | JGI IMG/M metagenome (GOLD analysis project Ga0209634, IMG submission 184043) | Marine viral communities from the Pacific Ocean - LP-40 (SPAdes) (version 2) | ecosystem: Environmental > Aquatic > Marine > Oceanic | place: Pacific Ocean | collected 2010-08-26
CTGTCCGTTTTGGATAGATTTCACTTCACCAGGATATAGATTTCAGTAAGTAATTCTTCTTCAGGTGTGTCTGCCTCATCGTTTAGGAAGAACTCAAGGAGAAGCCAGGGAAATCGCTTTTAAAAAACGAATGGATATTTTATGAGGTAATGTAATCCTCCAATAAATTAAAAGCGATTCTCCTGGGTTATCCCAAAGGGATGAAGTTTTAATTAGCCCGGTATGAAATGCCGGGTGATGTTGTATAAGTTATTGACAACCCTGTAAGGGTTGAATGTTTCATTCAAAGCAGATATTTTTCTTCGAATGGGACTGCATGTTCTTGTAATAAAGAGATGTATTCCTCTCTGAATGTGACCCGTTTATGATGTTCTTCCTGATTCTTGATGTATTCAATTAACCGTTCTTTTTCATTTATTGAATAAATAAACCACCCCGAGGCAGAGTCATCGGGGTATTAAATGGAATTTATTTCCGACCCAAGGGTCGGGGTATTAAACCAAATGGGCTCTCGCCCTGCGAGTAAAGCCTCCATAACCTTGTTGCCAACCCTTAAATTCGGAAAATATGTTGCTTTCTTTAATAAAGGCAGAGCTAGCCAATTTAATATCCTTAACAAGATCGGGAAGGACAATAGACGGGTGAAGGTGGGTCAGAATATGAATATGATCTTCCACACCGTTAATACGGTACAGGTGGCATTTTTTATTTTTCAAAATCCCCCAAATGTATTTGAACAGCTGATCCCTATTCTCCTTCATTAACACCACCTCTCTATTTTTAGTGCTGAAAACTATTTGATATAATATTTGGGTGTATGTACTCAATTGGGTCTAATGTTCAGCCCTTTCAGGGCTTGAGTGGTTTATTTCTTTACCCCCCAATTACATTGGGGTTTATTTACAGTCAAGCCCTGTAGGCTTGTTTATTGTTTCAATACGACCATTAAGGAATGCTTTCAAAATAAGGTGAACAGAAACTTATTAAAGCGATAAAGCCACTCTGGCAACGCTGTCCGTTTTGGATAGATTTCACTTCACCAGGATATAGATTTCAGTAAGTAATTCTTCTTCAGGTGTGTCTGCCTCATCGTTTAGGAAGAACTCAAGGAGAAGCCAGGGAAATCGCTTTTAAAAAATGAATGGATATTTTATGAGGTAATGTAATCCTCCAATAAATTAAAAGCGATTTTCCTGAAAGTGACAATAGTAGTCATCAAGAATATGACAAAATATACTAACTTTGCCGCTTGAAAAACGAATCAGAAATACGCTCTTTGGCGAGAAAATTTAGCGATATGATTGACATCAATAACTTTGAGAAGTTCGAAACGAGACACAATGGCCCAAATACATCACAAGAAAAAGCTATGTTAGAGGCTATAGGTGCAGATTCATTGGATACATTGATCAATGAAACGATACCAGTCAATATCCGATTGGACAAAAACCTTAATCTTCCTGAATCAAAAACAGAAGTAGAATATCTGAAGCATATCAAATTTATTGCTGATAAGAATAAAGTATATAAGTCATATATAGGAACGGGTTATTACAACTGTACCGTACCTGGGGTCATACAAAGGAATATACTTGAAAACCCAGGTTGGTACACTGCATACACGCCCTATCAAGCAGAAATAGCGCAAGGAAGACTGGAAGCACTCATCAATTTCCAGACCATGGTGATTGAACTAACTGGGATGGAGCTGGCAAATGCATCTTTACTGGATGAGGGGACCGCAGCAGCGGAAGCTATGCATATGCTTGCTGTGACTAGGAAGGGCGCACGAAAAGGAAATACCAAGTTTTTTGTTGATCAAAATACTTTTCCTCAGACCATCGATATTCTCAAGACGAGGGCATTGCCAACAGGTATTGAGTTGGTGATTGGAGATGTGGGTTCATTTGATGTCAATGACGAATCTTATTATGGAATCTTATTGCAGTACCCTGACAATGATGGGAATGTAGTAGATCGAAGCGCACTGATAGCTGCTGCGAAAGAAAATGGAATAGGTATAGCAGTGGCTACCGATCTTATGAGTCTGGTACTGTTGACTTCTCCTGGAGAAATGGGTGCTGATGTAGTCATAGGAACTACCCAGCGATTTGGTGTGCCAATGGGATATGGTGGACCTCATGCAGCATTTTTCGCAACGAAAGAAGATTACAAAAGACAAATCCCGGGACGAATCATCGGAGCATCCTTAGATGTGAAAGGCAACAATGCTTACCGCATGGCACTGCAAACACGCGAGCAACATATCAAAAGAGAACGCGCCACTTCAAACATTTGTACCGCCCAAGTATTGCTAGGAGTGATGGCTGGCATGTATGCTGTTTATCACGGCCCTAAAGGAATCAAAGCGATTGCAGAACGTATTCATGGCTTGACGCAATTGCTGAATCAAGGGCTTAGTAACTTGGGTCTCTCTCAATCAAATCAGCATTACTTTGATACACTTAAAGTAAGCGTGACGGATAAGTCTGCAGTCAAGAAAATATCTGAAAGCAATGAAATGAATTTCAGGTATTTTGAGGACAATCATATCGGAATTTCTTTGGATGAGACTACGAGATTAGAAGATGTAAAGTCAATTTTAGATGTATTGGCTGAGGCCAATAGCAAGGCGAATAGTTTTGATATAGGCAGTAACGCTTCTTCATTGTCAATAGCTTATCCAGCTGGTCTGAAGCGGATATCTGACTTCTTGACACACCCCGTGTTCAATACGCATCATTCAGAACATGAGATGCTGCGATATATCAAGAGCTTAGAAAACAAAGACCTGTCGCTGGTTCACTCCATGATCTCACTGGGATCATGCACCATGAAACTCAATGCAACAGCTGAAATGGCTCCTGTGACTTGGCCGGAGTTTGCCAATATCCATCCTTTTGCACCAGTAGATCAAGCACAAGGATACCATGAAATGTGTACAGAGCTTGAAGCTTGGTTGACTGAAATTACTGGTTTTGCAGCGACTTCTCTACAGCCGAATAGTGGTGCACAGGGAGAGTTTGCTGGATTGATGGTCATCAAAGCTTACCATGATAGCAGAGGAGATACACATCGAAATATCACGATTATCCCATCCTCGGCACATGGAACTAACCCTGCAAGTGCCATCATGGCAGGACAAAAGGTGGTCATCACGCAATGTGATGAGAAAGGGAATATTGATGCAGCTGACCTCAGAGCAAAAGCAGAAGAACACAAAGACAACTTAGCAGCTTTGATGGTGACATATCCTTCTACACACGGAGTATTCGAAGAAAGCATCAAAGATATCTGCAACATTATTCATGAAAATGGTGGCCAAGTCTATATGGACGGAGCCAATATGAATGCACAGGTAGGACTCACCAGTCCGGGAGAGATTGGTGCTGATGTCTGTCACCTCAATTTGCACAAGACATTTTGTATCCCTCACGGTGGTGGTGGCCCTGGTGTTGGACCAATTGGTGTTGCTGAGCAATTAAAACCATTCCTGCCAGGTAATCCAATTATCAAAACTGGAGGAGATCAGGCGATCACTGCGATCTCCTCTGCCCCATGGGGAAGTGCCGGAATCTTGCCAATTTCATACGGGTATGTGGCGATGATGGGTGGTGATGGGCTGAAACGAGCAACAGAATACGCGATCCTCAATGCCAATTATATCAAAGAAAGATTGAGCCCGCATTATCCAATATTGTACACTGGTACACAGGGAAGATGTGCACATGAAATGATCGTGGACTGTCGTGCATTTAAGAGTTTTGGAGTAGAGGTGGAAGACATAGCCAAGCGATTGATAGATTATGGATTCCATGCGCCCACGGTATCGTTCCCTGTTCCTGGTACCTTGATGATTGAACCAACAGAAAGTGAGTCAAAGCCTGAATTGGATAGATTTTGTGATGCTTTGATAGAAATCAGAAAGGAAATCCAGATGGTGGAAACTGGAGAAGTTGATGCTACAAATAATGTATTGAAAAATGCACCACATACAGTGGCTGATTTGACCGCAGATAACTGGGAGTCTCCATATACCAGACAACAGGCAGCGTATCCATTGGAGTTTGTGAAAGCCAATAAATTCTGGCCTTCTGTGAACCGTATTGACAATGCGTATGGGGATCGCAACCTAATCTGCAGCTGTCTTCCAGTTGAAGCATTTATGGAAGAAGTAGAAGCTTAATAATTTATGGTATCTGAAAATTTGAAAATCCTACTATTATATCTTTTTGCCTGCGTCCTTATAATAGGTTGCCGAGCGAATAGTGGAGAAGTCCATGAAAGTTCTGATGCGCTATTTGAGAAGGGACAAGAGCTTGGAAAGGTGCCTGATCTGATCAACGAAGCTTCTGGCTTGGCAACGAGTATGGTCAATGAGGATGCCTATTGGACTCACAATGACAGTGGAGACGAACCAAGGATTTTCTTGATCAACGAGCGAGCCGAATTGTTGGCCACCGTTGCGATTGATGGGATAGAGAATAGAGATTGGGAGGAAATTGCTGTAGGACCGGGTCCAGAAGTTGATAAAAGCTATCTATATATAGGAGAGATTGGTGATAATAATGCGAGATATCAAACAAAGTTCATTTATCGGCTAGAAGAACCTAAAGTAGATACTTCCTCAGGTGAAGAGTTACTAGTGACCAGTTCAGATGTCACCAAAATGGAGTTTGAATATCCAGATGGAATGAGAGATGCTGAAACGCTCTTGATCGATCACAATACCAAAGATTTGCACATTATTTCCAAAAGGGAGGAGAATGTCAATGTCTATGTGCTGAAATACCCTCAGTCAACCAATGAAGTTAATGTTTTGACCAAGTTGGGGAGCATCCCTTTTCACAATGTAGTCGCTGCAGATATATTTGATGGAAAAGAAATCATTCTCAAGACTTATGAAAAGATTTACTATTGGCAGATCATTGAAGGAGAAAGCATTTACCAGACATTGAGTAGGCAAGGGCAGATACTGCCCTATAAACGTGAGCCTCAAGGTGAGACGATCGCTTGGAAAAAGGATGGAGCAGGATATTTCACACTCAGTGAAAAAAATGGGCTAGTAGATCCAGATCTACTTTACTATAAACGAAATTAATAATCAATCAATGCTCGTGCTGTGATAATTGCACAATGAAGTTACATGTACCATTAATAATAATAAACACACATATGGATATTAAAACCTATATAGAGGAGAATAAACAAAAATTTTTAGACGAGCTTTTTGACCTGCTTCGCATGCCGTCCGTGAGTGCTGATAGCAAGTTTGCAGGAGATGTGCGCAAGACAGCCGAGTTTGTCAAAGCCAGTTTGGAAAAAGGTGGTGTTGACATGGCAGAGATCTGCGAGACTGCGGGCCATCCGATTGTCTATGCTGAGAAAATAATTGATCCAAGTTTACCGACAGTGCTGGTATATGGTCACTATGATGTACAACCAGCAGATCCATATGAGTTGTGGGACTCACCTCCATTTGAGCCGGTGATCAAAGACGACAAAATCTATGCAAGAGGAGCATGCGATGATAAGGGACAGATGTATATGCATGTCAAGTCATTTGAGACGATGATGCAGACTGATACTTTGGCATGTAATGTCAAATTCATGATCGAAGGAGAAGAAGAAGTAGGGTCTGACAACTTGGGGATCTTTGTGGCAGAGAATAAGGAAAAATTGAAAGCAGATGTTATCCTGATTTCGGATACCAGTATGATTGCCAATGATACGCCATCTATCACTGTGGGCTTGCGTGGATTGAGCTATGTAGAGGTAGAAGTGACAGGTCCTAATCGCGACTTACACTCAGGTGTATATGGCGGAGCGATAGACAACCCAATCAATACCTTGTGTGAAATGATTGCTTCATTGAAAGATGATAATAATCGCATCACGATTCCTGGGTTTTACGACAAAGTGGAAGTATTGTCTGATCTAGACAGAGCCGCTATCAATGAAGCACCTTTTGACATCAATGAATACAAATCTGATTTGGATGTCAATGATGTGCGTGGTGAAACAGGATACACAACACTTGAAAGAACTGGGATCAGACCAACAGTAGATGTCAATGGTATTTGGGGTGGATATACTGGAGAAGGAGCGAAAACAGTATTGGCATCGAAGGCCAATGCGAAAATCTCTATGAGATTGGTGCCTCATCAAGACCCAGATGAAATCACAGAATTGTTTACAAAACACTTCAAAAGCATCGCTCCTGATTCTGTAAAAATAAAAGTGACACCTCATCATGGGGGACAGCCGGCTGTAACCCCAACGGATTCATTGGCATATAGCGCTGCCAGTGCTGCATTTGTAGAAGCCTGGGGAAAATCACCAATTCCAACCAGAGATGGAGGAAGTATTCCGATTGTTGCCTTGTTTAAGGAAGAGCTTGGATTGGATACGGTATTGCTCGGTTTTGGATTGGATTCCGATGCGATTCATTCACCTAACGAGCATTATGGTGTTTTTAACTATATGAAAGGAATCGAAACGATCTCCTTGTTTTATAAGCATTTTGCAGCGTTGAGTAAGTAAACGTTCGTACTTCTTTAGAAAGAAAAGCCATGACGTCCAATATCCATCGGAATGTCATGGCTTTTTTTGAACGATAATGTTCCGAAAAACGTATATTAGCCGGATTGTAAACATTAGATAATTTCATGAAGAACTTCTTTTTAACTCTATTAGCCCTTACCGCTTTTTTTACATCTCAAAGCCAAGTATTGGAGCCTGCTAAATGGTCTTATGAGGTCAGTGAAACCAACGCCAATGTAGGTGACGAAATTGACTTGATATTCAAAGTAGTCATTGACCGGACTTGGTATCTATATTCCTCAGATTTTGATCCAGAATGCGGACCAATGGTGACAACTTTTGAGTTCGAAGCTGATGCTTCCTATGAATTGATAGGGGATATTAAGCCTATCGGGGCTAAGAAGAAATTCGATGATATCTTTGAGTGCGAATATACCTACTTTCGTGAAACGGCAGAATTTAGACAGACAGTAAAAATACTTTCTCATAAGTTAAATATTACTGGAGGCTACGAATACCAGGTTTGTACGGATGTAGATGGTAAGTGTATCCCTTTTGATGATGTATTTGATTTTAGTCAAAATGTCACGGTTGCAGCCAAACCATCTACTTCAGATGAGTCAAGTGATAATTCAACGCCAACCCCAACGTATGAATTGAAAGCTGTAGAAGAGACTGATACTTCAGAAGTCGCTGTAGAAGAACCCATAGAAGAGTCATCAAGTGAAGAGAAGGCAACGCCCACACCTATAACATTAGAAAATGAGCAAGAAGACACCTCTCTGCTGGGGTTTATGTTGCTGGCTTTTGTTACTGGATTGGCGGCATTGATCACCCCTTGTGTATTCCCCATGATCCCGATGACGGTGACTTTCTTCATGAAAGACAATGAGCAAGGAAGGTCCAATGGGATTAGAAAAGGAATATTTTTTGGCGTATCTATTGTGCTTATCTATACACTGCTGGGAACCTTATTTGCATTTTTGTTGGGAGCTGAAGGGCTCAATGCAATGGCAACGCACTGGTTGCCTAACATACTTATATTTATCATATTTATGATTTTCGCGCTCTCCTTTTTAGGCTTGTTTGAGATTACATTGCCAAGCGCATTTGTTAATAAAGTTGACCAACAGTCTGATCGTGGTGGAATGATAGGGATATTCTTCATGGCATTTACATTGGGACTCGTATCATTTTCCTGTACCGTGCCAATCGTTGGTAGCATATTGGTATTGTCAGCTGGAGGAGAAATAGTCAAACCGATTCTGGGGATGCTGTCTTTCTCTATGGCTTTTGCGATGCCATTCACACTATTTGCCATATTTCCCGAGTGGCTCAAAGGATTACCAAAATCTGGCGGTTGGCTCAATTCTGTAAAAGTGGTTTTGGGTCTATTGGAGCTCGCACTTGGATTGAAATTCCTGAGTGTTGCAGATCAGGCATACCACTGGGGACTACTCGACCGTGAGATTTATTTGGCCTTTTGGATTGTGATCTTTACGATCATGGGGCTTTATCTATTGGGTAAAATTATCTTGCCACATGACAGCAAGCTGGAGAAAGTAGGGGTTTTCAGACTGTTGCTGGCTATTGTCACGTTCACTTTTGTGATGTACCTGGTACCAGGGATGTTCGGGGCGCCATTGAAAGCACTGGCTGGATATCTTCCTCCTATGTCAACGCATGATTTTGATATACCTTCAGTCATAAGAGCTAATAGCGGAGGATCTTCTAAAAAGAATACACTTTGCGATGTACCCAAATATGCTGACTTTCTACATTTCCCACATGGGATACAAGGCTACTTTGACTATGACCAGGCATTGGCTTGTGCCAAGCAACAGAACAAACCAATCTTTATAGATTTCACAGGGCATGGATGTGTCAACTGCAGAGAGATGGAAGCACGTGTTTGGTCGGATCAGTCTGTATTGGATCGGTTGAACAATGACTTCGTGATGCTTGCGATGTATGTAGATGATAAAACCACATTGCCAGAAAGCGAATGGTTCACTTCTGAGTATGACGGCAAAGTCAAGAAGACCATTGGCAAGCAAAATGCCGACTACCAAATCACTAGATTTCAAAACAACGCCCAGCCATATTATATTATCCTCAATACTGATGGGGAACTCTTGGTTCAGCCGAAAGCATATGATTTGAGCGTATCAGGGTTTGTTGAATTTTTGGAGGCAGGGAAAACGGCATTCAATAATAAATAGAGAACCTAGGGAGTCTAATGATCATTAAGTTAATTTTTCGATTTTGTTTAAAAACGGGATGAACTCAAAATTGTATGCTAAAAAAACCTAAATCGAGCCTGTCTATAAACTAGATCATTCCGAGGTTTCGTGTCCTCACGAACCTCCTTCTAATCCAAAAATGGGCAGTGAAGACCTGCCTTGTGCCTCCGCTAAAGCTTCAGCGACACGCGGTTGCCGGTCAGGCAGGCACAGCCCATGGCGGACGAAGAGACTTTATAGACAGGCTCTAAATAGTGTCAACTCATGAGCACTTTGCAATTCTCCATGATAGCTGATGGACATGTCATCCCTTTTTGGTACTTTTATTTCAAAGTAGATTTATCAATTTTATTGATTGCACTTCAAACCAAAACCATGAAGAACACTAAACTCCTTATCTCCACCGCACTATTTTTCGCTTTGGGTATTGCCGCAATGGCGCAGAATACACTCACACCTCAGGCGCTTATCGAAATGAATCGCGTATCAGCGATGGGCTTGACCAAAGACCTGGACAATGTCATTTATCGGGTATCAAAAGTAGATGTGGCTACGAACGCACGTACATCTGAAGTTTATATCATACCCATTGATGGTGGAGAAGCGAAAAAAATAGAAGACTATGCAAGCCTTCTCAATGATGGCAATGTATCTCCTGATGGTCAGTATCGAATAGAAGCAGAGGATGTGAAAATGATGAAAGTCAGTGGGCTGGATTACTATCCCGACCTCAAGTCAACCAATGTTCAGATCTACAATGAGCTCAACTACCGTCACTGGGACACTTGGGAAGATGGGGCTTTTAGTCATCTATTTGTTGAGAAGGTATCGGAAGAGAAGTCTCGTGTGGATATCATGGTCGATGAACCATTTGATTGCCCGCAGAAGCCATTTGGTGGATCGGAGGACTATACTTGGTCACCAGACAGCGACAAGGTGCTTTATGTAACCAAGAAGAAATCAGGGACTGAATATGCGGTAAGTACCAATACGGATATTTATGAATATGATCTCAATACCAAAGACACCAAGAATCTAACAGAGTACAACAAAGGATATGACACGCAGCCTCTCTTCTCAAGTAAGAAGCAATTGGCGTGGCTACAAATGAAACGCGATGGATATGAGTCGGACAAAAATGATATCATCATATTGATAGATGACAAACCAGTAAACTTGACTGCTGCCTGGGATGGAACAGTCAATGGCTTCATCTGGAGCAATGATGGCTCGAAAATATATTACAATGCACCGATAGATGGAACGGTTCAGCTCTTTGAATTGAGCATACCTAAATCAGCTGCCAAAATCACTGCACCAAAACAAATCACTGATGGAAAGTTTGATGTCAATGGTATTGTAGGTCATAACAAACACACGATGATCGTCTCACGAAGAGATATGAATCACGCACCAGAGCTATACACTGTCAACCTCAAGGATGGTGTGATGACCCAATTGACACATGCCAATGATGACTACTTCGGGAGTATCGGCCTGAGCAAAATAGAGAAGCGCATGGTCGTGACTACAGATGGTCAGGACATGGTGACTTGGGTGATCTACCCACCGAACTTCGATCCTACTAAAAAATACCCAACACTTTTGTATTGTCAGGGTGGGCCTCAAGGTGCTTTGAGTCAATTTTATTCCTACCGATGGAATTTCCAGCTGATGGCAGCGCAGGGTTATATCGTAGTAGCACCCAACAGAAGAGGAATGCCCGGATATGGTGTAGAATGGAATGAGCAAATCAGCAAAGACTATGGGGGACAAAATATGAAAGACTATCTGTCAGCGATAGATGACGTGTCCAAAGAATCCTATGTGGACAAAGATCGCCTGGGATGTGTGGGTGCAAGCTACGGTGGATATTCTGCCTTCTATCTCGCAGCCATTCATGAGGACCGTTTCAAGACATTCATAGCCCATGATGGGATTTTTAATTGGAAGAGTATGTATGGCACTACTGAGGAATTGTTCTTTGTGAACTTTGATCTGGGTGGAGCCTATTGGGATAAGGACAATAAGGCTGCGCAAAAGAGCTATACAGTCTTCAATCCTGCGGATCGCGTGGAGGACTGGACAGCACCAATGTTAGTGATCCAGGGAGGGAAAGACTTCAGAGTGCCAATCGGGCAAGGACTGGAGGCATTCCAAGCAGCACAGTTGCAAGGAATCAAAAGTCGTTTGTTATTCTTCCCAGAAGAGAACCACTGGGTGCTGGATTACCAAAATAGCTTGGTATGGCATACGGAATTTTATAAGTGGTTGAAAGAAACGCTTTAGTTGTTTCGTTCAGCACTGAAAAAGAACCGCACCTTCCCCAGACATCGCTTTCGCATAGCTTCACCGCGTTCGCATTAGCTATAGCGATTGTGAAGCCGAGCAAAGTTTATTTCAGGGTCGCCTAATAAAAACTCACAACCTTTACGGATGAACAGTCTTGATTGAGTGGCGCGCTGGGTTTCGATTTTTTTAGCTATTCTACTTCGTAGCATGGGGATGACGGAATGAATCTGGCAAGGCAGTCCTTACTCTTTTCCTTTGAGGAAAGGTGATCACTAGACCACTATTTCAGAACTGTTGCCATTGAGTGCTTCTTTAATTTCTTTTAGAGCGCGTTCTCTCATCATTTGATGTGAACTGTCATTTTCCGGTCGATACAATAGACCTCTGATGTAGTCAACTACTTTTTCCATTTCTCTTTGATTCATGGATCCTAGTGACTGAACAATCGATTGTTTTTTGGTTAAGTTTTCCATGGGTTTGCGATTAGTGGTTGCGTACCCAATTAAACGAATCTTGTTGGCTTAAGTTGGTGTGTTAAGTAGAGTTAACAGTTTGATGATTTGTGGGTCATATTTAGGTAGGTTTCCCTTAACAAGTATAATGATTGTTTGACAGAGTACTTCTTTAACCCGAAATATGCAATAGAGAATCTATTCCAACCCAAAACCACTATTTTTACGAGCACATTTTACCCCATTATGACCACTCATCATCATTTCATCATCCACAAGCCATACGGATATTTGTCACAATTTGTGAATAACCAAACCAAGCGCAAAAACAAAAAACTGCTCGGTGAGCTCAATGACTTTCCGGAAGGAACCATGTCTATCGGGCGGCTAGATGAAGATTCTGAGGGCTTGCTGTTACTGACAACAGATGGCAAAGTCAGCGAGCAGGTCAGGAGTAAAAAGATAGAGAAAGAATACTATGTGCAGCTCGATGGCGAAGTCACTGAGGAAGCGATCCAACAATTAAAGGAAGGGGTGGAAATAGGGATCAGAGGACAGAAATATATGACCATGCCCTGTAAAGCCGCCAGGCTACTTCCCGCTCCAGACTATGACACAAATAAGAGAAAGATAAGAGATGACAGACACGGATCTACAAGCTGGGCATCCATCACGGTGATAGAAGGTAAGTTCAGGCAAGTGCGCAAGATGACAGCTGCTGTAGGATTCCCTACCTTGCGCTTGATACGTGTTCGCATAGGAAAAATCGAACTGGATAAGCTACCTGCTGGTGAAATAATAGCGGTAGATCGTTTCAGATTGATGCATGAAGAATAATGCAATGCGACAGGATACTAAACACTAATATTGCTGTATAGATCAATCGTACAAAACCTTATATTTGAAACTTATGAGAACTATATCCCTATTCTGGTGTTTAAGTCCAAACGTATGAACAACTTCAACACAAAATATCTACCTTATTTCCCAATATTGGGAATGGGGCTTTATATCATCGTATTTACATTCGCTGCCATTGCCTATCCAGGCGGGTCAATTAATCTCCCTGATGCGATCGGTTATAGCTTCTATCATAACTTCCTTTGCGATGTCATGAACCCCACTACTCATGGAGGAAATGCTAATGACGCCAGGTCTTTGGCCATTATTTCGCATTTGATCTTGAGTTTCACCATGATTTGTTTCTTCTACATCTTGCCGAAGATCTTCCCTGTAGAAAATCGCAATACAAAATTGATCACGTATTTTGGGATGGCAACTATGATCGTCTTCATTTTCATGTATACAGCGTATCATGATCTGATCGTCACCATTACAGGGGTGCTAGGTACGATTGCACTGATCCCGTTCTTTATAGAGCTCCATCGTTATAAAAACAAAGGGTTGAAACAATTGGCATACCTTTGCTATCTCTTGAGTTTGATCGTCTTTTTTATATTTGAAACGAAGATTGGATTCTACTACCTTCCTTTTCTGCAAAAAATCACATTTGTAGTGGATGCCTGGTGGGTCATTTGGTCAAGTCTGATTGTGATCAATAAGAATAAAGCCTCCTTAAAACTTGCCCATCAAACCATCGGTGACTAGTCAAGTCAGCAAGGAAACCGATTGATTGTGTGTTAACAAACCAATTTATAGCTAAACATTTGATAATTTATAGGCTAATCAAGTGTGCTATATTAATTTTTTCCATTCATTTTCAGCTCTTTTTTTATTTGCAACAGGGTCTTCATTGCATTCATCTTGCGTGTCTTCTGCATCATCTTTGTAAAAAACGTCCTTATTGATCAGAATTGATACTTTTTCAGTGATTTGAAAAAGCACCCCTCTTTTAGGGTTTGTCTTTCAGTTTCCGTAGGGAAGTACGGATAAATGCTCGAATAAGCCATACAGATCACTTTGAACCTTAAACCTTAAACGGACGACAGTAATAATTAATCACCAAATGGATGAGAAGGATTTCAAAAGAATGCTCAACTTGCAATCTATAAAGCATCACATGAAAGGCATATCAATAGACGTCATCCGTACAGGTAAAAAATACCGCCTCACCAATTATGGTGATAGCAGTGAATTTGAGGTGGTGAGATTTCTGGAAAGGGACAACTATCAACTCAAAGACCTTCATACACTGGAGCAATATCAGCTCAAAGAACTCATCCAATTTGGTAAGGGAGCGGATTTTAGTATTGAGGAGTTGTAAATAACTGCCTTCCCCGGATTCCTGCCCGCTCTATTTTGGCGGGTATTCCAGGGTCTCCCTATAAAGTGTCTCGAAAAAGGGGATGCCTGCCTGACGGCACCATAGCCGTCAGGCTAAGGATGTAATACGCTGATTGTCAGCGAATTATTGGGTTGAACGTAAAATCCCCTTGGGGATTTTGAATCTTTTTTCCCATTTTATGTTAT
>Ga0209634_1002148_pt1 | contig 13959 bp, 10 predicted proteins | sample LinPmetageLP40_FD_184043 | JGI IMG/M metagenome (GOLD analysis project Ga0209634, IMG submission 184043) | Marine viral communities from the Pacific Ocean - LP-40 (SPAdes) (version 2) | ecosystem: Environmental > Aquatic > Marine > Oceanic | place: Pacific Ocean | collected 2010-08-26
GATAAGGCGCGTAATCATGATTTTCGGCGTGTTGAGGCCGGTAGGATGAGGCTGTGTCGCGCAAATGCGATGGAGCTAATGGAGGCTTGGCACTTCACCCGCTTTACGATGCCCTGGGCACCGGTCACTGCCGGTCTCGATGATCGGATTAAAGCTTGGCGAGCGAACGGAAACAGGCTCTAAGCCGCCAGAATGGCCTCAGACGGGCTTCTATTCACAAAAACGACGTTAGGTACTGCCTAGACCTAAAACCTCTTGAGCGAGCTCCTAGGCGCCTTAACGGCGAAGTCTCATAGATGAGACAAATAGCCGCCCTGTTCAGGCCTACAGGTTTGTCCTTCCTCGACGCTGCAGACTGGAATTCGCCGGCAGCGCTTCATGAAATTCTCGATAGCCTGGAGGGATATCGGCGTTGTCGAAATAAATTCCCGTTTTCGCAAAGGGAGGGAGGTTTCTTATCGCGTATGGTAGAAACCTCGTGCCCTGTTGGCGCGTTTTCGAGGTGCCAGTAATGGCCCCGATTTTGGCCGAAAATCCGCGCTAAAAGGCGTGAGGTTTCTACCATGTTATATGGTAGAAACCTGCCTGCATCGCAGGCCCCATTTCCTCCCCCAAAAGCGCTCTGCCAGGGGGAGCCAAAAGCGCCGCCCAATTGGGCGGCGCTTTTGCATGCCTGTATCGCCATCGCATACGATGGCTCCCAGCAGGCCTGATCGGCCTGCAAGGCCCGCCACATCGGGCCTTAGCCGTCCTGAGGACGGCATCAGCCGTAGGCCCGTTGGGCCTTGTCGGCTGCCTGAGCGGCCCCGTTTGGGCCGCCCCGCAGCAAGCTGCGGGAGCCATGCTGCACGTTGTCGAGACATTTGCGCATTCCTGTGCATGCCCCGCTGGGTAAACCGGCTTCGCTCGGCTACACCCAGCGGGGCATGCGGCTTTATTCATATTGGCGCAACTATTTCTACGCAAATTAAAGATTGTGCTAATATTCAAGATGAGGCAGCTGCTGTCCTAGGGCGGAGCAGCACATTGGGCCTCCAATCCGCTCTGAAATCTCTCCCACTGGTGAGACCCGACCAGCGCACGGTGATACAGGTCGACCATGACAGACCGAGTCAACCAACAGGTTGGCGGATAGTGTTTCGCTATTCAGCTCTTACAACGAGGTATGCCATGTTCGATCCGGACGCCGTTCTGGAGCAGATTCGCGAGAAGAAACATCGCCAACGACAACGTGGCTACACTCCCAGGAAGTCCCGACTGGATCCCCACACCAGCGAGATTCTGAAGCTTCATGACAGCGGCGCCCGGATCTCGGAAATCCGCACCTGGCTTTCGGAGCCCCCCCGTAAAATCGTGGTCGCCCACACGACCATCACCCGCTGGCTCACGAAGGCGCTGCAGACCCGGCGAGAGCGGGGCATCTCATGAAAGTTTCCTTCGCCAAGGCCTCGACTCAGGCCAAACGGATCATGCAGGGCCTCCAGGGTCGCGGGAACGTCGTTGAGTCCGTACGGACAGTCGCTTCCTACGAAGCCGCGCTGACCAAGGCGGCGCAATGGCTCAAGGACGAATACAAGGCAGGCCGCGAACTCGGCGACCTGAAGTCGATGACGCCGGACCAGGCGATTCGCTACTTGCAGGAACGCGGCGAGGAGATTGGTCAGAAAGCGCTGGACCAAGAGCGCCAGGCCCTTCAGTGCATGATGCGTCACTCCACCAGCCAGCTCGCTCACAACGAACGCCTTCCCACCATCGCAAGCGAGCGCCAGCAGGTGCTGAAAACGCGAGGCTACACCTCTGAGCAAGTTCAGATGGTGAGCAGCAACCAGAAAGAAGCCAACGCCCTTGCCACCGATATCGCCCGTCATGCCGGCTTACGCGCGCATGAGCTACTGACGCTGAGGCCCGTTGCAGAGCAACCACCCAGCAACCGACCTGCCCGTCCTGAAAAATTCAGCTATGCCCCCGGCGAGCGCTACACCGTCGTCGGCAAAGGCGGCCTGTGCCGAGAAGTCGTCATTCCTGGTCACTTGGCTGAACGACTGGAAGCACTTCGCCTTCCCGCCCCACAGCGAGTGACAGACCGTGGTGTTTATTACCAGCAGCACTACGCCATCTCTGGCGGACAGAGATGGTCCTCGTCTTTCACACAAGCCAGCAAACGGGTTCTGGGATGGAGTCGCGGCGCACATGGGCTCAGGCACAGCTATGCCCAGGATCGTGTGCTCACACTGCAGCTATCAGGCCTGAACTACCGAGACGCCTTGGAAGTGGTCTCTCAGGAGATGGGACATTTCCGGCCCGAGATCACTGAGGTGTACTTGCGATGACCAGATTGCTGCTGATCTTTACCCTCGGCGCATGGGCTTACGTAGGGTTTTTCTGGATGCCTAGCGTCAATCTTCAGTGGGAAGACGTGATCTCCGGCTGGCCCGTGCTACTCCTCACGGCCTTGGCCACCATGACACTCATCAGTTTGATAGGCCGCGCCGTGAAAGGGCCAGATACCCAAGAAGCTGATCGGGAGCAGATCAGGACACTCCAGGAACAACTGAGCCAGCTGACAGTCGAGAACATACAAGCCATACAGGAGAAGGATCACTACCTGCACAAGCTGTTCGATAGCCGCCACTACGAGGAAGCCATGCAGAGGAAGGCTGCTGCCGATTACGAAAAGCAAATCAAGCAGTTAACTCAAGAGCGTAACGAAGCTATCGAGAAGGCCGAACACGAAGCGTATTGCCGAAAAAACGCTATGGAGACGGCAAACCGCAGGATCAAGAAGATTAAGAGGGAGCTTAGCCAAGGCACCTAACCCCCCCCTCTTGGAGGGCTATTATCTGATATGGCTTATCCGGTCTAAATCTGTGGTCCCAGGGCTATTATCTGATATGGCTTATCCGGTCTAAATCTGTGATGCCCGAACATGCTCTACTCGCTGAGCCGCTTTTGCAGCAAGCTTCTCGGCCTCAACTCGACTCATATCGGCCCATTCTCGGGCCAACAACCATTCCAAAGCCGCCGCAAAGGGGTCAGCATCCTTCTGTGCAAAGGCATGCTCTTTGGCCCCCATGTAGAGAACTTCCCGCTCGTAGGGATTCACAGGCACCCTCGTTTCTTCCTGTTGTAGTACGTGGCACGAGAGATACCTAGAGTCTCCCAGGGCTCCTCTGTTCGTTCTGATCCCACCACAGGCGGGCGCTTAGACACTTTGCCACCCTTGCGACCCTGTGTAGCCTGCCACTGGCTAAATCCTTCGGGGCTGAAATGCTTATGAGTCCACTTGGCCACGCTCTTAGCCGTGGCTCTCACCTCACTCAGCTTAAGCTTCCCAGCTTCAGCGTTGGCGAATAGCTGGATATTGAGTCCCTCGGCTTTCGTGAGACACGCTGCGAACCAGCGATCGTGATCAGGCCATCCCTGGCGGATCGCTCTGTAAGACCACTCACTTAGCTCCTCGAACAAAGTGCAGTTACGCCCCAGACCATATGCAGGGAGCTGGCTTTTCCCTGAATAGGGCTTCAGGTCGACCCAGCTCTCCAGATCGCTCAACTCGTATAGCCGTGACTCCCACCCTTGGGTGATCCAATAGGTATGCAACGGATTCTTGCAGATAAAACCTGCATATCCCGGGTCGGCTTTCAGCTTGTCACGTAACGCACACTCGATCGCTGCGGCATACCGCAACGCGTCGCTACTCCCGTCAGGAGCTGTCCGAACAGCGGTTTTGAGTCCATACAGCAGGTGTGCGTGGCCATTGATGGGATTCTTGATCACCAAGGTAGGCGGTGGGGCGTTGAGGAAATTCCAATCCAGCGCGGCATGCTCGGTATCGACGTCAAAAATCATCCAGTACAGGTGAGTGGGCCCGTTAGGCTGGATATAGCGTGCTTTGATTGCGGTTTCGCGAGATCTGATGCGTAGCCCATCGCTCACATCGTTGGCGTGATAGGGCTTGGCCGGCAGGCGCTGCTGGAAATACGAGAGCGTCGAAACAGGTTCGTGGCCGAGGTCTTGGCAAAGCGGAGTAGGTTGGGTCACAATGGATCTACCTCATTCGCGCCTTGTGCGCGGTGTGTAGCGCCCTTCTTTCCCGTCTCGCCGCCAAGCTGATCGGGGATTGGAGGGCGTTTCTTGTTCTGTCCGAGCATCAGCGCCCGCTGATACTCACGAAGCCTTACGTTGTAACCGCTACCTTCTCACGCGTCCATCCTGATATGCATCCCCTAGAATGCCTCAGGTCTTTTCGCGCGCGCGAAACCCAGCTCACGACAAGGCATATCCGCTTCCTATCCAGCCTCAAAAATAGTGGGAATGACGTCAAATACGGCGATGACATCCCCCACCACGGGTAAAGTCCATTTTTCTCCGGATTTACGGTCATAAACCGACGATTTCGTCCGTTTCATGAGGAGGTAAGGGCTTACCTATCTACGCTGTAAGCCGCATGGTTGCTGGAAAATAGTGGGAATGACGTCGCTTAGGGCACAAATCACGCAAGCAGCTTACGCGATGGCCTGAATCCCATTTTTCTCGATAACCATCAGCAGGCGCAGTGCTGGCCCTCCCGGGCGCTTCACCCCACGTTCCCAGTCAGATACCAGGTTCTTGCTGACATTGAGATAGCGGGCGAAAACTGGCTGCGATAGGTGTTCACGCTTGCGCAGGGCCCGGATTTCCTCCGCGGTAATCTGAATCACTGGAGTCAGGCACGCTTCATCAAAGTTGCGCAGGGTCTGCGTGTCGACCGCGCCTACCTCGTGTAGGGCTTCCATGGTTTCATGGATCGCAGCCATTGCGTCACTACGGTATTGCTTAGCCATTGTCGTCTACCTCCAGGAACTGCCCTTTCTGAATCAGTGCTTCCAGCTGTGTCTCTGACAGGTCCAACACATGTTGAGCGGCCTGCTTGAATGCGGCCTTTTCGTCGTCGTTGATATTGCTTTGCTGACTCTTGGCAAATCCGTAGACGAAGAAGGCACGGTGCTGCTGCCGATAGAGAATGATCGTGCGATATCCCCCCGACTTCCCTTGTCCAGGGCGCGCGACACGTTGCTTGATCACGCCACCGCCCAAGTCCGCATCGATTAGCCCCTGTTCAGCGCGCTGGATCGCCTCACGAAGTACGGCATCATCGAGTTTCTGCTTCCTGGCGAAGCGCTCGAACCAGGCGTTCTTGAAAAGCTTCACCGGGAATCTCCCTACCACCCTAAAATGTAATACTTAGTGTGACACCTTGCCAGCAAATTCGGCAACCCTGAAGGTGTTCAGGGTAGAGAATATCGACTCACGATAAGGCGCGTAATCATGATTTTCGGCGTGTTGAGGCCGGTAGGATGAGGCTGTGTCGCGCAAATGCGATGGAGCTAATGGAGGCTTGGCACTTCACCCGCTTTACGATGCCCTGGGCACCGGTCACTGCCGGTCTCGATGATCGGATTAAAGCTTGGCGAGCGAACGGAAACAGGCTCTAAGCCGCCAGAATGGCCTCAGACGGGCTTCTATTCACAAAAACGACGTTAGGTACTGCCTAGACCTAAAACCTCTTGAGCGAGCTCCTAGGCGCCTTAACGGCGAAGTCTCATAGATGAGACAAATAGCCGCCCTGTTCAGGCCTACAGGTTTGTCCTTCCTCGACGCTGCAGACTGGAATTCGCCGGCAGCGCTTCATGAAATTCTCGATAGCCTGGAGGGATATCGGCGTTGTCGAAATAAATTCCCGTTTTCGCAAAGGGAGGGAGGTTTCTTATCGCGTATGGTAGAAACCTCGTGCCCTGTTGGCGCGTTTTCGAGGTGCCAGTAATGGCCCCGATTTTGGCCGAAAATCCGCGCTAAAAGGCGTGAGGTTTCTACCATGTTATATGGTAGAAACCTGCCTGCATCGCAGGCCCCATTTCCTCCCCCAAAAGCGCTCTGCCAGGGGGAGCCAAAAGCGCCGCCCAATTGGGCGGCGCTTTTGCATGCCTGTATCGCCATCGCATACGATGGCTCCCAGCAGGCCTGATCGGCCTGCAAGGCCCGCCACATCGGGCCTTAGCCGTCCTGAGGACGGCATCAGCCGTAGGCCCGTTGGGCCTTGTCGGCTGCCTGAGCGGCCCCGTTTGGGCCGCCCCGCAGCAAGCTGCGGGAGCCATGCTGCACGTTGTCGAGACATTTGCGCATTCCTGTGCATGCCCCGCTGGGTAAACCGGCTTCGCTCGGCTACACCCAGCGGGGCATGCGGCTTTATTCATATTGGCGCAACTATTTCTACGCAAATTAAAGATTGTGCTAATATTCAAGATGAGGCAGCTGCTGTCCTAGGGCGGAGCAGCACATTGGGCCTCCAATCCGCTCTGAAATCTCTCCCACTGGTGAGACCCGACCAGCGCACGGTGATACAGGTCGACCATGACAGACCGAGTCAACCAACAGGTTGGCGGATAGTGTTTCGCTATTCAGCTCTTACAACGAGGTATGCCATGTTCGATCCGGACGCCGTTCTGGAGCAGATTCGCGAGAAGAAACATCGCCAACGACAACGTGGCTACACTCCCAGGAAGTCCCGACTGGATCCCCACACCAGCGAGATTCTGAAGCTTCATGACAGCGGCGCCCGGATCTCGGAAATCCGCACCTGGCTTTCGGAGCCCCCCCGTAAAATCGTGGTCGCCCACACGACCATCACCCGCTGGCTCACGAAGGCGCTGCAGACCCGGCGAGAGCGGGGCATCTCATGAAAGTTTCCTTCGCCAAGGCCTCGACTCAGGCCAAACGGATCATGCAGGGCCTCCAGGGTCGCGGGAACGTCGTTGAGTCCGTACGGACAGTCGCTTCCTACGAAGCCGCGCTGACCAAGGCGGCGCAATGGCTCAAGGACGAATACAAGGCAGGCCGCGAACTCGGCGACCTGAAGTCGATGACGCCGGACCAGGCGATTCGCTACTTGCAGGAACGCGGCGAGGAGATTGGTCAGAAAGCGCTGGACCAAGAGCGCCAGGCCCTTCAGTGCATGATGCGTCACTCCACCAGCCAGCTCGCTCACAACGAACGCCTTCCCACCATCGCAAGCGAGCGCCAGCAGGTGCTGAAAACGCGAGGCTACACCTCTGAGCAAGTTCAGATGGTGAGCAGCAACCAGAAAGAAGCCAACGCCCTTGCCACCGATATCGCCCGTCATGCCGGCTTACGCGCGCATGAGCTACTGACGCTGAGGCCCGTTGCAGAGCAACCACCCAGCAACCGACCTGCCCGTCCTGAAAAATTCAGCTATGCCCCCGGCGAGCGCTACACCGTCGTCGGCAAAGGCGGCCTGTGCCGAGAAGTCGTCATTCCTGGTCACTTGGCTGAACGACTGGAAGCACTTCGCCTTCCCGCCCCACAGCGAGTGACAGACCGTGGTGTTTATTACCAGCAGCACTACGCCATCTCCGGCGGGCAGAGATGGTCTTCATCTTTCACACAAGCCAGCAAACGAGTTCTGGGGTGGAGCCGCGGCGCACATGGGCTCAGGCACAGCTATGCCCAGGATCGTGTGCTCACGCTGCAGCTATCAGGGTTGAACTATCGAGACGCCCTGGAAGTTGTCTCTCAGGAGATGGGACATTTCCGGCCCGAGATCACCGAGGTGTACTTGCGATGACCAGATTGCTGCTGATCTTTACCCTCGGCGCATGGGCTTACGTAGGGTTTTTCTGGATGCCTAGCGTCAATCTTCAGTGGGAAGGTGTGATCTCCGGCTGGCCCGTGCTACTCCTCACGGCCTTGGCCACCATGACACTCATCAGTTTGATAGGCCGCGTCGTGAAAGGGCCAGATACCCAAGAAGCTGATCGTGAGAAGATCAGGACACTCCAGGAACAACTGAGCCAACTGACAGTAGAAAACATACAAGCCATACAGGAGAAGGATCACTACCTGCACAAGCTGTTCGATAGCCGGCACTACGAGGAAGCCATGCAGAGGAAAGCTGCTGCCGATTACGAAAAGCAGATCAAGCAGTTAACCCAAGAACGTGACGAAGCGATCGAGAAAGCCAAGCACGAAGCGTATTGCCGAAAAAACGCTATGGAAACGGCAAACCGCAGGATCAAGAAGATCAAGAGGGAGCTTAGCCAAGGCACCTAACCCCCTCTCGGAGGGCTATTATCTGATATGGCTTCGTTACTCACTCTCTGGCTCAGGGACTCGTTCTGCCAGCGACTCGTAGTCTGAATCTCACCAAAACGTAGTGGGAACCTCACTATTTACTCAGAATGATGTTGGGACACCTCTGGATCAGGGACTCGCTCTGCCAACGACAGCAAGGTCAATCCCGCGTACCGAGCCAAATCAGCATCAACAGCACCGCCCTCCAGCCATTCATCGATCAAGTCGGCTGCTCTTGCTAGGTCGAACGTGACCATTTCCAGCTTTTCGTCGGCGTAGATCTCTTCCAACTTCATGTCTCGGCTCCTTACAGCCATTGGATGATACTGCGCATTATGCCTCTGTATCCGGCCAGATTGGCCGCACACGCTGTTTTTTAGCTTACCCCTACCTTGCGCTCAGGTTTAGCCTGATCGCCTCTCCTGCGGCCTCACAGGGCGTCCTGGTTAACTACGGCGCGTAGCGCCTTCGTTCCCGCGTTGTGGTGGATTGGCGACCACAGTCGCTGGATTTCTTTAGCGACCAGACCCTTCGCAGGGTGCCCAGGCGCATAGCGCCTCGATGGCACCCCTTCTGCGCCATAGGCGCAGGCAATTTCAGGCGGCCGGAGGCCGGGCGGAGCGAAGCGGAGGGTAGGCGAGCGCTATGCGCTCTTTTCTGTACTTTTAACCCTTTTTCCTTTTAGGCATACGTAAGTACCTGTTTTTTAAATAGAAAATTGAGATAAAAGGGAGGGATTGGTTGTTAAAGGGGGAGAGATTGGTTGCCAAAAGGGGAGAGATTGGTTGTTGCAAAGGGGAGAGATTGGTTGTTGAATAGGAGTGATTTATTTTACTCCTTTTTCGGGATGGGGGAATTTGATTTGAGCAAACCACGTATATACAAATCCAATGCTCTTATTGAGGCTTCTTACAGGTTAAGTTTGTATGAACAAAGAATAATATTATCTTGTATATCTCAAGTTCGACGGGATGAAAAGTTAACGGACCAAAAAGTTTATACGATTACCGTGAAAGATTTATCTGATAATTTTGGGATAAAGTCAGATAGAGCTTATAATCTTGCTAGGCAAGCTTGTGAAAAACTTTTCGATAGAAGAGTCACTTTATACGAAGAACCTAATGGCGGTAATACTAGCAAGGTTCGTTTAACTCGCTGGGTTCAAGAGATAATATATCACGATTCAAGTGGAGAAATATCTTTAAGATTCAGTCATGCAATGGTTCCTTATTTATCACAGCTAACAGAGCAGTTCACACATTATCCTTTAGATCATATTGCCAAGATTACTAGCCCATACACTATGAGGTTATTTGAATTTTTAGCTCAATGGAAAAAAATAGGTGTTCGTGAGATAAATATTGAATGGCTTAGAAAGATACTTCAGCTAGAGGAAAAATATCCTGCGGTTAAAGATTTAAAAAAATGGGTAATAGAACCTTCAGTTGAGCAGATTAATAAAATTACTCCAATGCAAGTAGAGTGGGCTCAAAAAAAGACTGGTCGAAAAATAACTCACTTTATATTCAAGTTTAAATATGCGGACGAAGATGTAGAGAAAGTTCATAAAAATGAAGCAAAGTCTTCTGTAGATGATAAACACGGAATGTTTGGTATACCTGTCTCCGTGATAGAGCGTTACTCACAGCCAGGAGATAGCTGGCAAGACGCCGCGATCAGAGCGCTAGAGTCCAAGAAGCACTCAAAGTGAGCGCTATAGCCAATCATCCAAGGGCGGCTTGGAGTCACAAAAGCGCAAAAATGCGCTTTTTTACAAAAAAAAATATCTCCATAAGTCATTGATTTTAAAGGGTTTTTGACAATCCCCATGTGTTGTGCTAAGCTGAGGCTCGTCGAGCCTCAGCTTAGCACAACACATGGGGATGATGGTCTAATAGCCAGAGTATTCTTTTTCGCATAGCTTCGTACTGGCTAACGATACGTGGGACCTAAAGGTAAAAAGTTTAGGTACGTTAGTGTCTACCCGATGGGTCGCAGGCCGCGCCGCGATATACCAAAGACCTCCACCCTATTCAGAAGACGCCACTCCTCCCCCGGTGTGGCGTTTTTGTTTTATTCCCTACCTTCCTCTTCCTCTTCTTCCGTTTCTTCGCGGCGGTAACTCTATATTAGATTGCCTTGCATCCATCACTCGCCATACTTTGAAATAATCCCCTCCTACAGGGTTTGCATATGGCTTTTCCGGATGTGCAGATACAACTTTCATCCATACATCATGGTCTTGTTTGTGATGTTTTTCTATTTCTAAGAATAAACGAAAATCACAAAAAAGCGTATTAACGTCTAGATAAAAAAACTGCTCTTTTTTTTCGTTCATTGTTCTTGTTATATAAACATTATCTCTAAACACTCTCTTCAGAATATTGTCGATCTCAAACGAGTATTCATATCTTTCTCTGCAAAAATATCTTGTTTTATAACCCTGAGCATTAGTATATATCCATGAGTCATCTTCACCATAATGATCAGTAAAACAATGATCTGAGTATGATAAAAAAATCCGAACATCTTTACTCGGATGGCTATCAGTTGCCTCTCTGGTTATCTTCATGGTTTTAGGATGAAGATGACTTAAATCATATACTGTCCCATTATTGTTAAATTCTGGCCAAGCGCTCATAGATCCCCGCGATTCAATAACTTAATTTTTATACATCATATACTTTCATGTTCTTCTAACACAAGAAAATAAAATGGTAAGTAAGATCAATATGAAGAAATTCTCAGCAGCTTATTCTTAATCCTGAGGATAACCATGCATCAAACACTAAGCTTCCAAGAATAGGAATGACGTCGCATAGGGTACAAATCGCCCAAGCGACACACGTGACCCGCTCTTCTCAGTAACCGTCAACTGCGCAGAACAGTGAAAAATCGACTCATGATAAGGCGCGTAATCATGATTTTCGGCGTGTTGAGGCCGGTAGGATGAGGCTGTGTCGCGCAAATGCGATGGAGCTAATGGAGGCTTGGCACTTCACCCGCTTTACGATGCCCTGGGCACCGGTCACTGCCGGTCTCGATGATCGGATTAAAGCTTGGCGAGCGAACGGAAACAGGCTCTAAGCCGCCAGAATGGCCTCAGACGGGCTTCTATTCACAAAAACGACGTTAGGTACTGCCTAGACCTAAAACCTCTTGAGCGAGCTCCTAGGCGCCTTAACGGCGAAGTCTCATAGATGAGACAAATAGCCGCCCTGTTCAGGCCTACAGGTTTGTCCTTCCTCGACGCTGCAGACTGGAATTCGCCGGCAGCGCTTCATGAAATTCTCGATAGCCTGGAGGGATATCGGCGTTGTCGAAATAAATTCCCGTTTTCGCAAAGGGAGGGAGGTTTCTTATCGCGTATGGTAGAAACCTCGTGCCCTGTTGGCGCGTTTTCGAGGTGCCAGTAATGGCCCCGATTTTGGCCGAAAATCCGCGCTAAAAGGCGTGAGGTTTCTACCATGTTATATGGTAGAAACCTGCCTGCATCGCAGGCCCCATTTCCTCCCCCAAAAGCGCTCTGCCAGGGGGAGCCAAAAGCGCCGCCCAATTGGGCGGCGCTTTTGCATGCCTGTATCGCCATCGCATACGATGGCTCCCAGCAGGCCTGATCGGCCTGCAAGGCCCGCCACATCGGGCCTTAGCCGTCCTGAGGACGGCATCAGCCGTAGGCCCGTTGGGCCTTGTCGGCTGCCTGAGCGGCCCCGTTTGGGCCGCCCCGCAGCAAGCTGCGGGAGCCATGCTGCACGTTGTCGAGACATTTGCGCATTCCTGTGCATGCCCCGCTGGGTAAACCGGCTTCGCTCGGCTACACCCAGCGGGGCATGCGGCTTTATTCATATTGGCGCAACTATTTCTACGCAAATTAAAGATTGTGCTAATATTCAAGATGAGGCAGCTGCTGTCCTAGGGCGGAGCAGCACATTGGGCCTCCAATCCGCTCTGAAATCTCTCCCACTGGTGAGACCCGACCAGCGCACGGTGATACAGGTCGACCATGACAGACCGAGTCAACCAACAGGTTGGCGGATAGTGTTTCGCTATTCAGCTCTTACAACGAGGTATGCCATGTTCGATCCGGACGCCGTTCTGGAGCAGATTCGCGAGAAGAAACATCGCCAACGACAACGTGGCTACACTCCCAGGAAGTCCCGACTGGATCCCCACACCAGCGAGATTCTGAAGCTTCATGACAGCGGCGCCCGGATCTCGGAAATCCGCACCTGGCTTTCGGAGCCCCCCCGTAAAATCGTGGTCGCCCACACGACCATCACCCGCTGGCTCACGAAGGCGCTGCAGACCCGGCGAGAGCGGGGCATCTCATGAAAGTTTCCTTCGCCAAGGCCTCGACTCAGGCCAAACGGATCATGCAGGGCCTCCAGGGTCGCGGGAACGTCGTTGAGTCCGTACGGACAGTCGCTTCCTACGAAGCCGCGCTGACCAAGGCGGCGCAATGGCTCAAGGACGAATACAAGGCAGGCCGCGAACTCGGCGACCTGAAGTCGATGACGCCGGACCAGGCGATTCGCTACTTGCAGGAACGCGGCGAGGAGATTGGTCAGAAAGCGCTGGACCAAGAGCGCCAGGCCCTTCAGTGCATGATGCGTCACTCCACCAGCCAGCTCGCTCACAACGAACGCCTTCCCACCATCGCAAGCGAGCGCCAGCAGGTGCTGAAAACGCGAGGCTACACCTCTGAGCAAGTTCAGATGGTGAGCAGCAACCAGAAAGAAGCCAACGCCCTTGCCACCGATATCGCCCGTCATGCCGGCTTACGCGCGCATGAGCTACTGACGCTGAGGCCCGTTGCAGAGCAACCACCCAGCAACCGACCTGCCCGTCCTGAAAAATTCAGCTATGCCCCCGGCGAGCGCTACACCGTCGTCGGCAAAGGCGGCCTGTGCCGAGAAGTCGTCATTCCTGGTCACTTGGCTGAACGACTGGAAGCACTTCGCCTTCCCGCCCCACAGCGAGTGACAGACCGTGGTGTTTATTACCAGCAGCACTACGCCATCTCTGGCGGACAGAGATGGTCCTCGTCTTTCACACAAGCCAGCAAACGGGTTCTGGGATGGAGTCGCGGCGCACATGGGCTCAGGCACAGCTATGCCCAGGATCGTGTGCTCACACTGCAGCTATCAGGCCTGAACTACCGAGACGCCTTGGAAGTGGTCTCTCAGGAGATGGGACATTTCCGGCCCGAGATCACTGAGGTGTACTTGCGATGACCAGATTGCTGCTGATCTTTACCCTCGGCGCATGGGCTTACGTAGGGTTTTTCTGGATGCCTAGCGTCAATCTTCAGTGGGAAGACGTGATCTCCGGCTGGCCCGTGCTACTCCTCACGGCCTTGGCCACCATGACACTCATCAGTTTGATAGGCCGCGCCGTGAAAGGGCCAGATACCCAAGAAGCTGATCGGGAGCAGATCAGGACACTCCAGGAACAACTGAGCCAGCTGACAGTCGAGAACATACAAGCCATACAGGAGAAGGATCACTACCTGCACAAGCTGTTCGATAGCCGCCACTACGAGGAAGCCATGCAGAGGAAGGCTGCTGCCGATTACGAAAAGCAAATCAAGCAGTTAACTCAAGAGCGTAACGAAGCTATCGAGAAGGCCGAACACGAAGCGTATTGCCGAAAAAACGCTATGGAGACGGCAAACCGCAGGATCAAGAAGATTAAGAGGGAGCTTAGAGTTAAGCTCAAGTCTTGTGTATGGAGGGCAGAAGGAAGGGTGGCGTATCCTGCTGATTGATCACGCCAGATCACAACCAGCATAGGATGGATACGCCATGACCGATTCTACCCTCCAAGCCGTGA
>Ga0209634_1002149_pt1 | contig 13958 bp, 17 predicted proteins | sample LinPmetageLP40_FD_184043 | JGI IMG/M metagenome (GOLD analysis project Ga0209634, IMG submission 184043) | Marine viral communities from the Pacific Ocean - LP-40 (SPAdes) (version 2) | ecosystem: Environmental > Aquatic > Marine > Oceanic | place: Pacific Ocean | collected 2010-08-26
AGACGATTTAGGTACCTTTACAGGTACACTTACAGAATTTAACTCTGGACTACAAGGTGATAGTTTTACTTCATTAACAGGTTCAGAAACACTTACTAATAAAACTTTAACAGCGCCGACAATAACTGCACCAACAATAACTGGCATAGTAACAGCAACTGGTGCTGTCTTTGCAGGTGCTAGTCCACTTGTATTTGAGGGGGCAACTGCAAACGCTTTTGAAACAACTTTTGCAATCACGGATCCAACGGCAGATAGAACAGTTACTTTTCAAGACGCTACTGGTACAGTCGCATATCTAACAGACATTACAGGTGGTGGTGCTTCAGAGTTCTCAACTGTTAAAGTTAATACAAGTGTTATATTTGAAGGCGCAACTGCTGACGCACATGAAACAACTTTAGCTGCTGTTGACCCAACAGGAGATAGAACAGTATCATTACCAAATGCTACTGATACACTAGTAGGTAAAGCAACAACTGATACACTTACTAATAAGAGTATTGATAGTGATAATAACACAATTACAAATATTGTTAATGCAGATATTAAATCAGCAGCTGCAATTGCATTTAGTAAGATGGCAGACTTAACTGCTTCAAGAGCATTAGTTTCTGATGGTAATGGTGATGTATCTGTGAGTGCTGTAACATCAACTGAAATAGGATATCTTGATGGAGTTACTAGTGCTATACAAACACAATTAGATAACAAATCAACTAAAGCATTTGCAATCGCTCAAGCAGTCGCATTAGGATAGTTATAAATAGTTATAAAGGAAGAATAATATATGGCAGTCCCAAGTACAAAAGCAACACTAAAAGAATACTGTCTACGAGCATTAGGTAAACCTGTAATTGATATAAATGTTGATGACGACCAAGTAGATGATAGAATAGACGAGGCAGTACAATATTTCTGTCAATATCATACAGACGGTGTTGAGAGAATGTATCTAAAATATGAAGTGACGGCAGCCGATATAACTCGTATGACTACTGATACATCTGAATCGGTTACAGAGAATAGTGTTACCACTACATGGAAACAAGGAAATAACTTTCTTATAGTTCCTGAAACTGTTATCTCAGTTGTCAATGTATTTCCTTTATCTGATAGAGCAAACTTAAATTTGTTTGATGTTAGATATCAATTAAGATTAAACGACCTATACGATTTCTCATCTACAAGTATTGTACATTATCAGATGACAATGCAACATTTAGACTTTCTTGACCATATATTAGTAGGAGAGAAACCTATGAGATTTAATCATCTATCAAATAAATTATTTCTTGATATGGACTGGAACAATGATATTACAGCAGGTGAATTTTTAATCTTTGAGGTTTTTAGAAGATTAGACCCTGCAACAAGTACAGATATGTTTGATGACCTTTATTTAAAAAGATATACAACCACTTTAATTAAAAAACAATGGGGACAAAATCTTTCAAAATTTTCAGGTACTGCTATGTTAGGTGGGGTTACTCTAAATGGACCTGAATTATTCTCTACAGCAATTCAAGAACAAAGACAGTTAGAAGAAGAAATTAGAAGTAACTATGAAGAACCTGCCCACATGCAACAAGGATAATTAAATGCCAACTAATGTCTATTTTGACACAGGCACAACATCTGAGCAAAGACTATACGAAGATTTAATTATAGAACAGCTCAAGATTTACGGCCAAGATGTCTTTTACTTACCAAGAAAGATTGCTAATAAAGATACAATCTTTGGTGAGGATCCTGCAAGCTCATTTGATGACTCATACATCATTGAAATGTATGTAGACAATACTGATGGATATATGGGCGAACAAGAGATTATTAAAAAGTTTGGTTTAGAATTAAGAGACGATATTGTATTTACTTTATCTAAATTGAGATGGGAAACTCTAGTAGGTAATAATTCAGATTTAGTTGCTGATAGACCACAAGAGGGTGATTTAGTTTATTTCCCTACAACAAAATCATTCTTTGAAATACAGTTTGTAGAACATGAACAACCGTTCTATCAACAAGGCGCTTTACCAACATACAAGTTATCTTGTACTCGATTTGAATACAGTTCAGAAAGAATTGATACTGGTATTGCTCAGATTGATAGTGTTGAAGATAGTCTATCAACTGATACAATGAATTTCCAATTTAGTTTAGAAAATGAAACTGGTTCTTTTGTTTTAGAAAATAGTATTGGTGCAATAGATTATATAATTAATGAAAGTTTCACAATGGCAACACAATCACCTACTGACCAAGGCCAGGCATTTGAAACGGCTGCAGGAACAAATACATCATCAACGACTGATGATATATTAGACTTCAGCGAAAGAAATCCATTTGGAGAGGTTGACGAATACTAATGTTTGGAGAACACTTTTACCACAAAAAGATTCGTAATACTGTTATTGCGTTTGGTACAATATTTAATAATATAAATATTAAGAGATTAGATTCTAGCGGAAATCCTTTACAAAATATTAAAGTACCTTTATCATATTCACCAAAAGAAAAGTTTTTAGCCAGATTAGATGCACAACAGGACCTAAATGGGGACGATTCATCTGTGGCAATCACTCTACCTCGATTGTCATTTGAAGTTACTGGATATAGTTACGATGGCGGTCGTAAGTTAAATAAGAATCAAAAGATAACTAAAGTAACAACAAATGCCGACACCTCTAAACTGAATAGTCAATACACACCTGTGCCTTATAATGTTGAATTTTCTTTAAGTGTTTATGTGGCTAATTCAGATGACGGATTACAAATAATAGAACAAATACTTCCATACTTTCAACCTGATTATACTGTTACTATGATTGAAGATAGAACAATGGATACAAAAAGTGATATACCAATCGTGTTAAACAATGTAGAATTTGAAGATAGTTATACAGGAACATTAACAAGTAGTAGAAGAATAATTTACACACTAACATTTACAGCAAAAGTATATTTGTATGGCCCAATATCTACATCAGCTGTAATTAAAAAAGTATCAGCTGACTTATATTCTGTCTCGCAAAGTGCTAGTTCACCAAGAGTCGAAAGAGTTACAGTTACACCAAATCCAATATCAGCTGATAAAGATGATGACTATATATACACTACCACGCTAGATTTCTTTACCGACACTTTAGATTATGATGAAGCGTCTGGTGATGATAAGTAGTTAAGAGGACTTTAATATGAGTAAAATTGATGATAATTTAAACGAAGTATTAGGTATTGCTGAAATAGATAAAACTTTCGAGGTGGAAGTATTACCTAAGAAAACAAGTACCGAAGTATTAGTACCAGAAGATAAGGATCCAGATATTGACTTTGAGACTGGTAGAAAAAATCTTTATAATTTACTTGATAAAGGTAATGAAGCAATTGATGGTATACTTAGTTTGGCAAAAGAAGGAGAACATCCTCGTGCTTATGAAGTTGCAGGACAATTAATCAAGACAGTAAGTGAAGTATCACAAAATCTATTAGACCTACAAGATAAATTAAAAAAAATAAAAGATATACCTGATAAAGGACCAAAGAATGTTACTAACGCTTTATTTGTTGGTTCAACAACTGAACTACAAAAGATGTTAAAGAGTAAAAAATAATGATATTTTTTAGACAAAACCTACATGAAGTAATTACACTACCTGAACCACCTGTTGATGATTTAACAGAGGCGTATCAGGTGGAAAAAATAATTAGACAAAGAACAGAAAAAGATGTTCAGTCTATTCAAGACCATGACCAAGAACCTTACTATGCAATTCGCAAAGTTTGTGAGAAAAATGGTATAGAGTTTCATGATAGTGAATTTAAACAAATTATAAAAGAGTCTGTACCAATAATTAAACACTTTAAAGATTTTTATAATCGTGCAAGACCGGCTGAAGTTCTTTCTAGTTTAAATACTTTACCAAGTAAAACAAATAAAACACCATCATATCCAAGTGGTCATGCGACTCAATCAGTTATACTTGCAAGATATGTTGCTGGTAAAGTACCACAATTAGAAAAAGATTTAATGAAAGCGGCTTACGAATGTGGTTATGGTAGAGTACAGGCAGGGTTTCATTATGTTTCAGATTATGATATTGGCAACTTACTTGGTGAAAAGATGTATGTGTTAATGAATAAAATGGATTATGGACAAGAAATGAATGAAGGCAAAGTAGCTTTCAAAGATTTCTTAAAAAATTAAATGGGAACAACTGACCAATATTTAGGTAATCCTAATTTAAAGAAAGCTCACACTCCTTCTAGATTTACAAAGAAACAAATTCAAGAAGTGATGAAGTGTCTTGAGGATCCTAAATACTTTATACAAGAATATTTAAAAATTGTTACCATTGATAAAGGTTTAGTGCCTTTTGAAATGTACGACTTTCAGCGGAAGATGGTAGATACTTTTCACGATAATAGGTTTACAATATGTAAATTACCTAGACAAAGTGGAAAGTCAACTATCATAGTTTCCTACCTCTTACATTATGTATTATTTAATGATAATGTGAATGTTGCAATATTGGCCAACAAATCTTCTACGGCAAGAGATTTATTAGGTCGTTTGCAATTGGCTTACGAACATTTACCCAAATGGATGCAACAAGGCGTTCTCAATTGGAATAAAGGTTCACTCGAATTAGAAAATGGAAGTAGAATTGTAGCGGCAAGTACTTCTTCTAGTGCTGTTCGAGGAAGTACCTTTAATATAATATTCTTAGATGAGTTTGCTTATGTGCCTAATAATATTGCCGAAGAATTTTTTAGTTCAGTTTATCCTACAATATCATCTGGTAAATCATCAAAGGTGATGATAGTATCTACACCACATGGTATGAATATGTTTTACAAGATGTGGATGGATGCAACAAATAAGAAAAGTACTTTTGTTCCTGTCGAAGTACATTGGAGTGAAGTACCAGGTCGTGATGAGAAATGGAAAGAACAAACAATTAAGAATACAAGTGAATCACAATTTGCAACAGAATTTGAATGTGAGTTTTTAGGTAGTGTTGATACACTTATTAATGCAAGTAAAATAAAACTTATGCCTGTTATTGAACCTAAACGAAGTGGTGGTTTAGATGTTTACGAAATGCCAAAGAAAAACCATCTTTACACAATGACAGTTGATGTATCAAGAGGATTAACAAATGATTATTCAGCCTTTTGTATCGTAGATTGTACAAGTGTGCCCTATAAGGTAGTTGCAAAGTATAGAAATAATGAAATCAAACCTCTTCTTTTTCCTAGTATTATAGATAGGGTTGCAAAACATTATAACAAAGCATTTATTTTAATAGAGATAAACGATTTAGGACAACAAGTAGCAGATAACTTACAGTTTGAATTAGAGTATGATAACATGATGATGGTTACACAAAGAGGTCGTTCTGGACAAGTATTAGGTGGGGGATTTAGTGGTCGTGGCAATCAACTAGGCTTGAGAATGACTAAAGGTACGAAAAAGATTGGAACTTCTAATCTCAAAAGTTTAATTGAGGGAGATAAATTGCTTATTACAGACTTTGATATTATTGCAGAATTATCAACCTTTATATCTAAAGGAAAATCTTTTGAGGCTGAGGCTGGTGCAACAGATGATTTAGTGATGTGCTTAGTGATATTTTCGTGGTTAGCAAATCAACGATATTTTAAAGAATTAACAAATGTAGATGTGAGAGGTCAAATGTTTTCTGAACAACAAAATGCTATCGAAGCAGATATGGCGCCCTTTGGGTTCATAGATGATGGAGTAAACGACCCTGAGGGTCAAGACGGTTATTTTGTTGACGCAGGAGAAGTTTGGCGACCCGTATCATATCACAAAGGAGAATAGTGTAGTTTTGGCATACTATAAATATACACAAAGGGTTATAACTAATAAACTAATTATTAAGGAGAACTAAAATATGGCTTTTCAAGTATCACCAGGAGTTCTCGTTACTGAAAAGGACCTTACTAATGTAATACCTGCTGTCTCAACATCAGCGGGTGCAATAGTAATGACGGCAGAAAAAGGACCGATTGATGAGATTACTACAATTTCATCTGAATCAGAGTTGGTCAATGTGTTTGGTAAACCAACCACAGACAACTTTGAGGAATTCTTTTGCGCCGCAAACTTTTTAGGATACGGAAACAACCTCAAGGTAGTGAGACCGATAACAGGCATGGTAAATGCTGCTGCATCTGGTACTGCTATCCTAATAAAAAATACTACTGATTACCTAGACAACTATGGAAGTGATGCTAGTTTTGCTGCTAATGTAGGGGCATATGCCGCTCGTGAAGCAGGAACTCTAGGAAACTCACTTAAAATTTCTGTCTGTTCAAACTCAACTGCTTTTGGACCTCATTCAATGAGTGGCAATTTAGTTGCTGACGCTTCTGCTGCTATCGGAGACACAACAATAACTGTTGACGATGGTAGTTTAATGCAAGTTGGTGACATACTAGAATTTGGAGATGCAACTGCTGTACCTTCAACTGACGGTGCGCCTTCAGGAGTTTTCTATAAAATCACAGGAATCAGTACTCACGTTCTAACAATTGCAAGATTTAATCCTGCAACAGGACAAACCGAAACAGGCGGACTAAGACACGCCGTTGTTGACAACGCTAAAGTTCTAAGACATTGGGAATATTATTTCAACTTTGACGGTCCACCAACTTCAACAGATGATGTTGTTGCTGCTGGCGGTTCATTAGATGAAATGCATATCGTAGTGTTAGACGAAGATGGCGGAATCACAGGAACTGCAGGAGAAATATTAGAAACTTTTGCTGGAGTTTCACAGGCTTCTGACGCTAAAGATTCTTCAGGCAATTCAAACTTTTATGCTGATGTAGTATACAGAACGAGTAGTTTTGTATATGTAATGGACCATGAAACAACACTTGCAAATGCAGGCACTGCTAAGAAAGGTCAAACTTTCGATAACGCTCAAGGCGATGCTTTTGTTGTTAAGACTTATTCATTAGCATCTGGAACAGACGATTACGCTGCTACAAACGGCGAGATTGCAACTGCATATGAAAAATTTAATGACACAGAAAATGTAGATATATCTTTACTACTTTGTGGTCCTTCACAAACAGATGCTGACGCTACTGGCGACACAAAAGCAACTGCTGTTATGGATATCGCAACTGCAAGAAAAGATTGTGTTGCTTTCATATCACCTGCGAGAGCAGATGTTGTTGGTATTGCTAACGCAATTACACAAACTCAAAATGTAGTAGGATTTGCTGATGGTTTACCATCAACAAGTTATGCTGTTATTGATAGTGGTTACAAATATATGTACGACAGATATAATGATGTCTTTAGATTTGTACCATTAAATGGTGACATAGCAGGACTTTGTGCAAGAACAGATAATATCGCTGACCCTTTCTTCTCACCCGCTGGATTTAACAGAGGACAGATTAGAGGTGCAGTTAAACTTTCTTTCAATCCAAATCAAACACAAAGAGATGAATTGTACAAGGCAAGAATTAATCCAGTAGTAGCATTCCCTGGTCAGGGAACTGTGCTGTTTGGCGATAAGACTGCTCAAGCAAAACCTAGTGCTTTCGATAGAATTAATGTAAGACGATTATTCATTACTCTAGAAAAAGCTGTATCTACTGCTGCTAAATTCCAACTCTTTGAGTTTAATGATGAATTTACAAGGGCTCAATTTAGAAATCTTGTAGAACCATTCTTGAGAGATGTACAAGGCAGACGAGGTATTACAGACTTTAGTGTTGTTTGTGATGATTCAAATAATACTGGAGATGTTATTGATAGAAACGAATTTAGGGCTGACATTTATGTGAAACCTGCTCGTTCTATTAACTTCATTCAACTTAACTTTATTGCTACAAGAACAGGCGTTGCCTTTTCTGAAGTAGCAGGCGCATAGGAGGGATATACAATGGCGAATATAAATGACTTTAAAGCCCGACTAAAAGGCGGTGGTGCAAGAGCTAATCAGTTCAAGGTAACTTTACCTTTCCCTGGTTACTCAGCAGTTGGTGGAGAAACAGCTGACTTGGCATTCTTATGTAATGCTACATCAATACCTGGGCAAAATCTTGGTACTGTTCCTGTAAACTTTAGAGGAAGAATACTGAACCTAGTTGGTGATAGAACATTTAATCCATGGTCTATTACTGTATTAAACGATACAGACTTCAAAATTTACAGAGGTCTAGAAAGATGGATGAACGGCATGAATAATATGACTGATAACGAGGGGTTAACTAATCCTTCAGATTATCAAGTTGATATATTCATTGACCATTTAGACAGAAATGGAGATACCCTTAAATCTTATACTTTAAGAGGTGCATTCCCAACTGCTCTAGATGATATCGCACTTAACTATGGCACGAATAATGCTATAGAGGAGTTCGGTTGTTCGTTTACATACCAGTATTTTGAGACAGATACTACTACATAATAAATATAAGTTAAAAGGAAAATTATAATATGGCGCAATTACTTGGCTTCCAAATAACAAGACTGAATGATGAAAAGGATAAACCGGCGGAGGCCAAACAGGCCTTCACGGTTCCTTCTCCCGATGACGGTACAACTACTATATCTGCTGGCGGTTACTTTGGCCAATACTTGGATATGGATGTTACGGCAAAGAATGATGTTGATTTAATTAAAAGATATAGAGAAGTTGCTCAACACCCTGAGTGTGATATGGCAATTGAAGATATCATCAATGAGGTTATTGTTTCAGACGATAGAGACCAGTCTGTTTCAATATCACTAGATAAATTGGCAGTTTCAGATAGTATTAAAACAAAAATTCGTGATGAGTTTGATGAAGTTATGAAACTTTTAAATTTTGACGAAAAAGGTCACGACATATTCAAAAGATTTTATGTTGATGGCAGAATATACTTTCACAAGGTCATAGACCCAAAAAGTCCACGAAAAGGATTAACAGAATTACGATACATTGACCCACGAAAAATTAAAAAGGTTCGTGAGATTACAAAAAAGAGAGATGTTAAAGGCACTAAAGGTATAGAAATTATAGAACAAACAGCAGAATGGTTTGTTTATAATGAAAAAGGTATATCATCAGCAAATTCAAATGCTGGTCTTAAAATTTCTGCTGACGCAATCTCTTATATTACATCAGGTGTAATAGACCAAACTAAAAATATGGTTATGGGTCATCTACATAAGGCAATTAAACCTGTTAATCAATTAAGAATGATTGAAGATGCTGTTGTTATTTACAGAATAGTAAGGGCACCAGAAAGAAGAATATTCTATGTTGATGTAGGTAACTTACCTAAAGTAAAAGCAGAAGCTTATCTAAGAGATGTTATGGCAAGATACAGAAATAAACTTGTCTATGATGCTTCGACTGGTGAGATTAGAGACGATAGAAAACATATGTCTATGCTTGAAGATTTTTGGTTACCTCGTAGAGAAGGTGCAAAGGGCACCGAAGTTTCTACACTTGCAGGCGGACAAAATCTTGGTGAAATAACAGATGTAGAGTACTTTCAAAAGAAATTATACAAATCTTTGAATGTGCCTATTTCAAGATTAGACTCTCAAAATGGTTTTAATCTAGGAAGAGCTGCAGAAATTACAAGAGATGAACTTAAATTTACTAAGTTTGTTCAAAGATTAAGAAAAAGATTTACTCAACTATTTCATGATGTACTTAAAACACAATTAGTTTTAAAAGGCATTATTACAATAGAAGATTGGAGTAATCTAAAAGAACATATACAATATGATTATTTAAAAGATGGATATTTTGCTGAACTAAAAAATGCAGAAATATTGAGAGAACGAATAAGTCTTGCAAATGAGGTTAGTCCTTATATTGGCAAATATTACTCTGTTGAATATATCAGAAAAAATGTATTGAGACAAAGTGATGAAGATATCATAGATATTGATAGTCAGATTAGAAAAGAAATTAAACAAGGTATTATTGCTAATCCAGAAGGCGCACAAATGGAAGATGATGATAATAATGATATAAATATAGGAGATGAATAATTATGACAGATGATAATGTAAAGACAATGGTTGATTCTCTTGCAGACGGCGATAATATCGCAGCTCAAGACGCATTTAAAGACGCTTTATCTGATAAGATAGGTAGTGCTTTAGATGGTAAAAGAATGACTGTTGCAAATGATTGGTTAAACGCAGCTCATGAGACAGAGGACTTAGAACAAAATGCTCAGTATATGAAACCTTCTCAAGAAGACTCTACTGAACAAGATTATACTGCTCAAGAACCTGTTGAAATAGACAATGATGAGGAACCAAATGAACAACCTGTCGTTTCAGAAGTTTAAAGTACAATTATCTGAAAGAAGGTATGGTGGTCCCGAAAAGGGTAAGGAGTATAATAGTTTATCTCCTAAAATGAAGGCCGCAATAGATGATGTTTATAGTATGATTGATAAAGCCTCTGACCCTCTTATAGGAAAAGTTGAAGGTATTATTAATCAAGTGGCTAAAAAACATGGGATTAAAGTATCAGATATAGAAAGATACATTGATAACGAAACAATTAAGTAAGGAAATAAAAAATGGCAATTGCAACGAGAACACTAAAAGATACATCATTACAAGCTAGTGGCGGTGCTCAAGGTGGTAAGGTTACTATTCTAGTAAACTTTGATGATAACACTACTGCTAACTCTACTATACTAGACGCAAGTGGTTTGGCAGGACACGCTAACGGTGCAAAATTAGATATCACTAGAATATGGTGGTCTTTAGTACAAGGTACTGCTGACGATAATACAGGTCATGTACAGATACAATTTAAAGGCTCTTCAGCAGATACAGTCGCAATTCAACTTTCTGGTACAGGACACTATGATGGTACTGCTGGTAAGATTGAAAACAACGCAACGAATACAACAGCGACTTCAGGAGATTTAGAGTTAACCGCTCTTGGTACTTCTGGTCATGTAATTATCGAATTAAGAAAAGACGAAGCATTTACTGCATAGTAGATAGGATTTTCTGATGGCGATTACGAATACAGCTATTGTTGATACCACTTCAAAGTACATTGTACAATCAAAGGGTATCAAGGATGAAACCGACCAGATAGTAGTTGACGGTGAAAAATTGACAAGTGGCACAAACGAATCAAAGTTATGTTTGATTGAGTGTCATTTTCAAATAAAAGGCACAGGTACTTTAAAGTTAAGTGCTGAAAGTGAAACAAATGATTTGAGTTTTACTGGAAATGGTAAGTATGGTTTACGACCTGACCAGTTAAAATTTGGGAATGATAAAATAATAAAATTAACAACTGACTCAAATGTCGAGAGTTATTTGTTAATTACAGAGTTTAGGAGAAAATAATATGGCAGATGTAGTTACATCACAAACAATAGCAGACACGGTTGGTGTTAAAACTGTTATGAAGTTTACTAATATAAGTGATGGTTCTGGCGAAACACTTGTATCTAAAATGGATGCTAGTGCATTAAATTTTTTGAGTGAAGACGCAAACAGAGTAATTGCAAAGATATATTGGTCAGTAAATACGACTAATGGTAAATCAGGCGTAGAGTTATTATGGGCAGGTAGTGGAACAAGTTCTGCTAATGCAACTATAGGATTTTTCTCTGGTCGTGGTTTTCATGATTACTTTACTGCTGGTAATAGTATTCCTAACAACGCAACATTGACAGCGAATACATCTCCTGCTGGAGACATATTACTTTCAACAAAAGGGTTTGTTGCAGGTGATAACTATACAATTATTTTAGAAGTGAGATAATGGGAAAAAAGAAAAAGGATTATTCGAAAGCAATTTTAGAAAGAATTGTAGGAACAAAATCTAAGACTTATCTTGCAGATGAATTTAAAAAAGCATTTGCAGAAAAGTATGGAATAAAAAAAGAAGAACTGAAAAGAGAAGTTGTAGATAGAATTTACAATAATAAACAAAAGGTGGAGAAATGAAACTAATTACAGAAACTATCGAAGATATCGAAGTATTAACAGAAGCAAATACTTCTGGTGGTAAAAACTACAAAATTCGTGGTGTCTTTATGCAGGCTGATATCAAAAACCGTAATGGTAGACTTTATCCAGTCGACACTTTAGCAAAAGAAGTTGCACGATACACTAAAGAATTTATAAACAAGAAACGTGCTTTCGGTGAACTAGGACATCCTGACGGACCAACAGTTAACCTTGAAAGAGTTTCACACATGATTACTAGTCTTAAACAAGAAGGTAAAAACTTTATTGGAGAAGCAAAAGTAATGGATACTCCTTACGGTAAAATCGTCAAGAATTTAATTGACGAGGGTGCTCAGTTAGGTGTATCTTCAAGAGGTATGGGTTCTATTCAACAATCTCAAGGACGAAATGTTGTTGGAAAAGACTTTTATCTCGCAACCGCAGCTGATATAGTTGCAGACCCATCAGCACCTGATGCTTTCGTAGAAGGTATTATGGAGAATAAAGAATGGGTGTGGGATAATGGAATATTGAAAAGTATTGAGGTTGAACAATATAAAGAAGAAATTGAAAGAACTAAACGCAATAAACTTGCCGAAGTTAAAGCAAATATCTTCAAAGATTTTATATCTAAATTTTAAAACCTACGCAACATTTTAAAAAGCGCAAGGTTTGAGATGGTAAGATGTATAAATAATAGCAATAAGAAAAATTAATTAATTTTTAAATATTAAGGAGAGACCGAATGTCTGAAACCGAAGTAAAAAATGAGTTAGACGAAGTAGTGAATGCTGCCAATAAAGACGCAGCTCCTGCTGAACCTACTCATCTTAAAAACGACGGCGAAGATTTGGGCAAGGCAGTGGTTAAACCTACTGACCCTGATGGCCAAACCGCTGTAAAAAAGGTATCTAAAGTATCGGACCAGGTTAATAAGGATGCGAATGACGGTTCATTACCAAATGACCAAAAACCATCTGACATGAAAGAAGAAGAAGTAGAAGTAGATGACGGTGTAGAAACTGTTGCTGAAACAACTGATTCTGATGAAATGGATATTGACCTATCCGCTGATGTTAAAGCATTAGTTTCAACAGACGCTGACCTATCCGAGGAATTCAAGGAAAAGGCTGCGACTATTTTTGAAACTGCTGTAAAGACAAGAATACAAGAACAGGTTAAAGTACTAGAGTCTAAGTATGAACAAAAACTTTCAAAAGAGACTGAAACAATAAAAGAAGCGATGACTGAAAAAGTTGACTCGTATCTGAACTATGTTGTTGAAGAATGGATGAAAGAAAATGAATTAGCAGTCGAAAGAGGTATTCGTACCGAGATTGCTGAAGATTTCATTACTGGACTTAAATCTTTATTTAAAGAACATTATATTGATGTTCCTGAAGAAAAGTACAATGTATTAGAAGACTTAACAAATCAATCAAAAGATTTAGAAACTAAACTTAACGAACAGATTGAAAAGAATGTAAATCTGTCAAAAGAAGTTTCTGAGTTTTATAAGACACAAGCTATCGTTGAAGTAACTGCTGATTTAGCAGAAACAGAAAAAGAAAAGTTCATGTCTATGGCTGAGAATGTCGAGTATGATAGTGCTGAGAAATTTAGAGAAAAGTTAGAAACTATCAAAGAGTCTTACTTCCCTAAAACAAAAACAGAAATAACAGAAAATGATTCTGTTGATTCTGTCGCGGCAAACGAACCAGCTGATTTTAATGCTGGCAAGTCCGATGCTATGGCTGCATATACAGCCGCAATAACAAAGAACCTTAAACAAATCAATCAAAGAGGCGCTTAATGTTCTTATTAAATGTAAATATAACAAGGAGAGATAACAATGTATCTTACTGAAAACTTACAGGAAAAGTGGCAGCCAGTCCTAGAACATCCAGATTTGCCAAAAATCGAAGATGCTTATAAAAGAGCTGTAACTACTGTGATTTTAGAAAATCAAGAAAAATCA
>Ga0209634_1002150_pt1 | contig 13953 bp, 11 predicted proteins | sample LinPmetageLP40_FD_184043 | JGI IMG/M metagenome (GOLD analysis project Ga0209634, IMG submission 184043) | Marine viral communities from the Pacific Ocean - LP-40 (SPAdes) (version 2) | ecosystem: Environmental > Aquatic > Marine > Oceanic | place: Pacific Ocean | collected 2010-08-26
CGGTGACTTGCTTAACTGCTGCTATCTTAAATTCTTCGTTATATCGTTCACCAGCCATAATGGCCTCCTCTGTTAACTCATTATATAGTTAAAGAGTGTCTAGTGAACTAGGGGCGATTCACTAAATAAAGTCAGATCGATTTCAATGGACTTGAGCACAGCATTTAGTAATTCAGACACCCATAGTTAAATTTATTTACTTTTATAAAAAATCACGCTCTTTTATGACTTACTATCATGAATAAACCTTGAAATTAATCCGCTAGATATTAATTGAATGGATATTGATTGGCTGAATCTGTGAAATACATGAATGGAAGGAAGCCGAAAGCCGTATACTTCAACAATATGGTATTGGTTTGGGAGTCTAATTTAAGCCAGCAGGGTTACGCAGTTTTTGAAAGCGGGTCGTCGTTTTCGGTTAAGTAGCTTGACGGTTTTCTCTAAGGAATTGGGATTACCTACCAAGTCTTTAAACGTTGTTTCGAATTCTTGCGTCATAGTTAACCAATTTTTAGGCTCGATAGCTAAGCGAGTTAAAATTTCCGGTTGGTTCTTTTCAATATAACCACGTTTATCTTCACGAATGGCTCGTCCGGTTAAATCTATTAATGCTAAATAATCCGTCAAACGGAAGGGTAAACCCTCAGGTCTGTTTTCTCTTGGGTTGCCAGCAAACGGCATCAACTTTGAAGCTTGCTGTTTTGGGTGATTGGGTTGATAGGTAGATTTTGCTTTTTCTGCGCGGATTTTAACGGAAGTATGATCAGACTTTTCAGGTGTTTTTGCCATCTTCGCGCGCACTGGGTTCAAATCCACATAGGCCATGCAAGCGGCTAAGGCCTTTTCATCAAGTAGGGCTTGTGATTTAAAGCGACCCTCCCAGAATCGGCCTGTGCATTGATCCTCATAATTCGCTTGGCGTGCTATTTTTTCGTTTAAGCGGCCGATAAACCAACCAATATCCATTAATCGTGTACGCCAAATCTCTACAAATTCTTTTAATTTTTCAAGTTCAGCTTGAGAAAAGTTCGGGTCACTTAAGTATCGCTGACTAAGCACGTTCCCTTTATAAAGAGTATGCCAACGTTGGATAACTTCATCCATTCCCCAGCTTTTGGCTTGGTTTTGATTGATATGTAAAACCACATGATAATGGTTCGACATAATAGCGTAGGCGGCTATATCAACTGCAAACACCTGAGCTTGATTTAACAGTTCATTTTCAAGCCAAGCGCGCCTATGCTCGTAGCTTTCATTGGTATTTATATCAACACCACACAAAAATGCTTTACGCACACAGCGGGATACGCAGTGGTAATAGGGGGTGGCTTCAAGACTAACCTGTTCCTTCCTTGGTTTAGGCATAGCTTTCTCCTTTTGATTTAATAAGCCTAAAGGAGTTAATCAGAAATGAAATCAGGAAAAAGAACTAATAAATGAATTTAAAAACAAACCGGCTTGCTTGGCCTAGTAGTATGTTCTTATCATGGGTGTCTTTATATTTATATTTATATTTATAGCGGTGTCCATTTTATCGGGGGAAGATCACCGGTCTTTTTTGCATTGAATATAGACACTCCCAACAGGTGGGATGATTTATATAAAAGAGAGGCAATAGTTCGGGATATTCTTTTGTCAATTCAAGCGCTACCGTCTAACAAATGAATGTAGCCGACTGCGAAAGCGTCGGCTGATTAAAGCGTTACAAATACCATTGTTTCGCTATAGAGCAAACTCTCAGGATTTTTCATTTAAATCCCCCCTTATTAGCTGTAATAAATCTGTCATCTAATTCTTATATTCTGCTTGGGTACACAACAGAAGCGATTGCATTGGGCAATACCTGTCAGTGTCGGAAATCTTAACTATGAGTGATTATGAAGACGATCTTTTACTGGAAGTGATGGACTACGAAGATGATGATTTCATCGATGATGGTTTTGAGCTTTAAGTTTTAACGATAACCTTTCTTTAGCGGCGTTCGCCGTATGCTGGCCACTTTTCATGTCTTGGCCAGATTATTCAAAAAATTCTAAATTACAAAACCTGTGTTTGTTCGCGATGCATTCTTCTGTATACCCCTGGTGATTCATCTGTCCAGCGTTTAAATGCCCGTTGAAATGCAGTGGGTGAGCTAAAACCTAGCAAATACGCAATTTCCCCAATGGCCAGATCCGTGTCTTTCATATAGCTTTCGGCAAGGCTGCGGCGTGTGTCATTTAATAAGTTTTGAAATGAGGTACCGTGATCTTGTAACTTGCGCCTAAGGGTCCATGGGGGCATGCCTAAGCTGTCGGCCACTTGTTCTATGCTTGGGGTTTGGCCTTCTAAAAGTGGGCTGATCTCATCCATCACTTTTTCGCTTAATGAACGATCTTTGGTGGCTTTGGCTAAACGCTCTTCACAAATGCCCTGTAAGTTTAAAAATGCATTTTTGTCATGTTGTAACAATGGCCAGCTTAAGGCATCACTTTTAATAATAAGTGCATTGCGCTGTTGGCCAAACAATACAGGGCATTGGAAGTATTCTTCATAGGCATCCCCATGGGTGGGGCGTTCGAATTCCACTTCAACCCGTTCGATGGCACCAGATTGACCGCATAACCATTCAATGACTTTATGTTGTGATGATAAAACGGAATCCACCACAAATAGGTTATATTCGTTGTAGGGGCTAATGGAATAGAAGCTAGCCACGCCCTTGCCGTTATCTAAATAAAAGCTGGATTGCCCGCGGCAGTTGGTGCTGGATAAACGTTCGTAGTGGGCCATGACTTTGCAGGCCGCTTCGATGTCTTTGGCGGTCATGGCTAAAAAGCCGGTGAGCCCTAAAAATGGGATTTTTACACGTCGGCCCATTTCTAACCCCAGGTCACCGCGGCCTGTTTGTTCGATAGCGGCAAAGCCTAAGCGCATGAATCGAGGTATGCTGATGCGCCCCTCAGGCTGTGAAAGCTTGGCGTCAGATAAGCTAAACTGGCTGGCCAGTGCCGTTGAGTCGCCGCCAAGGGCGTCAACGGTGCTGAGCAGGGCACGCACATAGCTTACTGAGATATCACCTAATTTCATTTGTTCTACTTGGTCAGAAAATTGTTCATCTAGGATATTGGCGAATACTAGCAAGAAAACTAAGGTATTAGCCACAAACCAAACAAAAAATCATAAAAATAAAATCGATGTTGGAGAGAAATATGAGCCAGTACACCCACTTGTTAGAACCGTTAGATTTAGGCTTCACCCAAGCCCGTAGCCGCGTTTTGATGGGCTCCATGCACACAGGGCTTGAAGAGCGCAAAGGTGGCTGGGAGCGCCAAGCGGAATATTTTCGTCAGCGTGCTGAAGGTGGTGTGGGTATTATCGTGACAGGCGGCATTGGCCCAAATACGCAAGGGGTCGGTGTACAAGGTGGCGCGATTCTTTGCAAAGATAACGAAGCAGAAGTAACCAATCATAAATTGGTTACAGATGCCGTGCATACGGTACCGGGTTCGCTTATTTGTATGCAAATTTTGCACACGGGTCGTTACGCTTATAATAATGAAGCGGTGGCACCGTCTGCTATTAAATCGCCTATACATCCGTTCCCACCTAAAGAATTAGACCTTGATGGTATCGAGCAACAAATTCAAGACTTTGTGACCTGTGCGCTATTGGCGCAACAAGCGGGTTACGACGGTGTTGAAATCATGGGTTCAGAAGGCTATTTCATTAATCAGTTTATTGTTAAGCGTACCAATAAACGTACTGATGAATGGGGTGGCAGTTATGAAAACCGCATTCGTTTAGCTAAAGAAGTGGTGCGTCGTACTCGTGAAGCGGTGGGTGAAAAATTCATTATTATTTTCCGTTTGTCCATGTTGGATCTAGTAGAAGACGGCAGTACTTGGGATGAAATTGTTTACCTAGGTAAAGAAATCGAAAAATGCGGTGCCACATTAATTAATACTGGTATCGGCTGGCATGAAGCCCGTGTGCCCACCATTGCTACCAGTGTGCCCCGTGCGGCGTTTGTAGAAGTGACCGCCCGCATGAAAAAAGAATTAACGGTTCCGCTTATTACCACTAACCGTATTAATGATCCTGAAGTGGCCAATAGCATTATTGCCGAAGGGCAAGCGGATATGGTGTCCATGGCGCGTCCAATGTTGGCTGACCCGTATTTTGTGACCAAAGCGGCTGCTGGCAAGGCTGATGAAATTAATACCTGTATTGGCTGTAACCAAGCGTGCTTGGATCATGTGTTTAGTGGTGGTGAAGTCTCTTGTTTGGTGAATCCGTATGCGTGTAATGAAACCAAGTTAATTCAGCAGCCATTAGTCAAAAAGAAAAAAATTGCAGTAGTGGGTGCAGGCCCAGCTGGTTTATCAGCGGCGACAACCGCCGCCGAGCGTGGCCACGATGTAACACTCTTTGATGGCGCCAGTGAAATTGGTGGTCAGTTTAATATTGCTAAACAAGTGCCGGGTAAAGAAGAGTTCAACGAGACCATTCGTTACTTTAACAAGATGATTGAAAAAACCGGCGTTAAGTTGCAGTTGAATACTCGGGTGCAATGCGCTGATCTTGTTGCCGCAGGCTTTGATGAGGTGTTTCTGGCCACGGGTATCGTGCCGCGCACGCCTGAATTAGAAGGCATTGATCACCCTATGGTTTTAAACTACTTGGATGTATTACGTGATAAGAAAGCCGTTGGCAAGCGTGTGGCGGTCATGGGAGCAGGGGGCATCGGTTTTGATGTGTCTGAGTATTTAACTCATGGCAAAACAAACCCAAGCCTGAACAAAGATGAGTTCATGAAAGAGTGGGGCGTGGATTTGACCGTTAGCCATGCCGGTGGCTTGGCTCAAGATGCACAAGTGGAAGCGTCTGCGCGTGAGGTGTTTTTATTACAGCGTAAAAAGTCAAAAGTGGGGGCAGGGCTAGGTAAAACCACAGGTTGGATTCACCGCACCACGCTTAAGCATAAAAATGTGCAGATGATGAATAAAGTCAGCTACCTGAAGATAGATGATCAAGGTTTGCATATCGAAATGGATGGCAAACCCATGCTATTAGAAGTGGATAACGTGATTGTCTGCGCTGGCCAGGACCCTCTGCGTGATCTGCAGTTACCGTTACAAGATGCCGGTATTGAGGTGCATTTGATTGGTGGGGCCGACAAAGCAACCGAGCTGGATGCCAAGCGTGCCATTAAACAAGGTACGGAATTGGCCGCGGTGATCTAACGGGCGACCTTCCTACTAGGCCTTAACACCCCTGTTACGCAAGTGCAGGGGTGTTTTTGTTTGTGCGCTTGTTTCAAAATGGCGAGGCTCACCTAATTTAAGGTTCAATACTGTAAGCTTTATCACATATTCGCCCGTATAACTGACCTACACTAAAGTGAGATAACAATCCTTTAGGCACGTGGTGAATATGGCGCTAGATTGGATTCATCCGGTTTCCAGTTATATCGAAACCTTGATTGTCTTTAACGATGATCAAGCTGTGCAGGTTTTGACGGTAGAACAAATTGATGCCTTACTTGACTCTGATATGGGGTTGCCAGATCTTCGTGGGCAACTAAGAGTGGTTTATGTGCAGGCCAATCATGATTGGCTCATCAAGGCCATGGTGTGCTGTACCTTGTCGTTTGACGAAGACGGGTATTGCGAGACGGATCGCTCCTTACCACTGCAACGTTTGTGTGATTCAGCCGGGCCAGGCCCTGACTTCGGCGCCGGCCGGATTCGATTAGCCTGTCGCAGTCAATGTCCTATATCCGGTTATAAAGTGGATCTTTGGGACCCTTCTACTAAAACCTTTAGTGCTGTCACGCAAGCCCTAAAAGAATGCCAAGACAGCTTGTTAGATTCGGGTGCTGACAAACACAACGATGAAAGTGATGTGGATGTGATCAAGCGCACCTTACGCAATGAAGAAGCAGCAAATCGAAATCAAGTTCAGCAGCTACAGCAGGCCCTTGAGCAGCAAACCATGCTCAGCGAGCGCTTAACGGCGCAAGTTTTACAGTTAACGGAGCAACGTTCATCACTGCATGAACATGAACTGCGAATGCAGAATGAACGCTTAAATATGAAAGTAAGAGAGCAGCAAGTCTTACTTGAAAAGTTACGCGCTCAATCCACACCGTCTTCTAATGCTGATGTGGATGAATTAGATTATGAAGCGAATGACAGTGTTGTTAAGCGTATGCAGGAAAATGAGGTCATGAGCGTGGCTTACCACCCAGGGGCTGGCCATATTAATTTGCATCCTCATCAGTTATTTGAATATTTAGATGACCCCATTGCCTATGCCGCCCATCAAGTTTCGTTAAGTAAAGGCGATTACCTTACTTGGCTTAAGCACCATGATTCGCCTCAATGTGCTGTCTGTGACACGACTATTAGTGTGATAGGAGACCCGAGTATTTTTGATGAGCACTCAGATATTTATTGTGAACAGCATAAACCACTTGAGTAAACCTTGAGTTTGTGGAGACTAGCTTGTTTGTGCTGTTGTTATTTCCACATGACTCTTTCCGCTTCTACATTTCCTAAGCCAATAATCCAGCCTATCCGTTTGCATGTTTTGACTGACTTTGATGTTTCGTTGCATGTTAAGCGTGATGATTTGATTCATGGTGCTGTCAGTGGCAATAAATTATTTAAATTGCATTATTATTTGCAAAGGTTACAACAAGAAAAAAAACAAACATTAATTACTTTCGGCGGAGCATTTAGTAATCATTTGCATGCGACCGCTTATATTGGCAAACATCTGGGTATTAATACGGTCGGAATTGTTCGTGCTGAATCTCATGAGCTAACCCATCTAACACCGACCTTACAAGATTGCCGCGACTGGGGGATGCGCCTTGAACCGGTTTCTCGCAGTGAGTATAAATTAAAGCAGCAGTCTGCTTGTGTGTGTGACATTGCTCAAAAATATCCTGATCCCCTTTGGGTACCTGAAGGTGGCTCAGGAGTATTAGGTGTTCGCGGTGCCCAGTTGATTTTAAAAGATGTGGATCAGTCTCAATACGATGTTATTGTTTTGGCTTGCGGAACGGGTACCACACTGGCTGGGGTGATTAATGCCAGTGAGCCGCATATTCATGTAGTCGGTATTCCAGTTTTGAAAGGGGCTAGGTGGATGCAGGCAGAGGTCGAGCAATATTTAAATCCAGGGAGGGATAACTGGCAGCTAGCGTTGGACTATCATTTTTCTGGTTATGCTAAGTGGAATGAAGAGCTGTTGGGTTTTATAAAACATGTAAAGCATGAAGCCAATTTGCCATTGGATCAGGTGTACACCGCTAAGGCATTGTATGGTTTGGTTGATATGGTCAAAAGGTCGGTAATAAAAAAGGGCAGCCGTGTGTTGTTCATTCACACAGGTGGGCTTCAAGGTGCAAGGGCATAGCAGAGTTTTCTGTGAGGAATGCTTGGCATTCCTCACAGTCTCACCAAGAATTAAGCGACTTCGGTGCTGCTTACATGGGCTTCATGGGTTCGGTTGCTGCGGTACTGAGCAGGGCTCATTCCCACGTATTTAATGAAAATACGATCCAGCGTGCGACGACCAGAGAACCCAATCTTCATGGCAATTTGCTCGATGCTTTGTTTGTTATCCATCAACAAACTTTTTGCTTCCTCGATGCGCGAGTGCGTCAGAATTGATTTGAGTGATGTCCCTTCTTGCTGAAGGTGACGATTCAATGTGCGCGAGCTAATGTGAAATAGCTCGGCCACTTCCTTTTGTGTGGCACTGAATTCAATACGGTTCTGCACAATAGCTTGACGAATACGATCGCTCAGCAATGCACGATTATTGATTTTCTCTGCCAGGTTTTTCACTTCTGTTTTTATCATATTCATAATGTGTGGGTTTGCTTGATGAAGTTGTTTGTCAAGCCAGAAAGCAGGGAATACTGCTGATACTTCCTGACAGTTAAACCGGACCGGAGTATGAAGCCATCTTTCATAAGACGTTTCGTAGCTGGGTGCTGAAAACGGAAACAAAAGTTGGGTAAGCTTGAATTCACGACCGCAAACTTGTCGTAACCAATGACACATAACAGACATCATTAAGTCCAAGCGGACTCGCTGTTGTTCGTCAATATCTTGGTTAATTGGAAACGTAATTTTGACGCTTCCATCCCCTTTGCGACTGAAGGTTGGCGGTGCTTCATCACTGAACAGGATGTAGTAACGATTAAGGAATACGAGTGCTTCACCTAAGGTGGAACAGCATAAAAGCAAGTGCTGCAATAAATTGTAGGAACGTGCTTCAAGGCTGGCACCAGCGCTTAACCCTAAGTCACTCTTGCCGCTGACCTTAACCAGTTCTTGGAAAAGGGCATCAACCTTAGCAACGGTAATGCGGTTATCAGGGTCCAGCAGCAAGTCAGGATTGATCCCTGCTTGGGTTACTGCGCTGGCCGTGTCAAACCCAAGGGCTTTAACATGGCTGATAACTGGGTTAATCAGTGATACAGATATGCAGTCGGATGTCACCGTACTGATCCTTTCTTTTGTTATTGTTATTTTAAATGGGATCTCTGTCCTGATTATAAAAATGCACATAATGTGCCATTTACATTATTTGTCTAAATATGGCAGGTACGGGCTAGGTTTTTTTTATCAGAACGGGTTAATAGAAAAATCAAAACAGGCAGACTTGTTACGCATAGTAACTATTTGAGTAACAAGTCTGGGTACATTTTACTCTTATTGGTTGCTTAAAAATGAATCTCAAGACCAGTAGAGAAGGCTTCTAGTTTGCCTCGCGGGAAGGCTTCTGCGTTTAGAGTCAAAATGGAGTATTCCGTGCGAACCGCTAGCCAACTAAGGGGTTTAAATATGGCACCGTAGCCATACCAGAAATCCACGGCCCAGGTACTTTTTGGGTTGTCTGTGTCTACTACGCGGCAACCATTAAGATCTTGATTAGGGCACTCGTCTGGAATGTTTGCAGCATTGTCCAAATCTGTTTCGTTGCCGTCAGCATCAAACGCTGGGCGAGGGGCAAAAATGGTCATGCTGATGCTTTCTGCCTGCCAAGCCATAAAGCTCACCCGAGCATAGACCTGCATCCAGCCATTAACGGATTTTTTGAATTTTAAACCGGCCGATAGGCCTTGGGTGCGAATATTCGCTAGACCTTCAAATCGTGCCACCTGTTCGTTCACGGACTGTTCGCCATAGCCGGTGTTTTCAAAGCTGCCGTTGTCATCGATGTCATCCGGGTCGCCTTCTTTAAAGGTCGGGTCATCGTAGCGAGAATAGCCATAATCAATATAGCTCCACTCAAGATCTAGCCAGGGCGTGACATTGCTGCCAAAGTCCACGCGAAAACCATCGTCTTGTTGGTCAAAACTGGCCGAGGTATTAATGTTGTGTGCCGCGCCAAAGTAGCCAGCATGTACATGAAAAGAAAAAAGAGTGCCGCTGATGAAAACCAATGCAAGGGTTTTAAAGGAAGTGAGTGCGTCCATGAATAGCTCTATGATTATTTTTATTTGGCAGGCATTTTAACCAGCATTCCTTTGGCTGTCATGGCTTGTGTTGGATTCTTGGCTTAAAGCAGGCATGAACCTAGTTAATTTACCTTTGAATTAGAAAAGTAAAACCATGGTATTAGGTTTGCGCGGTGTTATTGACCAAATCTCATGCCGCTGTTTTCAAGATATTGGCGTTCTTGCTCGGTTGATGTTCGGCCTAAAGCTTTATTGCGGTGAGGGTAGCGTGAAAATTCCTCAATAATCGCTTTATGTGTTTGCGCGAACTCTAGAATACGCTGAGCTTTTTCCACATGGCGCTCAACTAATTGAGAAAAGACCTTAATAGATCGCTCTTGAATGGCTAAATCCTCACTGTGTTGCAGTGGCATGCAGCAAAATATGGCCACATCTAGGGGCTGCGTTAAGTGGTGTTGGCTATCAATCATAGCTAAGCAAATGTCTAAGGCTTGAGGGTCTCCACTGAATGCTTTAGCTTGGCCGCGGAAAATATTGCGTGTGAATTGATCAAGTAAAAGAATACTGGCAATTTTATCTTCTTGGCTGTCACAGGGAAATTCACCGACGAGTGCTGCTTGTACCGCGTCGCCAAATGTTTCTTCAATCTTTTTGTCCAGTGCTTCATCGCTTTCAAACCATAGACTCGCTTGTTGCTTGGCCGCTTTCTCATCATAAGGCCATGCGCCGAACCAAAAGCTTAAGATATCTTGAGTGAGTGAATTCACGTTGATCACCTTTATCTAAATGTTTTTCGAATTTAAATTATGAGCCTGCCAGTAACAAGTGTTGAATGTCATTAAACCCCATTTTCTCAAGGGTTGTATGAAGTGGTTGTGAGATATTTGCGGTTGAATAAAACTTGGTGTGTCCTATCTTGCTCGTTTTTTTGAGCGTTTCCTGCTGATCTGTTGTGGTGTCGATGCTGTGATTTTTGAGTAGTGTTTTACAGCGTTTGGCAATGGCGTGGGCGGAGTGGATCCAGTGAATATGTGGCGCGCATTGTTGAAGTTCATCTATTAAGTGAGGAAAGTGCGTACAACCGAGTACAACCACATCGCATTGTGCGTGTATGAAGGGGGCGATAATGCGATTGAGTTGGTTTAATTCGATAGGTTGCTGGCTGAGTTTATTCTCGGCCATTTCGACCAGTTTTGTGGTACCTATTTGAGTGACATAATCTGATTGAGAAAATTCTTCTATGAGGCCTTTTAAGTAAGTGCCTTGAATCGTGGCGGGGGTCGCAAGAATACCAATCGCGTTATTATTACTTAATTGTGCAGCGGTTTTTATGGCGGGAACCACACCCACAACGGGAATATTGGTCGTCTGACGAAGAGTATTTAGACAGACTGTGCTGGCGGTATTACAAGCAATAACGACGACATCAATAGGGTGTTGTTTTTGTAATTCGGTGACTAAATATTCCATACGCTGGTTTAGCCATTGCAGGTCTTTGTTGCCGTATGGCGAATGTGCATGGTCGGCTAAGTACACAATATCACAATGGGGTACGGCATTTTTTATGGCAGGTAAAAGGCTGAGCCCGCCAACGCCGGAGTCAAATAAAGCAATGCAGGTCAAAACGAGCACTCGTTAATAAAAGGCCCGACATTATACGGGCCTTTTATATGAAAAATGTGTGAAGGGTATCGGTTTGGGTGGTTTATGGTTGCTGTGTCGGTGTCTGAGCAGGCGCTACCTGTGAGTTAATCACTTCGGCTGAGTCGACTTCTTGTACTGTTTCCTCAATTTCGGCGTCAGTTGAGGGTGATGTTATTTCTACTTCAACAGGTTCTGACGGATCTATCGCTTTTTCGGTTACAACAGGTTCAGTTGACTCAATAGGCTCAGCCGTTTTGGTGGGTTGTTGAGACTGTAAGGTTTCAGGTTGCTCAGGTACGCTTGTGTCCACAGCTTGCTCTTGTGTTGGCAAGGTATCTACTTGAGCAGGCGTCGGTTCAACAGGATCTAATGGCAGGGCCGAATCAACTGAAGAGTTGTCTGGGGAGGCGTCATCAACTGCGTTGCCACCGGTGACCTCAGGTGTTGTTAATTGTGGCTGCGCTTGTGTCATGTTCAATTGAGCTTGTTCTTTGAGGGATTTAATTGTGGCTTCTAGCGTGAGCTTTTCTTGCTCCCATTGAGCATTACCTTGTTTGGCTAGGGCTTGCTTGCTAAGTGTTTCTACCGCTTGAGCCAAGGCGATGGATTGATTTTTAAGAGGCATGTGGTTGATGTTGTCGTGTCCTATAGCCTGTTTGACTCGGTCTAGTAGTGATTCTACATATAAGATATGTTGCTCAGCTTGTTCAGCATTGAGTTTTAAAAGTGGTTGAGCGGCCTTGGCGACTTCTTCAGCATGTTGGGCTAGGCGAATTGTCGCTTTGGCGCTGTCAGCAATTAACTCGCGGTTTTTGTATTGGCTTTCGATGAGAGTTTCCAGTTTCTCAACGGCTTTTTCTGCAATCTCATAAGTTTTAATGGCAAAGTCTTCAGCGTCGGCATCTTCTGCTTTTTCTAATGCGTTTTCAGCTGGATTAAAGTGGGCAACTTTTAGGGTTTCGACCTCTAATTCAGTGATGTCATCTAATACGTCTTGTTGGTCTTTGCTGGCATTACTGGTTTTACCTTTTTCAATGAGAATGATTAGGTCCTTGATATCATCTTCGATGTCCTCGAAATCATCTTTCACCAGAACATGTGCATTAATATCGCTGAGCATTTGCATGCCATCAAAACTGGGTTTTAACTGATTTAAGACGGCCTTTTTGTTAGTAAGGCCTCGCTCAAATAATGCTTGAGCTGTAAGACTATGGGTTACGGTTTCACTGGCAGGCTTGTTTTGTTTAAGGGCCGCCTCGGCTTTCTGCATTTCTTGTTCTGCTTGCGCCATATAGCCCGGGCTAAAATAGTATAGATCTTGTTGTTGGGCGCTGATTTGTAAATTACGGCTCGTTTCAATGGCTTCAGTTGGGTCTAGTTCGCTGGTTTGTGCTTCACTGATTGCTGCTTGTTGGATAAGGGCGGTATCTTTGATTGCAGGGCCTGAGCAGGCGGAAATTAAACTTAATGTGCATAAACCCAATAAGGTTTTATTCATGAGGGTGGCCTTGGTAAATGTGATCTACTTAACAGTTTACCAAAGGCTATTAATAAGGACAGGCTAATTTGGCTGCAAAATATGGAATTTATATTCGCTCAGAATTTTTACCTCTATTAACACTTGTTCTCGGTTGGCCTCTTCTAGAGCAAAACGTTGTTTGTCTTGTTTGAACTGTTCTTGGCGGGTGAGTGCTTTATAGGCTTCATGGGTAGGCATTGTTATGGTCTGTGCAAAGTGCGCCTGGATGGTTTTGAACTTAGGTTTATGCTGCAGCTCATCGTCTAATCGATCCATAAGTACTTTTATTCGTAGGCAGCCTTCAGTGATTTCACACTGACCTTGCAGCATGGAATTCGCAATAAATCGAAGATCACTGGCCAGTTCGTCTCGGTGTTTTTGCCAAGCGTCCTTATTGCGTTGAATTTGCTCGGCTTGCTGGTGTTTGACCTTGCGTAATTTAATAAGGTAATACGCAGCGGTCGCCACAAGGGCGGCTAATATAATAGTGGCGGTTATCACGAGATACAGCATGGCGTGGACCCTTTAATCAAAATACTAGATTATATAGGTTTCATCGTAAGGTTGCGAAAGGGCATCAAAAGCTTGGTTGGTGCTAAGAAAAACCATACCAGGTGAGAGCGCCTCTATGAAGCCTCGCTTACTGAGTTCATCCATTACCGGGCCTTTTACCTCTGCTAAATGCAGCTGTTTACCTTGTGCTTGAAGCTTTTCATTCCAACTTTGCAAAAGGTCTAGGCCATCGCTGTCGACAATATTGACGGCTGAACAAACAATCAACAAATTATGAATCTTTGGCGATTGTGCCAGTGCTTGTTCCATAAATGCATTGATGGTTTCGATGTTGGCAAAATGAATACCTCCATCAATGCGGATGGCAAGCAGGTTGTCATCTGTAATCACTTTGTGTCGTTTGATGTTCCTGAAATGTGTGGAGTCTGGGATTCGCCCGATAATGGCCATGTGTGGCTTGGCTGCACTGCGAATTAAAAAAATAACCGATAAAGCCACACCGGCAATAATGCCCATTTCAACGCCTTGCCAAAGTACGCCTATAAACGTGATCAGCCATATGCTGTTTTCCTTTGGGTGTATATGCCAATTACGAACCAATGGGCTGATGTCGATCAAGGACCAGACAGCTAAAATAACAATGCTGCCCAAAGCAGCAAGGGGGATATATTGAATGAGATCTAATGCAAAGACTAAAAACAATAAAACAAATGACGCGGTAAAGGTACCAGCCAGTGGACTACTAGCACCAGCTTGATGGTTGACCATAGAGCGCCCAAATCCCCCAGCCACTGGGTACCCTGAGAATAAG
>Ga0209634_1002151_pt1 | contig 13949 bp, 15 predicted proteins | sample LinPmetageLP40_FD_184043 | JGI IMG/M metagenome (GOLD analysis project Ga0209634, IMG submission 184043) | Marine viral communities from the Pacific Ocean - LP-40 (SPAdes) (version 2) | ecosystem: Environmental > Aquatic > Marine > Oceanic | place: Pacific Ocean | collected 2010-08-26
GGCAAAGAGTTAAAGACTGGAAAATGCGGACACAACTTTCACGAAAAATGCTATGAAATGTGGGAGAGGCAAGGCAACACTAAATGTCCTCTCTGTCGCAAAAAGTTCTAAATTTCCAATATTACCAATCTACGATTGATTAAGTTCGTCCTACGGACTTACCAAATAATTATCTTTTTTTTATTTATATGAAAGACAACGAGTTATTTGAGGAATTAGATGATATTGTATCTAAATTAAAAATGAGAGTTATTTTCTATCAAACAGAAAACAAAGAGTTAAAGAAAAGAATAGAAGAGTTAAAAAAATATGTTAAAAATAATTAGACAACCTTTACAAGATTTACACTATCAAACTGACTGGCGTGTCTTACGAAGGTCTGTTGGAGTAAAGGATTGGTGGCGGTGCTTCCGTTTCTTGTTGAGGGAAGTTTTGCGTTTCCAGTATTTACCCCACTCTTTAATGTGAGATTGTAATCTTGATTGACGAAGTTCTGTGTAATACCCATACCAAGTGTAAAGTCTGTGCCTACACCAACGCAATCAGCATTCATATTATCACCAAATCCTCTGTTGTTAGTTGGAGCATTTGATACATAATCACTATTGAGTGCCTTGTTAGTTAAATCAAAATCAGCGGAAGAGTGGTATGGTTCTAATCCGTCAAGTAAAGATTTATCAAAATATTTTCTTGTTTCGGCATCACCATATCCTAATGCCTTAAATTCTAATGTAGAAACATCAACGGCAGAACCAAGAGCGGATACATCGTCCTTTGCGTTCTCTGGATTTGGAACATTCTTAATCTCATAATTATTTGGGAAGCGAAGACCATTCTTGGCGTTTAAGTATGCTTGTTCGCCGACTGGTTTGCGGAAGTTGTTGGTGTTCTTGTTAAAGTTATTTGTCTGGTCGTTGTCTAAAAAGACATTCATTACAGACTTAACCATTTGTAATTGTGGTGTGTATGAATTACTATTGACTGATGAATGAATATCATTTATTAAGTTGAGGCGAGAACCAAGCATAAGTGCTTGTGGGTAAGCATTCATTTCTTGTTCTGTTGGAACAACATATCTACCCTCTAACTTTAAGTTTTTGAGAGTGTATGAAAATCCGCTGATTGGACTGGCGTTAAGAGAATTACCTCGCACACTTCTCCAACGAGAATTTAATAAGGCACTATCTGGATTTAAGTGAAGAGTGATAAGTAATCCTCCTAAAAATCCGTCATCTAAATTTAACTGACCTACATTAAGTAAATCAACATTTATAGGAATAGAAAAGAAATGACCTATCATTCTATCATTATCACCACTTAAAGAACCCATACCACCATTAGCACCAGGTGAAAGATTACCGCCAATCTTGCCGTCCTTGTCGGCAGTCGCCATAGTAGCGTCAAAGCGAGGGCAGTTATTTATTTTTCTATTTGTCTTACCAGCATTTTTACCAGTAGTAAGTCCTCTAATGTATGGGACTTGTAAGTAATCAACTTCATTATTGGAATAGCATTCTTGTAATGAAGTATATTGATTGTAGTTATTAGCAGTAGAAATCTCAATAAGAGTTTTCTTTGACTGAACTACAACCTTATCTATTATATTTTTAACTCCACCCCAATTAGGAAGATTTACATTACTTTCTAATGGTAAATCACCACCAGCACCGCCAGTAGCATTTGAGTTAGAAGTCTGTCCTACTTTATTATTACCATCACTAAATCCAACTGGATTGGATGAACCATCAACACTTAATGTATCAACATTTATATATTCATTAGAACTATCTTTAAGTAAAATCTGTCCTACAAGTCGTAAGGTGTTGGTTTCTAACATAACTGGTTGTGGAGGCACAGAGAACTTGATTGTGGGAAATCCGTCCCTATGTGAAAATCCACCACTTACTATCTGTGATGAACTTAACACAACTGGATTATCATTAAGGGGAGATATTGTAAAGGGTTTCTTAATAATCGGCATATTAGTTTTATATAATAGATATAGAAAAAAAAAATTAAGCAAATACAGAAAAATTAACAATAGTCTTATGTAATTGTGTTGCTGGTGTATCGTCATTCATATTACGAACCTCTATCTCAAAGAAGTTGGTTGTTATAATATGTTTATTATCTAAATGTTGGGTAATACCAAGTGAGGGAGCGTATCCACCAGCAATTACTTTAATACCGCTTATTGCTGTTTCAGTATCGTCTGTAAGATTGGAGGAGAAAACTAATGGTGCGTGGGATAAAATATTTTTTCTTATACCTGGTTTAGATTTATCGGCAATATTAGCGAATGCTTTTGTAGGAAGATTTATATAGATTGTATATCTATCATTTTTGTAAGAATGTGCTATATCTGTAATATTATAAATAACACTTGATTTTAATTTTAGATTTGGAATATCTACATCAAATTTCTTGCCCCACCAGTTAATTAAATTCTGTCTTGTGTTGATAGGGTAGAAAGGTCGTGAGAAAAACTTGTAGTTTGCTACATTAGAATTGTAATTAAAAGCGTCATTTGCGTTATACAATCCAAATAAATCATTTGCTATTTGAGTATCACAAAAGTATCCGTGTTCTCTTATGAAATACGCTCCTCTTAATGGGTCGGTTGCTGAATTAAGAGTTCCCTTGTTTGTTTCATTAAAGAATGTCCCTCTAATTGTTTTCCAACCACCAGTAGTATTATTACCAGCAAATATAGGAGCAAATGGTAAATCACTTCCACGATAAGAAAGTCCGTCGGTAGAAAGTGGTTTAGTGTCTTGACGCAAGAAACTTCCACCATATCCACTTAACTTACTTGATAAAACACCGCCGAAGTTATGAAATCTACCATCAAATACACACATAGCAGTTCCTCTACTGGACGCTCCTAAAAATACAAGTGGGAAATATACTGGTTGATTACTATTTACATTTCTAACATTTACTTTTCCAAGTTTATCAACATTCTCTATAAAATGAATACCAACAAAAAGTTCATCACTACCTACTTTATGGTCTAATCCAACAATATTATCAAGTAAGGCAGTATAGATAAGTTTTTGGTCTTTAATTTCTGCGTGTCGCCAAGCGTCAGTAGCACTTTCAGTCATATAAATATTCATTCTTGTTTTAGAAGCAGTAGCGTCATCAAGAAACTCAACTCCAAAGAAACATTTAGGCACTTCCTTATTAGCACCAAGTGTAGTAGTTAGTTTTAAATCTCCGTCTGCTATGACTTCATTAGTAGGGGGAGTATGAACCCCAGCACTTTCATCTCTACCCTTTCTTGTTGTATTAACAGCAGAGGATAAACCAGTTCCGTTGGTTTGATTTTCATTTGTTAATCCAGCATAATCAATACTATATAATCCAAAAAAATCTTTACCAAGATAAGTTCCATCTAAATTAGTTTGTTTGGTAGTTGCGGAAACCATAAACTCGCTTGTTTGGGATACATAAAAACCTTCACAACTTAATTCTGGTAAAGTTCTTGTTGATGCTCCAATTAGACTTGTAGTATGAAAATCTAAATCATATACATTTCCAAAATGAAATAATCTATCTCTTGATAAAGCGTAAGCATTATATTCGGCATTATTAGCATTAGGAGTAAAACTATTTGTTGTTGCTCCTGCTTGTTCTACATTAGTTCCATTTATTAAATGTTGTGTGGAAAATTTCATAAATTTATAGTTTCCATCACCAAAAGCATTCTTTACAAATCCAAATTGTAATCCGCCATCATTAGGGGCAGAAGGTATGAAATTAGTTTGGTTAGGTAAATGAATTAAACCATTTGGATTAGCATCTGGTAAATCAACACTTCCGTCTTCTTTTTGACCGAAAAATTGTAATGCCTCAAATGGTAAATTACCAGCAGTAAAATTTTTTTGGACTAATGCCTTGTTAATAGCAAAATTAAGACTTTCTAATGTATAATGGTCTTTTGGAATTCTTATAATCATTTCTGTTTGTGATAAAGGTGTGTTATTATTGATTGGTTGTGTTGGTGTTTTAGCAACGGCAATATTTCCTGCTGTGCTGTCTTGGACTAATGGTAATCGTGGGTAAATATCTCCCATTCCTCCATTAAAATTTGTTTGGAAACTGTTTTGACTTCCAGTATTACCTAATACTAATATTGTAATTTTTTGGTCTTCTGTAAAATCAAATACACTATTACGCTCAAAGACGGCATAATTTAAAGAAATTTTAGCGTCTGGCGGTAAAACTATTGGTTCTTGGAACTTCACACGGAAATTTTGTCCTTCTCCGTCTGGCGAAATAAGATTGTAGTTCATTATATATAATAGTTATAGAAAAAAAAAAAAGAATTAAACAATTCCAGCACCTCCTGTGGATTTTTCACCTCCTAATGCTGTTGTATCAATACCTCCTGCTTGTTCGGTAGGTTCTGCTGTTTGTGCTGAATATTGGGTAGGGTCGTCGCTATGTTTCTTCGCATCCTCAATCTCCTTAACTACGCCGTATATCAACATACCAGCACCAGCAATATCACCAAGTATAGGGACTGCCTCCATCATAGCACCACCAACGGCAGTAATTGTATCCATAGCACCATCTTCTATACCCATAGATGTTCCTAAATTTCTACCAGCGGAACTAATAGCATCACTCGCATTAGAAACTTGTCTGCCTACCCAAGATTTAGCGGAATTTACTGCTTGGTCTGCTAAATTGGCGGATGTTTGGTCTGCTAATTCTGTGGAAGGAGTTTCTATATCTCCTGCGGTTGTGCCTCTAATTTTACTTACTACATTACTGACTGCTCGTCCGCCTTGTGCTAATCCTGCTGTTCCTTGTATAGCACCACCAGCGACTTTTTCTCCTGTGCTTCTTGCTTGACTTAATGCTTGACCGACTGCCCCAGCGACACCTTCGCCCACATTTAATGCTCCAGATTTTAATGTATCTAACGCCTCACCACCTTTCGCTAAAGCGTCATCTGCTCTTGCTATATTTGCTACTCTCTGCCCTCCTAAACCACTATCTACAAGTGTGGTTGCTCCTCCTTCTGGAACTGCTGGTTCGACGACCGAAGGTCTAACCTGCTCCGCTTGTGCTGGTCTTGCTGGTTCTGGTTGTCCTGCTGGTTGCTTTCCTTTTGGTGCTTGTGCTGGTGCTTCCGCTGGTTCATCTTGTTCTGGAATAGTCCTCAAAGCACTAAATCCACGAGGAGTTTCTCCTTGTTGTCCTAACAATCCAACTTGTGGGTCATCTCTTACTCCTGGTGCTTGACTACCGCCACTTGGTCGTGCTGGTAATCCTCCAAATATTTCACCAGAAGCACCAGAATTACCACCCTCTTTACCTAATGAGAAATCTATATCTCTTCCTGCTGTAAGAGTTCTACTTTGCTCTGTTAATGCTGGTGCTTCACCTTCTTCACCTTCTAATGCTTCTCTTCCTAATACTCCTGCTTCTTCGTCTGGTGCTTCGTCCCTTCCTTCTACTCTACCTCCACCCTCTCTTCCTTGTCCTTCTTGTAATACTGGAGCGTTTTTATTTACATCATCGTCCGCTGGTTTTGGTGCTGTGCTTTGTTTTCCGCCTCCTTGCTGTTCTGTTGCGGTCGCTGGACTACTCTTTGACCTCGCATCCGCTAATTGTTGTTTTTTCGCTTTAAAGTTATGTGCTATACTCTTTAATCCATTTATAGTCGCACCAGTAGTAAGACCAGCGGTCAATATAGCACCGCCAGTTTTTTCTACATTTTGATAATGCTGACCGAATTTATCTTCTAAAATTCTTTGTCCGTAATTTGATGCTTGACCCATAGCGTCGTTAAAATGAGATTGCTGTGTATCTAATCCTTGTCTAAACTGGTTTATCCGTTGTTGGAATGTCGCCATTTGATTTATAATTATTATTAAGATTTTTTTTGTTGGGTTTTTCGCTCATTAACATATCTTTTTCACCCTCCCAAGATTGCTCCCAACCATTATCTTTACTCCATATTAGTTCGTCGTGATTTCTTCTCGCCTCTAAATGTTCTACCGAACAATATAAAAAGTCATATTGTTCTTTTCTTGACCTTTTAAATATTTCCAAGAACGCTTTATCGTTTCCACCAAAGAAACTTAAACTTTCAGCGATTTTTTTTAGTTCCGCTTCGGCAAAAGTTCCCATAATATAATACGCTGTGGCGTTATTACGAGCAATAGTGGAGATATATTTAAAATATTGTGTCGTTATACATAATGCTAATTTACCCTCAACCTCTCCATTTCCAATATGTCTAAATTTACTTATTAACGAAGATATAGCATCAACCTTACCTCTACTAAATTTTACATCTCCAATAATATCGTCTAATAATATTAACCATCTCCCATCTCCTTCATCTTTCTCAACTAAACTTATCAATTCTTGTAATAGACCTTCACTATACTCCGTAAATACAAAGTCAAAATCGTCTATCAAATGTTTATTTATAGCATCATTATAGGCAGAACTACTAATAAGAACTTTTGTCTTATAATCATCACCATAAAAGCGATTTGATAAATAAAGATTATTAACAAGCAAACTTTTACCTGCTTTTACTCGCCCTATAACTAAATGGAGATGAACTGGGGTTGAGAGAGGGTATTTGCTTTCTCCTTGATTTAACTTACTCTCATCTATCTTTATTGGATAAATACTTAAATCATTTCCGTCAAATTTTTTTTTCTTTCGCAATTTAAGTTCTTTTGCTGATTTTTTTATGGCGTTTTCATCTGGTAAATCAAAGTCGTAATCTGGTGGTAAATCAACTTTCCACATCCTTAACTTCTAACCTTATATTATTATCATTAGATTTTTTTTTATGCGTAGCAACTACTTCGTTTGCTTCTTCCAATTCGTATCTATCTTCTTTCTCTGGTTCTTCCTCATCCCTCTTTTTTTTCTGTGCTTTATCCTCTCTGTGTGCTTTCATTAAAGGATGGTTATACGCCATATAATCTAAATAGTGTTGTAAGTAATCTCCAACTCTATCATTAACAATCATTTCTTCACTTACGCCATCCATTACTTTTTTATAGTCAGCGTATTCTGTTGGGGTTTTCGCTTTCTCCATATATCTATATTTAAGTTTAGCAAAATCCTCAATCTTCTTTTTTCTTTTAGTCATATATTCACGCTTCACTTTTACCTCAATCTTTTTCTCTTCATCTTCTTTAATCGCCTTACGCCTTTTAGCACGAAGTTCCTTTTCTTTTTTCTTGTTGTCTTTCTCGGCATTCGCATCTGCCTTTTCTAATTGTTTTTTCGCTAATGCTCTTTTCTCCGCCATTTTCGCTCGTCCTTTCGCCAATCCCTCTAATTGTGCTTGGGTTAATTTTCTTTTTGGTTTGGTTGCCTTTGGTTTGGTTTCTTTGGGTTTATCAAAAATTTCTTCTGTCGCCATTTATATATAAACAATAATATAAATTTTTTTTCTAAACTAAATATATAAAATGGATATATTATACGCTCCTAATACCTCACTTTCACAACCACTCACTCGCAATATACAGCAGAAACAATCACAGACAAGAGCATCAACAATTTATACAACTTTAAATGCTATGACTGGAAAAACTTTACAGAGAACTAAACAGCAGTTCGGTTTATTACAACCTGATAATGTTAATAAATTACAAAATTCCGCTTCCAAACCTGGCGGAAATGCTGGTGGAAAACACTAATTGGTAATATTGGAAAATACACTTTTTTTTCTCTGGGAAATTTTATAATTTTATTTTCTAAATATAATATATAAAATGGATATTTGTAATAAATCACAAGCAAAAAAAGTTGGTCGCCCTCTTGGGAGTAAGAATAGAACTATAGAAAAACTTACTAAAAAAAAATTAGTAAATGCCGAAGAATTACAGCAAGAAGTATCGGCGAAGCGACCACCAAATATGGATGAAGGTATTGAGGGTGAAACTTCTACCTATATATCTCACGACGAGATACGAAAACATTTACAATTTTTAGAACGATACATAGAAAGAAAGTCTAATAAAGATAAGAAATGTATTAAGGAAGAAAGAACAATAGAACATTTGGTCGCTGTTTATAAGCAGAATGAATATGACCCAGTATTACTGAAAAGATTAGAAATATTAGGATACTTATATAAATACAGAAATGAATATTTAACAATAAAAAAAAATCTCTTGATATAGTATCAGCGAAGCGACAAATAAGAAATGAAAATGTATGGTAATTCTGCGATGAAGAAACCAAAAAATATGGCGAAGAACTCCAAACAGAAGAAAATGGAGAAGAAAATGGATAGTAAGAAAATGGATAGTTCATTAAAAGGTAGTGAAAAAATGGGACATAGTAGCAAGGAGAAATTAACTGCGAAACAGAAATCATTACCCAAGAAATTACAAGATGAAATTTTAAAGAAAAAGAAAAAAAAAAAAGTTGTTAAAAAGTAAAGTATGCCTGAACCAACTAACAAAGCGTTATATAATCGTGTTAAAAAGAAAATATATGCTAAAAATCCTAAACACTCTGCGTATAGAAGCGGACTTGTTGTAAAAGAATACAAGAAGGCAGGTGGTAAATATACTGGTAAGAAAAATAAGAAGAGTGGTCTTGGTCGTTGGTTTAAAGAAGACTGGCGGACTGAAAAAGGCAAGAAGACATATAAAGAAGGAGGAACTATATTTAGACCTACAAAGCGTGTAAATAAAGATACTCCTACAACTATGAAAGAATTAACACCAGCACAGAAGAAGAAAGCAATAGCAGAGAAAAAGGCAACTGGTAGAGTTAAAAAATACAAGCGAAGCAGTTAATTACATTTAATAAAAAATAATTTCCCAGCGGAAATTTGCTTGATTTTCCAATATTACCAATCTACGATTGATTAAGTTCGTCCTTTCGCAAGGCATAGGACTTACCAAATTATTTTATTTGTAATATAATAATGAATAAACTAACTGAAAAGCAAGAAATGAAATTAAAAGAACACTCTAAACATCATTCAGCAAAACATATTAGAGAAATGAAAAAAATGATGAAAGACGGAATGTCTTTTACCAAAGCACATAATGAAGTGAAAAAAATGGAAGCAAAAAAGAAAAAAAAATAATTACAGCGTAGCATAAGTTCGTCCTACGGACTTACCAATTGATATGTCTGCTCCAATAATTAGCAGAGTTTTTATTATTAGCGGTTAATTTACCGCTTTTATCCCTAATACCTCCGCTTCGTTGGAGATAATTTTTTCGGCGTTTTTCGCTTCCGTGTTGAGTAAAATCCTTCATATTAGCGTCGCCAAAATGTATAAGTCTTTTCCCTCCATCTTTTTTAACAAATACCATACCTTTCTTACCTTGTTTAGTAGATTTATATGGTTTATATAATGGTTTTTTTTCTTTAAAGTCCGCTGGTGCTGGTGATAATCCTTTTCCTCCGTGAGGCATTTTTTCTAATATAATATTATATAATGAGAAATTTTAAATACGATAAAGTCGTAATAGAATTTAACAAGAAAAGTAAAGTTAAAAAAGTGTATTTAAGGTATATGAAACAAAATGAATATATGGGAATGTTATGTTGGTGTTTAAATAATAATGTAAAATCATTTTACTCTTACTGAAATACTTTTAAAATAGCGTTGTTTATAGTTCCTCCACTTCCATTTTGTAAAGTTATTTTCATAAGTGGATAGGAGGCGGTAAATTGACCGCTTCCTACATAATTACCAGCGCCGTCCACTTGCCCTATTGCGAGAGTGACGGAACTTCCGCCACTATTTATTAAAGGATAATCAACATTTCCAGCGGAATATCCAACAAAAACTTTTGCTCCATTTGACGGATTAGCAGAACCAGTATCTACTAAAACGCCAATTTGTTTTCCACTTGTGATAGTAATTTCACCAGTAGATAAAGCAGAACCAGTTGACGTAGAATTAGTTTCGGTGCTGAATAAAGTAGAAACAGCGGAAGGGTCGCCACTTGCTCCACTTAATATATCAACTTGTAAATGTCCGTCGCTGTCGCACAAAAGTTTTTTACTTGTGGATGCTGTGCCTATTGTAGTTCTCGCAGACAAATCAAAAGCACCAGCGGTGGAAGACCTACATATTGATAAAGAAGAAGCATTTGCTTTCTGTCCTAATGACGCTGGTAGTTTAGCACTCATAGCATCAACGGCATTATCTATTTCAGTATTCTTTGCTAATATAGCATCACAAGTAGTTTCTATTTCAGTATTCTTTGCTAATACAGCATCGCAAGTAGTTTCTATTTCACCATTCTTTACTAATATATTATCTAATACACCATCAATAGTATCCAAATCACCGCTTAAATGGTCTAAATTATCGCTTAAATGGTCTAATTTTGTATTGTGGTCGCCTTGTAAAGCAGAAGTAGCACCTCCACTTGGTAAGGCACTTGATACAATATCAACTTGGAATTCATTACCACTTACAGCATTATCTAATATTTCTACGGCGGTTTTAATATCGTTAAGATGACCTACCATAGTTGATTGATTAGCAGAAGTAGCACCCCCACTTGGTAAAGCACTTGATACAATATCAACTTGGAATTCACTACCACTTACAGCATTATCTAATATTTCTACGGCGGTTTTAATATCGTTAAGATGACCTACCATAGTTGATTGATTAGCAGAAGTAGAAGCACCACTTGGTAAAGCACTTGATACAATATCCGCTTGTATTTCACTACCACTTACAACATTATCTAATATTTCTACGGCGGTTTTAATATCGCCAAGATGACTTACCATAGTTGATTGATTAGCAGAAGTAGCACCGCCACTTGGTAAAGCACTTGATACAATATCAACTTGTAATTCACTACCACTTATCGCATTATCTAATAACTGAACGGCAGTCTTAATAGATGTTAATTCAGTTATTACTTCGTCTTGTTTTGCTAATGTAGAAGCACCACTTGGTAAAGCACTTGATACAATATCCGCTTGTATTTCACTACCACTTACAACATTATCTATAATTTCTACGGCGGTTTTAATACTATCAAGACGACTTATCATAGTTGTTTGATTAGCAGAAGTAGCACTACCACTTGGTAAAGCACTTGCTACAATATCAACTTGTAATTCATTTCCACTAACAGCATTATCTAATAATTCTACGGCAGTCTTAATAGAAGTTAATTCAGTAAGCATAGAAGTTTGATTAGAAGCAAGTGCTAAATTATGTGTATGGTCTTCTTGGATACTGACTTTTAAGTTTCCATCACCAGTAAGAGCAGTTGGAAGACCTCCTCTCATACCATCAACAATAGCATCAGTATTTAATCTTTCACTTCCTTCATTACCTAATTCTTGGATACATACTTTTAAATTTCCACTTCCAGTTAAAGCACTTGGTAATCGTGCTTCCAAATTATCTGTATTGAGATTGACTTGACTATCGCTGACTTGTAATTTTCCAGAGGCATCAATTTTAAGACTTTCATAAACACCAGTAATGGAATTCTTCGCAAGAGGAATTTGATGAGGCATTTTTTAATATATTCTTTACAAAGAAAAAAAAAGTTAATGATTAAATGTATCTTGAGTTATTAAATTACAAGCATCTCTGCTTAACATAGTTTTACAATACAAATGTCCTGGTTTATCACCTGTGGAACTATTTCTATCTCCGTTATTTGCGAAGTTAAATAGGAATTCTATATATGTATATTCGCCCATAATTGGTAAAATTCTGTAATGATATTGATTACCAGTTAAGTCTTCTGTATAATACGGAGTTCCAGTATTTATTTTAGTATAGGTTTTTGATGGTGTATCTCTGTCCCTATAACCTTCTGTTAAACCAAAACCACTACCACCATTAGAACCAAAATTAAATCCGCCTTCTTTTGAGGGTTTTGCTGGTGGAACGCCATATATATTTATTTTATATTTTGTAAATTCACCACAATAAGTAGATATTTTTATGAAATTATAACCAAATGTATCGTCTGGCGGTAAAACAATTCGCAAAGCATTATCTAAATCTAAACCAATACCAGCACCGAAATCTGGTAATTGTGAATTGTAATACATTTTTCTACTTATTCGGTTGTCTTCACTTGATGATTTATTTAAGGAAAACGCCATTCTAATATATATTATTTAGATTATTATATAAAAAAAAAATCTAACAATACAATATAAAATCAGTATGGCGAACTCAAATGTAATGAATAATCAAGTTGTAGCGATGAATTCATCGCAGACCATATCAATTGTTCCAGAAAACGGAGAGCAGTTTAATCCAGGACAGAAAATCATTTACAATATAGAACCAGAGGTAGGATATATCAAGCGTGATAGTTATTTGGTTTTTGATGTCGTAAATAGTTCTAATAACAACGCCTTATATACTTTTGCTAAAAATGCTGGATGTTCCGCTATTATAGAAAGTTTAAATATCTACTCAAAAGAAACTGGGATTTTATTAGAAAATTTAAATAATTATGCGGAATGGGTCAATATTGAGAACCAGTATTTATATGATGACCCAACACAATTAAAACTCAAAGAAGGAGTAGGACACCCAGTCCAAGCGAAGGAAATCAAAATTAAGGCGGACAACACTCTTATTATAGAACCATCAAAACCACAAGGCGACCACCCAGCGAATAATCAATTATCACCAAAGGATATTACTGGTAATTTAAAACCTATGGCGAGAAGATTTTGTTTAAGATTAAGAAGTGGTATTTTTAACTACTGGGATGACGAGAAGTTAATTCCTGTCCTTAACTTCGGTGGATTACGCATAGAACTCATTTTAGCAAAACCAGAATTAGCATTACAGAGAGTTTGTCCTCACCTTTTAGCGACACCAGCAGTAGGATACGAAAGCGGACACAGAGAGATTGATTTAGTAAATATTGTAAAACCAACCGCTGATGCTCCAGGATTAGTTATAACAGCAAAGACTGATACTGCTGGTGGTGGTAATGCGAATTTTGTAGAAATTGATTTATCTGGTTTAAATGCTATATTCCCTAATGTATTCCCTTCCTCACAAGAAGACGAAGGTGTTGCTGGGACTGGTGCTTTGGGTTTAGCAGTTGGTAATGTTGTAAATTTCTACCAGACTAACACTACTACTAAAAGAGGAGGCGACCATACCATTACAGCAATTACTCCTTCTGTTCCTTCTAATGTAAATGGTGTTAAGGGATGTAATAAGGTGAAACTTTCATTCGCTAATGGTTCATTAAACGGAAATGGTATTGTTGCGACTGATTACATTAAACTTGCTTCGGCATTTAATGTTCCAAACTACAAGGTTAAATCAACAGAGTTTAGATTACTCCAAGTTGTTCCACCTCCAAATGTTGCTAATATGTTGATGAAGGGATTAAATTATGAATTTACATCATACGACACATTTCTCAACAACATCCCAACTGGGGTTTTACGCCACCAAATCCCAATCACTTCAGTCGCATCAAAGGCGGTCGCTCTTTTTACGCATTATCACGATGCGAGTAAAGTGGAAGATAGGTCTGCTCCTAACATATATGATGGATTATCACCAAGCGAATTTAGTTTAAATTCAGTTCAGTATTTCATTAACAATAGATTATATCCATTAAGAGATTATAATCCACAAGCAAGAAGCGATAGATGCCTCAACCAAAACGAATTAGTTAAGGCGTGGAGAGCGATTGGAAAGAACCCATTAAATCTTGGGGATAATTCCAGACACTCTTTAAATGGTTATGCTAATTCTTATATGACTTGTCGTGAATTAGCAAGACAAGGTTTCGTATTTGATTTACGAAATGCTGAACCAGAGGTTAGATTAAAATTCAGCGGAGCGAGAACGAATATTGTTAGAGCGAACACATTTGTATTCTCTAAAAAGATTATACAATCTACCGCAACTGGAGTTCAGGTTGTCTTGTAAGCAAAGCAACCTATCGTGTAATCGCTCCACA
>Ga0209634_1002152_pt1 | contig 13948 bp, 15 predicted proteins | sample LinPmetageLP40_FD_184043 | JGI IMG/M metagenome (GOLD analysis project Ga0209634, IMG submission 184043) | Marine viral communities from the Pacific Ocean - LP-40 (SPAdes) (version 2) | ecosystem: Environmental > Aquatic > Marine > Oceanic | place: Pacific Ocean | collected 2010-08-26
TGCAGCTAAAGCTTTTGTTGGAGATGTAGGACAGTTATTAGAGGTGGGTGAAAAGGGTGCTATGATGAGTTTACTCTCTAGAGTTCCTAAAGCTACTCAATTAGCTACAGATATATTTGATGCAGAGGTTAAGAGAAAAAAGAATATACTTAAAAATGCAGCAAAGATTAAAAAGATTGAGGGTAGACGATTAAATATTAACAGAGCAAAGAGTGCTGAAGCTGCCATAGCTACTAAGAAGGCAGAAGATGCTCTTAAAAAAGCTAATGAAAATCAATCTATAAAAGAAGAATTAATAATGGACTACGAAGCTCAAATAGGAGCTAGAGACATTAATAATGTAAACAAAATAATTGACGAAGATAAAATAATATCTAAAACAATAGCAGGTAAATTATCTATAGACTATGACAAGGCTAGGATAGTAGGTCAACGTATAGCTGAGAGAGAGTATACAGGTGCTGTAGATATAGATGGTGACTTAATCGCTGCCACTGATCTTGAAGACACTATAGGTGTGACAAAAGACAGTCTACTTTCACCTATTATAAACCCTGATAAACTTGATCCTTTAGTAGCTATAGCATCAGAATTAAAGAAGTCTAAACCTGATGCATTTCCAAAAGGTAAAATGACTATTGATAATCTTTTTAATGCTACTATAAAAGGTGATTTATTACCAAGTGACGAGCTAACTGTTTTACTAAATAAATATGATGTTAGTTTTGAAGAGTACGCAGCTATGGTTTTAGGCTCTGCTTCTCAAGCAGGTAAGGTACTACAGAAGTTCGCCCTTATCGCAGGTAGAAAAACAGGAGCAAAGGGTAGAAAAGAAGCTATGCAAAAAGCTAACCTTGAGAAGTACAACTTTGCAGGTAAAGCTGCTATAAGATTTATTGATATAGGTAGAGGTGCATTGGTATCTATGTTAACAACTATGATACGTAACGTAGATTCTACTTTAATTAGAAGTCCTATGGAGGGTCTTACTAATGTATTCAACACCTCCTTATATAATTTAACAGAAAAGGGTTTAAAGAAAAAAGCTTTTACATTATTAAGTCCTGCTAATTGGAGGAATAGTTTTAGACACAATACATATTTATTAGATAATAAAGATGCTAGAGACTACACAGATTACATATTAAATAGACCTGAGTTTATGCCTAAATATAATGTGTTGTTTAGTAATGTCAGTGAATTAGTACGTTTACGCAGACCAGAGGGCATTAAACTAACTCCTATACAAAATAAAATTGATCAACTATTAGAAGCAGGTGAAGATTTTGTAGATACATTAAATATACCTAATAAATGGCAGGACTATTTAACTAGAAATGCATACTTTTTAAATAATATGGAGGATTTATTTAAAAAAAATTACAACGGATTAGACTTAATAGATGAAATAAATGCTGGTCGTGTAAAAGAAATATTAACTGACTCACCTACAATATTGCCCAAAGATGCAAAACCCTTTGCCGAGATAGTTGCTGAAGCTACGGAAAAAGCTAGAAATGCTACCTACTCTAATGTACCTAACTTTGTGCCCTTTAGGGTAATAAATGAATTACTTGCTAAGTACGGTGGTACTGCTCTTGTGGCTTTTCCTCGTTTTGTATTTACTAGTATAGAGTTAATGGCTCAGTATTCAGTAGGAGGAGTAGCTTTAGTTCCCATAAGGAGATTAATTAGACCTAATAGACTACAGAAACTAACAGATCGTGATCGTGAAGATATATCAAGGAACTTAGTAGGCTTTGCTATTTATATGGCAGCTAACGGTTATAGAAAATCTGAAAGTGAAAGACCTGCTTGGATGCAGGGTTACTTTGGTGAACCTCACCCTGACTACAAATATATAAGAACTGCTCAGGGTGAATCTTTTGATACGACTGCTTTATTTCCTCTAAGGCAAGCATTATACATGATAGAGTTTGTTAATAGAGCAAGAGAGGGAACATTAACAGGTTCTTTAGTAGGAGACCCTATAACTGGAGCTAAAGAATTTAGTGAAACATTTTTTGGTGCTACCCTAAGAGCTGGTAGAGGTACAAGCATGATAGAAGACTTTATAAATGCTTTAGGTGGTGACGATACTTCATGGGAAGACAGGTTAGGTAAAGTTGGGGGTACGGCATTTGGTAATTTTGTACAAAGATATGCTGTTCCTGCAGCACAGATAATAGACTTGGAAAGAGGTTTATCTAAGTTACCTGAAATACGCATAGGAAAAGATGGTAAACTAATAGACTTTGGTCTTATCGAAGGTAGACCTTCTGAGGTAAAGGATGCCAATATTGATCCTACTTATGGTGATTTTCAATCTTCCTTTGCTACAGGATTTAAAATGCCTTTCATTCGTAGGGGTTTTATAAGTCCTTCAGAAGAAGGTGAACTACCAAATCGAAAATATGTATTAGATCAAGATGGTAAACGTAGAATTAAACCACTTCTTAAATTAGGAACAGGAGCATCTTACTATGAAGATAATACTCCATCAGGATTGTTTTTGCAGAAGTATGGTTTTACTGAATTTGGTGTATCATCAAAAGCTTCTACACCTAGCCTAAGAAGAGCAGAAAATGAATTGATGAGTGAGTTAATTCCTTCACTAGCTAAATTGGCACAGGCACGTGAAAAACAATTAATAGAACAAAAAAAAGGTAAGTCTTTTATCCAAGCTGAAATAAGAGGTATTGTAACGTCTAATCTAGCACCTATTAAAAGTATGTTTAAGGAAGCTTCTTATATGAAGCTTTTAGATTTAGGTAAAGATATATCTGATGAGAAACGATCTAAACTATCTAATAAATTCTTAGTAGAGAGATACAGAGTTAAATTTAAAAGACTACCTAAAGATGTTCGTCAGTGGGGGTTAAAAATATTTGAACAGCATGAGGATAGACCTGTAGACCCTAATAGTGGATCAGATTATATTAAAGCTTTTACGTTAGCTAAGTCATACAAAGAAATGTTTACAGTTTTCTAGGCAGGTAACTCATTACAAGCACCTGCCCAATAGTTTTATCGTTCATCTCCTGAACCTTGTAGTGTTCCACGTTCTTTTCTACTATGTAACTTTTTCAAGTTTTCTTTCATAATGTCATTCAAGGGAACACCAACTTCTTTAGCCATCATAGCACAGTACCAAAGTACGTCACCTATCTCTGATGCTATGGCAATCTTCTTTATTTCAAAGCCTTCCACATCTTCACCATCACGTATAAGTTTCTTTACCTTACCTGCTACCTCACCTGCTTCACTAGTCATACCTAATGCTAAGTATTCTAGTGCTTTTTCTTTAGGGAAGATAGCAGTCTGTCCTGCTAGATTTTCATATAAGTCAGGAGTTATGACTTCATTTATAAACAACTTATCCTGCATATATTTTCTCGCTTCTTCTTCTAGCTTCTGCATTTTTTACCTTCTCTAGTTGCTTAACAAATGCATCGTGCCACCCTCTTAGCCATTCACGATACTGCATAGTATTACTGCTATACGAGGTTTTCTCATTCTTATAAAAGCAATTAAATCCTTTTTTATATTGAATGTGAAGAGGTGCATCATATTTACTTAAACCTCTTTCCTGCCTACTTAGAAGTTTTTTCTTTTTTATCATCATCTTTACTCCTTTCAAAAAACCTAACTAAATTATTTAATTTACCATTTGCATGTTCTAATGCAGATAGCTCTTTGTCTATAGTATCCACTATAGTAGGGTGGTCTCCTACACCAACAGGATTAGTCATCATCACTTCTATATTAGCTATGTGACTATTGACATCTCCTAGTAGTTTACTTTTTAGTGCTTGTAGTATCATTTCTCTCATTTTGTTCTCCCTTTACTTTTTAAATGTAACATTTCTCTTATGTGTAACTTTCTTCCTCTAAAGAACACTATGGTATTGATGCAGGTGTTAATGGTAATGGCAGTAATTAACCACCATTGCCACCATAACATTTCTAAACAATCTACCATTAACTAGCTTGTATGTCAACCATCTCACACGCATCTGCTGTGCAAGCTAGTTCTCTACCACCTGTAGTCGTGTCTTCCTTCTCGTAGTCAGCCAACTTAGACCAGTCAATAGATGCTGGCATTTTTTTGTATAGCTGTTCGTACTGCTCACCTGTAATGTCTTGGTAAGGTGCTTGAGCATATGTATGGTCACTGAAGGGTAAGAATGATATACCTGATACCTCATCAAAGTTATCATATACCCATGCTCCCACTCTCATCCACTCATCTTCTTTAACAGATACAGTGACAGAAGGCTTGTGCTCACACCAATGTCTTTGAAACATTAGCCAATACTCTAACTGCTCAATAGCTGTCATGTCAGTTCGTGTAGTAGCACCTGAAGGTGACTGCATAGGAAAGCTAAACACAGTTGTACTGTCAGGCTTCATAACGTCAGGCTCACTTGGTATGCCACTCTCTTTCATAAACTGTGTCAGTGGGTCTTTGTTATCGCCACGTACAGTTCTGATGTAATAGTCATTGTGTCTAGCATGAATACCTGATGCACTGTCAACTAATTGACTAACTGTACCACTAGGTTTGACACAAGTGATTGCAGTTGACTGAGGAATACCTAAGTCTTTAGCTAACTTCTTATTAGTTTCTACCGCTACATCTCTTAGTATCTGTAGAATCTCTTCTGTCCATATAGGGCAGTCAAGAATACCTGTTAGGGAAACTCCTAGTAGTCTTTCTTCTTCTGTATTATCCTTCCATATTTTACGTAGATACTTGAAGTTAGTCAATGTAGACTGAAATGTGCCTAATATAGTAGCCATACGTACCTTTTCTTTTAATGATGCTAAGTCATCTGTAACTCTACATACAACTTCTGTAAGATTACAGAATTGATATGGTCTAAGGATAATCTCACTACATGGATTACAACCAAATTGCATATAATCTAATGGTAGTACAGGCTTTTCTACTAATGCATATTTTCTTCTTCCATTCTTAGCTGCCTGTTTAATGGCAGATTCTCTATTAAATATACCACGTTCACCTGATTTAGATTCATATAGTGATGTCCATTCACGCATGAATGTACCCATCTCAGGTTTACCTTTATATGCTACAGAATTATTGGCTAGTGACCTCTGACCTTCATTATCCCACCACTTGCCTGACTTTGCGTGTCTCATTTGGTCATCACCTAAATTAGATAATGATATAAGAGCAGAACGTCTGACACCACCAACAACTACCACTTCACCTATCTTACACATAATGTCGTGACACTCAATAGGATATAATCGTCTGCCTTTAGCACCCCTAAACTTATCTATACAGAATCTGAATAACTCTTCTAATGGAGCAGGACCAGATGCCCTACCACCAAATGTCTTAAGCCTTGCACCTGCTGGTCTAACTTCTGATACATCCCACTTAGGTATTTGCCCAACATAGAGCATAGCTATCAATTCACGTAACGACTTTGCCCAACCCGGTCTGCTATCACCCACTTTGATGACCGTAGTACTATTCTCAAAATGTTCGTTAACCACAGGCAACTTGTCTACATTCTCACGTTCAACAGAGAAGCCAACACCTGTACCACACATAAGTATATACATACATTCATCGAATGAACGTGGACTATCCACAGGTATGTAGCTACAGTTGTAACCACCAACATGACATCTATCTAGTGCAGGTCCTGAAGTCATTAAAGCTCTCATGCTAGGCATTACACCTAGATTCATTATTTGCTCTGTAAGCTTATCTTTGAGAGCTTTTGTAACAGTATATGAATGATTAGTTTTTAAATGATTAGTCATGTAATCAAAGTATCTGTCTACAGTTTCTCCCCAATTCTCTCTACGTTGTTCATCATCTTTCCACCTTGCATAGCGAGAGAGTGCTATAAAGTTTTGATAGTCTGTTGGTAAATAATTTTGTATCATGTCAAATCCCTTCTGTTAATACTTTTAAATGTTTTATACTTACACCATCAATATCATGTATGTATTCTTGTATGTGTTCTTTAAATTCTTCGTCTACTCTTCCATCCGCAGGAACAGGGTACTCTTCAGGGTCTACCTCAAATGTTATCATCATTTTAACTCTTATCATCATAGACCTCTATTAGTTTATTTAAATACCACTGTGCCTTCTTTAAATCTTCTATACCATTTTTGTATTCATATCTCCATATATATTTTAATATGTTACCTTGTAAGTAATATTTAAAGCCTTCATTAGTGGCTGCTCCTATGGCATCAATAGTTTCAATACCTGCCTTATTGTAGTGAACAGGATGATTAACCATGTCATTTGTATCTGCTTCTCTCATTTTCTTTATCATATAATCTATATACCTTTCCACTATGCACTACCTTCAGTTTCTGATTTAAAGTTTAATGTAATGACATTACCCTCTATTTTACTTATCTTATCTTTAACACAATCTTCGTCACTTGGCAAGTGTAAATTTGCTTCTATCTCACATTCTTGCTTAAAAGTTTTATTCTTATCCATTGCAGGAATAGCACCACATAATAATCTAGTGAAATGCATCATACCATAATAGTCATCATCATCTAAATCATTATTCTCTGATGTAACAATACTTACGGAGACTTCTCCTGTCCACTCTAACTCCTCAGTCAAATGGGGTTTAAGTATTACTACAAAATCTTCAGGTGCAAATTTTTCTATTCTTTTCATACTATCTCCTTTTGATTTTCTTACCATTAAACTCTATAAACTTAGGGTGTTTGTTTTTACCTTTTTCTTTCAACCAATCTTCAGGTATTATTCTGTCATAGAATCTAAACCCATATTTGTTACACCATTCTGCGTAGGTAGATTTTGCACCTTTACTTAGCTTACTTCGACTGTTTGTAAATACAAATCTTATATCTAGTTTAGGATGTTGCTTCTTAATACACAGATGCTTCCTTCTATCTGTTGTTAAAAATCTTCCTTTCGTTTCTATTATTATACCATTGTTTAATATAAAGTCAGGAGTATAGGTGCGGTATGCTAAGTCTTCCCATTCTATCTTGATAGATTCATATTCATAATTATATTTTATCGTATCAAGAGCCATAGAAATCTTATGCTCTAAGCCACTCCTATATCCGTACTTTATAGCTTGTCTTCTTAGACTATGCGGTGACACTAAGAGTTTCCTAGCTCTACATACTGAACCAACTTAGGTTCTTTAGCTAATGATTTCTGTGCAGGTAACTCTTGTAAAGTTTCCCAACAACTACTTCTATAGTCGCAGAAAGTACAGTTTTTATTTAATACCATATTGCCTGTAGCTTTACTTCTAAATGTTTCAGGTTCAGGTTCAAAGCACCGTACTAACTCTTTACTGTTAGCTTGTTCTATATTCCTTTCTATCTTTTCTATTTCTTCTTTTAAGTCTATATTGTCTGCTTTAACATATTTAAACTGACCATTAGCTTTGTTTACAACCCACCAACCACCTATCTTGTTGTCTGATGCGACTGCATAACCTGCTAATTGACCTACATAACCAAAGCTATCTCCATTTTTAAGTGTATCAATAGATTCAAACTTAAACTTGTATGACCAATCAGAAGCAGATTTTATATCATCTACTGCTCCATTTAATACTAAATCATACGTGCCTGTAATCTTTTTCTCATCCTTTAAATTTAAAGTTACAGGTTCACTGTTTTGAAATTTGATTCCTGCTTGGGTTAACAATGCTTTAAATACTGCTTCAACAATATCGCCTATCATCATATTCATAACAAAGGTTGTTGGTTTAGGCATTGCTTTGTCTGCATGGTTTTTCTCCCACCATAGTTGGCAAGAAGGTCTACCTATATTAGACATTCTATACCTAAACCCACCTCGTTTACCACCATTGAATTGGCGATTCAAAGCATCTTTAATATCATTTGCAACAGTTTCTATAACTGCTTTATCCATTGTAGAAGTGCCATTGACTACTTCTTGTAGATACCTATGAACCGCTAATTCAGCAGGATGATTCATTATTCTATGTCCACGAAAGTTTCAACAACTTCCATCTGTTCATCAGACATTTTAGCAGAGGTTTTTTTCTGCCAATCACTATTGATATAGTCATTGTAGTTCTGAACCCATGCCATAAAGTCTGCAAACATATCTTGGTCTTTCTCTTCTAAAGTAATAGTCTTGCTAGTATCAAGGCTTACTGTAGGTAAAGAAAATGGATTACCACTAGGCAGTTCTCTTTCTTCTGTGCCCAATTCAAACGAATGTTGAATAGGTAATTTCTTTAACTTGGCAAGTTTAGTAAAAGGTTCGCCTAAAATCTTAAAGGCATCTCTATTATCTATCTCCCATATAAAAGGCTTTTGTACTATATCATGCGATTGTTTATCACTTGTCATGGAATCAATCATATCTACAGTACCAAATAAAACACGAACTCTTTTTATCTGTTTAATTAAATCCTGCATATCTTTAGGTAATGCAGAAAAATCTTTTATATATCCAGCAGGTTTACCACAATTAAAATTACCAAAGTTGTCTTTCAAATCGATATTTAAATTGTCTGCCATGATAGTTTTTTGATATGAACCTCTCGATTCACCACTCTTAGCACCTGCATTAGCTATAAACCTTTTATACATGAACCTTTGTAAGAATGGTCTTATAACTATCTTATCACAATAGTAAACATTATCGTCAGGAACATCTAATTTATAGACACCCCCATTAATAGTTTCGACTTTGACTGCCTTACCGTCAATCTCCATCTCACCCATGATAGGTGCGTGTTGTATCTTTAGACGAGCAAGAGTATTTGTCTTTCTGTCTGAAGATGCTTCTACTGCCATGCCCATAGCTTTAGCCATACCTGCATAGTTATTTGTATCTAGTGTTGTTATGTCTGTTATTGCACTCATTTTGTATTTCTCCTTTCAATTAAGATGCCAAGTTATATCACATCACATCCTTAGTGTCAAGCCAATTATTACCTATTTTTGCTTCTAATAATAAAGGCACATTAATTTCTATTTTAAACTCACTTTGTATTAAAGAATCTATATAACTATTAACCTGTTTAATTATATAGATTACCTTTTGTATTTCATCAGGATGAACGTCAATGACTATAGAATCGTGTACTGTGTTAACAATACAAGAGTTTAGTACACTTAGTTTGTCATGTATATCCATCAAGACTAACGGAACTATATCTGCGGTAGCAAAACTTTGTACAGGATAGTTCTTTATTTGTGTGAAGTGAGATACCTTACCACTTGGGTATCGCACAACATCAGGAAAAGAAAACTGTCTGCCTGAAGGTGTAGTTATTTTACCTGTCGTTACAGCTTCTTTAGCCAATCTGGAGTGCCAAGCTTTGATTCCTTGGTACTTTTCTGTGAAGTGTTCGTAGTACTTCGCTTCCGCAGGTGTTCTACCAAACCCTGTTGCTCCATATAACGGTGCAAACGTATGTGCTTTAGCAGTCTGCCTATCCGTTGGCTGACCAGCATCACTGATAACTTTAGACGTATACGAATGTACATCAAATCCAGTTGAAACTTCCTCAATAGCGACCTCATCTTGTGATAAAAATGCAGCAGTTCTAAACTCTAATTGAGCAAAGTCTGCTTCAAGTATCTGTCCACCATCCCAACGTGATACAAATACTTTCTTAACAGGGAACGTACCACCTCTAGGCATATTCTGCATGTTGGGGTCTGCTCCGCTAAATCTGCCTGTTGCAGTTCTGTGTTGTAATAGCCTAACATGTAGCTTACCATCAGGCTTTACATAAGTTTTTATGCCATCAACAAAAGATGACAGGTAAGTATCTAAAGAAGACAATCTTTGTAAGTCACCTAAGAATTGTATAGCTTCTGTAGCATTGTTCTTTATAGATGCATTACGTAAAGTATCTAACATACTTTTATTTACACTAAATCCATTGTTACTAATCCACTTAACATTAGGAGCATTGAATTTAAAACCTGCTACAGCTTTAATAGGAGTAAAAATGTAGCCATTACCACCACAAGTAGTACACTTGGGTAATTTAACATAAGGTTTTCCATCTTTTTTTACCTTTCTTATTATGCCTGAACCGTAACAAGTATTACATTGTACTGCCTTAGTCTTTTGTATTATATCAGAGTGCTTGTCTACAGTGCTTTTAAATGTAGCTTTACTCATATATGGTGTAAAAGAATTAGACCACATACTTTTGTCTTTAGGCTTACGACTAAATATAACCCAAGACATTTGTTCAGGACTGTTTAAATTAACAGGTGTATCACCCATCAATTCTTTCACTTGCTTATTTAATCTTTTCTCTACTGTTTGTTTTTCTAACTCAAACTCAACTCTAACTTCCTCTAGCTTTACTAAGTCAACAGAGAAACCTGTTCTGTAAATATGAGCAAGAGTTATAGCAACACGATTAGTTAATAACACTATATCCATTAAACCTGCGTAGTCTAGGCTATTTAATTTTTTATATATAACATCACTCAGTTGTTGTGTTGCATGTAAGTCTGCTGACAGGTACTCTGATAATTCTTTATGTGGTATCTCGTCAACACCCTTACCTTGTTTAAAATATTCTTTAAGTGTATCTTGTTTCTTAGTATCTAAATCATACCTTTCTGCACAAGCTTCTAAGGACAACGGTTGTTTAACACCGCACTGTAATATATATTCCCCAAGCATTGTGTCGAAGACAGGACCATCATATTTTAAACCACATTCCCACAGCCACATCAAATCATGTACTATGTTATGTCCTATTAGTATAGTAGCTTCGTCTAATAAACTTTGTATTGCTTCTTGATGTGAAATACCTTCATCCATTCTATATAAGTATTCCTTACCTGTGTCTGTTAAACACCCAACCATGACAAGTTTATTGTCTGTTTCAAATGGGTCAAGATGCATTTTACCATTTCTATTTGTTACTGTGTTTTCTACATCAAGTGTTAATTTCATCTGCATACTCCTTTTCTATTTCATTCAGTATACCGATTGCTTTATCCGTGTCAAGACAAAACCATTCAGAATTATATTTTTCTGCTATCTTCTCTGCTTTTCTATGTGCCTTTTGTTCTGCTTCCCTTCTATTATTTACTTTAATCCTATGTATAATTTTGTAATCTCTATGCGGAGAACTTGTTTGATAGGCTAACACTCTATCTTCAGCATCAATAGCCATACCAATTTTATACCAACCTTCCCATGCAGGATTAGCTATGACATATACTTCTCCTTCTTTACTCCTATTATAGTTTTTTAGTGATGCAAAAGCGGCATCTTCAAATGTTTTATAGTGACCTTCTTTCCATAGAGGGTGTGACTTCTTTATATACTTACCATTTACAAACATACGTTCTTTATTCTTCTTTATGTTTGACCATAGTCTACGTCTACCACCACTTTTCGGATGTCTATACCACCATTCTTTACCATCAAACTCCATGTTTTTACCTGTTATACTCATGCTCCAAACCTTCCTGTTTCAAAATCAAATTCGCAAGTAACTCTACCGTGCCAACCTGAAAGTTTATTTTTAGCTAATACAATATGTCTTATACCGTCTTCACCGTCTTGCTCTCCTTCACTACCACCTTCTGATGGGTTTTTAGCTAACAATAACATGAGGTCAGCTTCTGATGCCTTACCTGTTTTTGAACCTTCCATCATGCTTTGATTTAATTGTACTCTACCTTCTGCTTCTGCACTTAACTGCGACATATAAAACACAGCACAGTTATGTCGTTTGGCTATCTCCCTAGCATGAATAGCATTAGCTTTTAATGATTCATCAGGTCTAGCAAAACCTGCCTGTGTAGCAAACTTATCACCTATGTCTATAACAACTATATCAGGAGAATCAGTCCTACATACAGCTTCTACCCATGACATATCCTGCCCTATGGAATCAACTATTTTAATATTCTTACGTATGTCCTTCCACCTATTCCATACTGCATCTTTGTTGGCTGTCACTAACTCTTTCTTAAAGCCACTCGCAGCCGAAAGGTATCTCATAGATACTCTGTGGGCAGCTTCTTCGTTACATAGCACGACACACTTAGCACCCTGATGAGCAAAACCATTTGGTCCTGCTAGTAAGGAAGCATGAAAGGATGTCTTACCTGTATTTGACCTAGCACCTACCATAATTAAATGCCCTGCATTGATACCTTCCACCTTACGTGTTAGAGATGGTATGTTAAACCCCCACTGTGTTTCAAGGGAGTTCTTAGCCATTATACTTTCTATACTTAAATCTTCCCATGCAATGTTTAATATGGGAAGAAAGTCATCATTATGTTTGCTAATAATATTTCTAATGGGTTCAAGTGAGGATAGACTGCCATTAACATACTCAAAGCCAATGTTAGCAATATCTTCACCAATAACCTGACGAAACAATTTAGATAAAACATCACTTGCAATGTCTGCACCAAGAGGTTTCTCCTTCTTTATCTTCACGAACAAATCACCAAATGCCAATTTCTGTGCTGTTGTTAAGCCAAAATTACTAGACATAAATAGTGCTTCTACTTCATCAGGTGTTACATCTCTACTATACTTAGTAATAGCATTGTCTATCACCTTCTTGATTTTCCTGACATCTTTACTGAATAATCTATCAGGACATTTATAACCTCTATGGTCATCATAAAATGATTTATCCATAAGGCTTCTTATTAATGCTAATTCCATGTTGGTTACTCCTTTGGGGTTAGTTTGTGTAAGTTAATAAAATCTTCATCTTTTCTATATTTCAAATCATCTTGTAGCTTCAAGACTTTTACATCTGATACTACATCTCGTATCTCTTTAGCAAATAGCAGTGTTTTAGGTAGGGCATCAGGGTCTAGTGCTATTATTGCTGTAGAGAATTGTGCAAGATACCTCTTATGTGCTTCTGATAATGACGTACCCAACACAGCTACCCCAACATATACTTCACTACCTACAACGGAAGCACTCACACAATCCTCAACAACGACTGCGACCTTACCACAACCATACGTAAATGGCAAGTCACTTTTTCCATATCTTTTCCACTTAGGTAATCTATTTGTTATAGACCTACCTACTGCATCCACCATCAAACCATCTTTATATAAAGGGAACACAACTCTTTTTTCTTTTACGTCATAGTGTAAACACAAAGGAACATTATCGATACCATACTTTACTGCGAAAGTTAACACTTCCCACCTGTCATTGTCTAGTATTACATATTCAGGCAATTCAAATATAGTATTTTCCTTTTCCTGTTGTGCTATAAACTTATTCTTAATATCATTTGCAGATATTCTTATCTTCTTTGCTCCTGATAATTTACAAGATGATTTGTAACAGTTCCATAAAAGTTTACCCATGTTGTTTGTAACGGTAAAAGTTTTATAGCTATTACAGAAAGGACAGTTTAATCGTTTCGATTCGCCTATCCCTAGTTGTAAATCATCTAAATAATCATATATATGTATATTCATAGTATTACCCTGTCGGCAGTTGAAATGTTAATTACCATACTTTTCTCGAAGTGTCAATGCATTTTTTGCTGAATCAAAAGTATTTTTCATATATGGTTTTACAGACTGTGGATTAGCATGACCTGTCACAGACATAATCTGACCCATAGACACCCCTGCTTCCACCATCTCTGTAGTACCTGTTCGTCTTAGGTCTGCTATTCGTAGCTCTTTAGGTAAGCCTGATAAAGTTATAGCATCTCTAGCTACCTTTGATAGCCTATGGATTGTATAAGCTTTGTATGAACCTCTCATAGCCTTTGGACAAGGTGCAACATATTCTTGAAAACCATAATCAGCTTTCTGTTGATTAAGCATTTCCAACAAACCATCACTAATTGGTAAATGTACTGTTGCTCCCCTCTTTGACTGTTCTAAATTTAATACACCTTTATTAAAATCTATACTATCAAACTTTAATAGT
>Ga0209634_1002153_pt1 | contig 13944 bp, 34 predicted proteins | sample LinPmetageLP40_FD_184043 | JGI IMG/M metagenome (GOLD analysis project Ga0209634, IMG submission 184043) | Marine viral communities from the Pacific Ocean - LP-40 (SPAdes) (version 2) | ecosystem: Environmental > Aquatic > Marine > Oceanic | place: Pacific Ocean | collected 2010-08-26
TAAACTATCGTATACCAATAATTCCGCTTCGAATTCTGGATCCAACATAGCATTACTCCAATCACCATCTTCCCCCCATATCTCATTTCTCCCAAACATATTTATCTTCTCCTCCATAAAATCTAAAATTGGAGTATCCGTAACAGGTTGAGCATGTCTAACAGTAGGCTTACCACACCAAGCACAATGTTTATTCTTCCTCTTGGCCATTCACACTATTTAAGTCTTCTATGATGTCTTCCTCTGTTATATCAATATGGATATTATTCTTTTTAACTGGCATTTCATTCTCATCATACTCGGGAGCATAATATATCTCATATATTAACCATCCCCAAATCACTAAAAACATTATTACTACTATTGCTATATTCATCCTGTATATACGTATTAAATTGTTATACTATGTTATAAAAAGGTTTGTTTTGTTAATTTATTATAATCGCGTCTTCTATTTCTTTGCATACTAATAATTTATCTTCCTTTAGTAAGACTTTATTTCCACCACGTTCATGTACATATAAGCCTAATACTTTCCTATTCATTGATCCATCACTATTTAAAAATAGATTGGATTTAATTTCACTTAGTACTTCGTAGTTTATTCCTTCGTTAAATATTACCTTACTTAGATTCATCTTTTGTTACGTTATCTATTTGTTGTTGTAATCTTTGTATTGTTTGTTTACTTGCAATTGTAGGATTTCTTTTTAACTCCACAATCATATCATTGATTGCTTTTATTTTTTCCGTTTTTTCTTTTATCGTCATTATTTCTTGGTTATTATCCTTTCTTCTAACCCATTCAAGGGCATTATTCATAAAATGGTTCATATTAGTATGTATTTATTGAGTTTATAAAATGTATAGTCCAAGCTATTAATCCGTTTAATTGTAATACTACTAAGTTCCATTGTCTACGAATTGAAACCTGCATTAATACACAAATAAACCCGATTATAAATAGTAAAGGTTCTACTGTCCATTGTCCCGCCATTAAGAATCCTGCCCCCATATAACCAACTCTAGTACCTAGACGTTCTATAGGATTTAATCTTCTATCTCTGACCATTGCCCTTAATATAGGCATCCATTTTGATTTTATTTTTTTCATAGTAATTGATCTATTAAAAGTAAAACACCAATTATTATTATACAAGCAAGGATTGTTCCTGCAGCAAATTTTTCAGTTGCTTCTACTCTATGTCTACTTCTACCTTGACGGTATTTAATATCTTCTTCACTCATATTGGGGTAAGATTTGTCTTGTCTAAAATATCTTTTCATATTATTTATTTATTACTCATGTGTATTATTACTTCACTGTAATATTCTATAAAATGTTCATTGTACAAATCCCAAGTTATATCAATACCATCAACAGAATATACTTTAACTGTTTTAAATTTAGATAAAAATTCATCTCTAAATTTTCTAAATAATGGTTTTTCTTTGGGCCAACCAAGATGAAATTCTCCTACTATACAACCTACCTTATTTAATAAATAATCAATATTTTTGTAAGTAAATATATGATATTCATCACCTTCAATATCCATTTTTATAAAATCTATTTTATCTATATTAAATAACTTAATAAATTTATTAAAAGTAATAGTTTCATATAAATTATTTTCATTACCATATTGAGGGTCTAATTCTAAATCACTCATTCCATTACTATTAGTTATAGCTTTATTAATTTGGGTTACAGGATAACCTAAAGTATTTTTAACTAAATATGGAAAATTGCCTCTTGAGGGTTCCAAACAAAAAACATGTTTAGGGTTTTTATCTAATATAGAATAAGTAAACGGACCTACACTAGCTCCTATATCTACTACTACATCTCCTTCTTTTACCTGAAATACTTTTTCATATAAACCTTCATTTATTTCTTTTATTATGATATTCTGCATAACGCTTCCCATTTTACCCCAACTGAAATCTTTAAAATCCATTTTTATTTTGTTTTCCATAGTACCTGAATACTAATTAATATTACACATATAACTAAGCTAATAAATGTTTTTGGTGTTATACCTTCCTTAAAGAAAAACCATAACCCAATAGCATATATTATCATTCCTATTCCAAACCCAACAAATCTAGCGGGCCATAATAAACCATCAAATGACATTACAGTATATTTAGTCCCCCAAATGTAAAAGAATGAAATAATTAACCCAAATAAAGCTAATGCCCATTCATTTTTGGCAAACCATTCCCATTTAAATTGACCGTTTAACTGAAAGAATACAGCTATATGCCCTAACGTAAACCAAAGTGTTCCTAATAAAAAATAATCCATTTTTACCACCATCTCCATCGTAATTTAACTATGAATAAATATATGTTTAATTCGGCCCAATCCTCTTCAGCAATATCATCTTTACTGTAGTAAGTTGCTCCAAATAACATTCCATCTCCAATACTTATAACTTCAAAATCCATTAATGTTTACAATTTTTAGTGTGTTTAAACCATCCTCCACATTTACATTTAACGTAATGAACGGTTCCTATTATTAAAGGTGATGATGCAGCTGCTGTCCAAATATTTGGATGCCAATGTTCACCACAAAATCCTAATGTATGTTTAATTATTTCTACCATATTATTAATTTAATTTAATTGGATTATATATTCTCCCATCTGCTATTTGTTTATCTAATGGAAATTCTACTAAATTTACCGCTAATTGTTTTGGCACAGTAGCATTTGGAATATATGTTTTTACCTCTGATTTTAATACTATTTTATTATTTATTTTTTTAATTATTTCCCCTGATAATTCAGTTGCGATATGATACCTACTAAAATTTATATTTCTAGGGTATTTAAAGAAATTTATATTATCATAATGTTTAATATCAATAAGCGTATTATATTTATTTAAACCTAAATCCATCCCAGTTGATATTAATTTATATAATCTCATATAATCATAAATTGGTCCTGTTATGCAAATATCTACGTCAACTGTATTATTAGGATCTATTACATATTTACCTCCTAAATATACTTTATAATCCTCTAAATCCAACTGTTTAAACTCATCCCACCAACTATTTATTTTACTAATTGGAACAGGAGATATCCATGGAGTTGTTGTTTCTATAGGTCCTACTTTATAATAAAATTTATCTATCATTCCATTTCATCTTTTTCAGGTTGATGTCTTTCATAATAACCTCTATTATCTTCATTAACTTTATCTTCATTATAACCTATATCCCATGCTATGCATATAGTAAAAATAGTAAAGATTGCTGTACCTACAATAAACATAATTATATTCATGATCTATGTCTTTGTTTGATTGCTATAGCAAATAGTAAAATTGTTCCTGCCCAATGAGCTGAGTATTGGGCTTCTTCTGTAAATCCAAATAATCCTAATCCAATTGAATATAACATTGCTATTAATGCTATTATAATTGGATACCATGTACTAATAAAATGTTTCATATTAATCTATATTTTGATAAGCGTAAACTGATAAAAGTCCTGAGTATTTACAAATTAATTTAGGATCGACTTCTATAAAATCCTCTTCTAATTCGTCTTCAAATTCGTCTTCAATTTCGTAATGTATTCCTGACATGCACATATTATAACATTAAATTTTTATTTTCTAAAAACATCCAAAAGCGTTCTAACCACAATTCAACTCTAATATCTTCAATTGTGTCTTTAGCACCATAACCTTCAATACGCTTTTCAGCAACAAAAGCTATCCCCATATCACAATAATCTCTAGCCTTATCCTTATCTCCTAATGTATAAAGTTCTTTTGCTTTATCCAAACAGTAATGTAAAATTTGTTTTTTTGGTTTCATATTATTTATCGTATATTCCATATTGAATTTCTTTAATTAATCCTTCTAATTGTATCTTAGCACCTCTAAATTCTGTATTTTCCATACAATCTAAAATATCATTTAATTTCCTATATAATAATTCCTTATCCATTAATTGTTTTTCTAATTATATTATTAATCTCATCTCTTGATTGCCAACCTATAACTTTAAATTCTTGCAATTTAGCATCCAAATTTTCATCTATAATACCCACTTCAAAAGAAGAAAAATCATTTGAATCTGGATATTCATCAAATTTGTCAGTTTTATTAAGGGCAGTACCCCCTGGTAAACTATATAAGCCAGGTCCTGCTACAACTGAAATAAATACTTTTGGTTTTATTTCTAAGGTTGCAGCAATGGATTTCTTGTCATTACGATGTGGTCTAAATTTTAAATTTCTAAATGTTAATCCCATAATTTATTTTTCTAATATTACAAATGAACCAAAATAACTATCAAATACTTGAAGTAAATCTTCATAATCCCCTTTAGTCATTTCTTCTCTAATTACATCCCAGTTTAAATTTAATTGCTTACTAAAATTTTTAGCAAATCCTAATAATGCAAAAGCATTACCATCTGGACCAGTTAAATCTATAATCATAGGATTTTTTGGTGATATATCTTTCTTTTTTCTTATCATAACCTTTATTTATTGTGTTGTAACTTAATCATAACAACACGTAAATATACGAAAAAAAAATGCGGTAACCAAATGTTACCGCAATTATTTTCAATTTATTTTGATTTATTTTTACATAAATCTTTTAAAATGTTCTTGTAATGATTTATCAGCAACATAATTTTTAAAATCTTCAACATAATCATCTACATCATCAAATTCATCACCTGATTTTTTAACTGATGCCATGAATTGTTTTATTTCCGAATCTGTTGCTTTAGCATCATTTTTTAATGCTCTAACAATATCTTTTATTGGAGGTACACCTTTAAATTTAGGTAATGCTTCTTCAATTGAATCTGATTCTTCCATACCATATTTAGTATTAAATCCTCTTTCACCTGGAGGTGGAATACGTCCATTAATTATTTCATCAAATGCTTGATATAAATCATCACCATCAATTACACCATCTCTATATGATTTTAGATGCATTTGCATTTCGGATTTATCAGGGTTCATTTTGTATGATGATTCATCCATATCCATAGCTGCTTTCTTATACTTTGTAGCATCACTACCATCTGAATCTTGCTGTTTATTACCTTTTCTATCGTATCCAGCTATTTCTTCTAAATCTTCTTTCATACCTGCTTTTTCTTGAGATGATTCAATTGCTGCTTGTCTAGCTTCATCAAATTCATCCTCATTCATTTTATTTATTTTATTTGCCATAAATTTACCTAATGTTGGTTCTATGTCCATTCCTTGTTCTTTCATAGTATTTTCAATTTCAGCATGAAAATCTCCAAATAGCATACTTACTTCATCAATAGGTTCTCCATTTTCTAATGCATCAATAGCATTCTGTAAGTGGTTATTTTCTCTATGATAATTAACATCTTCAAAATCATCAGACATTTTTTTTAGAACTTTAATGTCAGTATCAACACCTACTTTAAGTCCGGCTTTCAACATCCCATCATAATCAAAATCTGTAGTCCAACCCGAACCTATTTTATATTGTTCGAAAATATCTGATAAATTATACTTACTCATAATGTTTTTATTTTTTGGTAACTATTTTGGACCACCCATATTTGTTGGCTTAGGCATTTTTATTTTTCTACCTTGTCTTTTTTTACCTTTAATAGCATCACCTACATCTCCTACTTGATTCCCTACTTCTTTAGCAGCTCTAACCACATCTTTAATTTCTTTTTTAACGTTTTTTGCTCTACGTTTAACTTCTTTAGCAACATCTTTTACATCCTCAACTGCATCCTCAATCTCATCTGGGATTAAATCGTTATCTCTATCATTGATTTTACCTCGTTTGTAAAAACCAAAATAATAAACTGCTGCTCCAATTACTAATAATACTACTATAAGACCTATAATTTTTAACATAATAAATTTGTTTAATTAATATTTTATTATAAATATATAAAAATTAAGTTAAATTATATTTTTGTTTATATTGACTAATAAATGATTTACCTACCCCTAATTCAACTATTTCTGCTTTTTCAGGTACACCAGGTAATTTTTTAGCACTAATAATATAATCTATATTTTTATTAAATACTTTAATTTTAGTTTTAGCATTAGAACGATTAGATGTCTTAAATACCATTACAACTGGGTGTTTACCATAAGGTTTTTGGTCAACCTTAAATTTTTCTGGTTTATTACCAGCTTGAAATTTTTGTTCTACTGAATAAGGACCATTAGCAAACTTATCCATATCATATTTCCATATAGAATCATCTGTGTCTAAATTCCATTTTGTAAGTTTAACTACATTTTCACTTGGTCTACCTCTGTTCTCTACCATTATGTTTTCCTCTTTTAGTTTTATATTCAGTTGTAGTTACATTCAAATTTTTACCTTTTATTTCAGCTATTATTTGTCTGTATGTTGGTGATTCTAATTCACATCCGTTATATTTCCTCATTACCATAAAATTTATCAATTAATTTAATTCTAACTTCTTCACTAATTTCATTAGTTTGAAATAAATGTTCTATTAATTCTACCATTTTTTACAATTCTTAAGTGGTACTTGACATAAGGTGCCATGATTTTTAATTAGTGGATTACCATTTTTATGAAAACCAAATACAACTTTAATTTGATCTTCGTAAATTCTAATTCTATCTCCTTGTTTTATATTAAGCATGTATTTATTATTTTTTTTAAATTAATAATATCTCTTATATTAACACATTTTTCATACTCTTCTGTTGATTCAAAATAATCAAGTAAATCTTCTGCTAATTCCATTTCTGTTTGTTCTGGGTCTGGAATGAAAACCATATCTTCTATTTCATTACTATCACTTGGAATAATTTGTTCATCTATTTCCATTAACATATTATAACCAACATTCATTGCTTTATCTAATAATTCATATTCTTGCATATTACAGTTCTCTTTTATTTCCATGAATATGTTTTACAGTTGGGAATCTTAAACTAATTCCACCTTTATCATTTTTAGTTTCTTCAAAATATTGTACTGTAATTATTTTACCTACAATTGAACCATCCATATATTGTAATCGTTGTTCTTGTGTAAATCCACTACCAACTTTTACCTTATGACCTTTATGTTCAATCCATACTTGGGCTAGCATTGGAATAGTATCTTGTCTGCCATGTCTAACTACTTCATGTTCATCAATATCAAATGCTATTACTTTATATTCAGCATCATAAAATTTCTTTACTTTAAGTAAGTTTTTAGTACGTTTGCCTTCATAAGTAACATCTTTACGTATCATAAATCCTTCCCAACATTTTTTAACGGCCATTTCACTCCAACTATCAAAATGCTTATCATCTGTTATTAGGAATTGATCTGTATAACGTAAAATATTGTTGGTAATGTATTTACCTGTTAAAAATCCTCTTAATGCTCCTAATCTTTCACTTAATATAGGACCACCTTTTTGATTATCAAAATTAGGCTTATGAAGCATATCAAATATCATATAAGCAGGATTTTCAATTTGATGATCTTTACGTCTTAATTGTTTCATTACACCTTGAAAATCTTCATTTCCATTTTCATCAATTAAACAAATCTCACCATCAAACACAGTATTAATAATACCTGATGCTTCAATAGCTTCCTTTACTTTATTTAATGTAGTTAATTCTTTACCCATTCTAGAATAAAGTGTACATTTACCTTCATAATTAACAACTGCCAAACATCTAACACCATCTAATTTTCTTGAAGCATACCAACCATCATTCCAATCACATTTATCATCATACTCTTTAGCTAATGCTACTTTAAATGTAGGTATTAACCCAGGTACTGCTTTATTAATGATTGAATCACCCGCCCTAATACCTAAATCTTTATCTATAATTTTATATATTAATTCTCCGTAAGCAGATACTTTAACAAATGTATTTACTAAAGTAATAGAATCATGACCAGTAACTTCTCTATTACTTAATTGATCTAATACATTAAATAATTCTAACCCACCATAAACTGTATTTTCATCTATCAGTTTATTATTTTTTTTACATGTTTTACTAGTAACATAGTATTGTTTAAATGGGTTATAAGTGTATTCTAATATCTTATGAATATAAGAACTTGAATCTTTAATTATTTGTACTTTTTCTGTACTACTACTTGTAGTACGCATATTATCTATAAAATCTTGTAATTCTGTCATATAACCTTTATTTATTTATTTATTTTTAATTCTAATGTTTTTATGTGTTTACACTTACCATCAAACGCTCTCCATCTACCTGGACAATTGCAATGAAACTTACCTGAATCTGGATAATATACCGTTTTATACGTTTTATCTGCGTTGCTACTGCTAACAGTCATTATAACTATTGGTTCTTGTTTTACTTTAGGTTTAGGTCTAATCCATTCAATATCATCTAATGTTGTATTTGGATCTACCTCTTTCCATATAGGCATTAAATATGTTTTACCACCTATATTTGCTAATGTTGGCGGTAAAGTTTCACCTTTGTATTCATATTTAAATCGATTTGCAAATACAGAAGGACCAAATCCACTACCTGGGATGCCTAGTGCACCTTTAGTATGTATTATTCTTTTTCGATAATTACCATGTTTATTTAAACTTGAAAACTCCCAAAGAGCCATAACCTTTATTTTTATATTACCCGTAAATATACGAAAGGAGATTCGGGTAACCAAATCTCCTCACGATTATTTTTATTATTTCTTAGAATGAATAAGCACTAGCTGATTGAGCTAAAGCAGTAATTTCTTTTAATCCTCCATTCTTAGTTGAAGCTTGAGCTGAATTATAAGTTAAACTTGGTATACCTTCGGCATCTGCGTTTTCAATAGCTGCTCCAGTTTGTAACTGTAGTGATAATGAACCAGTACCAAATGAAAGTGTATCTCCAGTTAAATCTTCAACTCCTACCGTCCAATATAAGAAACCAGTACCACCAATTCCCTGTCCACTAGTATCTAAACTAAACACATCTCCCGCTGCGTAAACAACTGATGATGATTGTTCTGTTGATACTATCATATTTACATAATCAGTATTACCTCCGTTTCTTAAACCAGAAGCAGAAATATTAACACCAGTAGAAGTTCCTTCACCACCATAAGAAGCAGAATATGTTAATAATATTAACCCATTCGCATTAGTTGTATCTGTAAGACTTACAGCTGAACCACTATCAGAATTTGCAAAATCAGCACTTCCACTTAATAATTTAGCACATAAGTATTCATTATTAATATCATAAAGTGGGACACCTGGAATATCATGTGATTTAAAGTATAATTGTAACCCATCACCACTAACTCCCGAAAATTCAGCTAATGTAAATGGTGTAGATCTTTCAGAATCTGTTAAATCCCCACCACCAGCTTGGTTACTAGCAGCTTGAACTAATATGTTTCCACCTATTACTCTAACAGGATCTTCAAATGAAGCTGTTACTGCTAAGAAAGTACCTGAATTAGGACCAATAATTAATGGGGTATTTTGGAATTCAATTTCTTTTATTGAATTAGCTATACCATGTTGAGCACCTTGAGAACCATCACTTGCTAATGCATTTAATCTATTTACATAATTATAGTGATAAGACATTTGGTCTTGAAATACTAATTGCTCCTTTAAATATTTTACTTTTGCTTCTTTTAAAGGAAGACTTTTATTACCATCTCTTTTTAACCAAGAATGCCAATCTCCTGGATCTGGTGTTGTATAAATAATACCCATTTTATTGTTATTAAGTTATTTTGTTATAAATATATAAAAATTCTTTTGGATCAATGTTTTAACGAAAAACTAGTTTAAGCTTCATATTTTTTAATATTACTTGCAGCCGCAAGATCAACAGCTAAAGCATTACATAAATTTTCTATTTGCCCAACTCTTATAACTTCTCTAAAATCATCATCTGACATATGTCTAAAAAATGTTTCTGTTGTTAACGTCATTTTATCTTCCTTGTCCTCTATAGGGTTTAACATAGTTTTTACTTTGTTTACTGTTACTGGTGTTGTTTTTTGAATGTACCCCAGGTCGTTTTTTACGCCTATTAGGTTTGTAATTTGATACAACAATTCGTGCCATAATCTTTTTATCATAAATATAATATATATCCAGAAAAACGCTGCATGTATGTAGTTATTTTTACACCATTACCATCTTTTCTTATTTTACCATTTCTAAACCATTTTCTAACACTCCCCGCACCCCCTAAATGAGCAGCAGCTAATAATCCTGATTCAGTGACTAATATACCATGAATAATTTGCCCATCAAATTTATCTATAAATTTTTGCAATTTCTTTTTATTATATAGTAAATTTTGTTTCATTGCATATTCTTGCAAATCTGGGCTGTTTAAGAATGCTTTTTTAGTTACTTTAATTTTTAATGTTTTTAAAGTTGATTGACCAAATTGGTATCTTCCCATATAACCATACCTATTTACAATAAAATATCTATTACCTGATTCCTGGTGGCCAATAGCAAATAGAAATTCATCCATACCCTTAATCTCAACAACTTCTTCTTTTACATCTTTAGTTTTTAATAAAGGTAATTCTTGAGATATTGGTTTATTTGCTGGTACAATAAATAATATAAATAATAAAAATGTTCTCATAATTAAAAGTTTTTTAGAAAATCACCCTTCATTGTTTTAGATTTCAATTGTTGGGCTTTTTCATCATTTTTAAGCATTTTATCTGTTAACTTTTCTAAATGTTTATTTTTTTGTTTATCATAATCGCGAGTAATTTTATGATGTTTTTTATCTATAGATCTTGTTTTTTTCATATTCTACTTATGTATTGATTAGGATCATCTTCATCATCATTATCTAAACCTAATTCTTTTAATCGTTGTAAGTGATAATCATCTACTTCCCATTCTACTTTTTCACTTGTACCAAAATGTTCCTGTTTAGATTCTATTTGTTTAACATCTTTAACATTAAAAACGTCTCCTACAGTTAAAAAATAATGGTTATAACATAATAGTTGGATATTACCTATACTATAATTATTACTATTATTATCTTTAAAATGCAATAATAAAGGCATTTTATAATCTAATACTCGCCTTTCTTTAAAAGAACATATTGCACATTCTTCTAACAAATATCCTTCTTCTATAAGCCTATATTTTAATTTAGCTGGTGAAAATGAAGCTGCATTTACTCTACCTTCAATTATATCTAGTAAAGCAGGATCTTTTTTACCATTACTTAAAAATTTAGGAATACCTTTTCCACTTTGATTTTTATGATTCTCAAATAATTTATATAGTTTAGCATATCTCTTATAATGCTGATAAGATACATGAAGGTACCTTGCAGCAGCCATATTAGATTTTGTTTTTCCTTGAGCTGCTACAATTTGTTCTTTAGATAGGGGTTTTGCCTTTGGCATTAGCTTCTATCTTTATCTGTATTATTAATTATCTGGTATGGGCCTTGTAAATTACGTTCTTCCTTATCCATGTTTAACATTTCTGCTTTAGCAGCATTTGCATCCCCACGTTCAATAGCTGTTGCTACTACAAATTCTTGATATTGATCTTCCTCCATAATAATAGTTTCAGTCCAAGTATGATCACCTGATCCTCTCATTACAGGAACACCTCTTTTAGTTCCAACTGTGGAACAGTTAACACATACTTTGTAGCCATATTGAGTTAGTCTTAACTCAGGCATATCCTCTTTACACTTAATACATGGGATCATTTTCACTTGATAGGGGGTTTTAGTAGTCTGTTGCATAAATATATAACCTTTTTAAATTAGGTGTAAATATACGAAAAATATGTTAGGAAACCAAATATTTATGCGATTTTTTTATAGAAGGATTGGAGATTTTAATTTTTTCTTTAATTATGTTATCTTTTTTATTAATAATTATAGTAAATCCGTCATATTCATATGTTCCTTCATCGTATTGATGAATTATATGTTGTAGATTATAAATAACACTATTAAAATTATTTTGATTAATATTAGATAGATTAAATTTAATGATTATATCACCCTTAGAATCACCTAAACTTACATAATCTTTTAAATTTTCAGTATTATACATATAAGAATATTTATCCCAATGTTTATCTGTAAAATTTAATAATTGATTAGCATAAGTATGTTCATTTTGACTTATATATTCATTATAAAGTGAAATCTCATTTATATAATTAACATTAAAAAATGTAGATACCATTTTAAACGTGTTATAGTTATTTGTATCAATATTAATTTCTGAATTTATATCATAGTAGTATTCGTTAGGTTTGCCGTGACTAAACCCACCCCATTTTCTATTAATTCTAGACATTTCAACTATATCAGCATGTTGTTGTAATTGGGCTCTTTGTTGTGCCTTTTTATTTTGTTGATTATGCCAATCTTGACCTCTACTAGATACACAAGTAAAATGATATACTAATGCATCCCAAGTTTGTACTATTTTATTCCCATTTAATACTAATCTATTTAATACATCTGAATCTTCTCTAGAGCGTCTAAATTGGGTATCATGTCCTCCTATATCATTCCATACTTTTTTATACATTGTAAATGGGGCAAAAAAGTATTCTGTTTGTTTTTCTTCTCTATTATGCTCACACCAATCTAAAAATATCTCATATTGAAAGTCTTTAGGTGTTAAACCAAAATCCATAGTATGTTTTTCTAGTCCTAGACCATGTAAAGGTGGTTCAATTCTAGTACTAGATAATATCATATTATCTTTTATGTGTTTACTAATATATACATCATAATTTTTACTGATTACCATATCTGATTGTAGATAAGAAACAATGTCGTTAGATGCAAATTTAAACATTTCATTAATATTTCTAGCATACCCATAACATATAGGAAGTGGGTTTTTTAATATTTTCAAATTTGGAAATGTTGTTTTTTGCTCAGTTAACCATTCTAAGGTACCTTGATTATCTGAATCTATAAAAACAATTATTTCATGTTTTAATGTAGATAGATTATCTTCTAATGATTTAAATAATAACTTAATATAATCTAATTCATTGATAGCTGTATTAATACAAAAACTAATTTTTTTCAAAGTTATATTTTAATTTTTTCATATACTCTTTTTAATGCTTTTTCCATACCTATGTAAGGTAGCTTTATTTGGTTTAAATTACCCGTGTATGGGTTATCTAATCCTTCTTTTTTTACTTTTATTTCACATTTATATGTTGATAATTCATTTATTGATAAAGCTATATCAAGTAAGCTATAGGGTTGAAGATAATTAGCTTCTAATAATTTAGAATATGGGTTTTGAATTGCATGATCAATTAATGTAATTAAATCATCCATATAAATAAAATCCATAAATTTATTTTTATGAATAATTAGAGGTTCTTTATTAATATATCTTTTTATATTAGATTTTATAAATCTAGTATCCCATTCATTTTCATCAAACACCCCAAAAATTCTAATGTTAGTAAATTTATTTTCTGATTTAATAGCATCATTTATAAATTTTTTACTTAACCCATAGGGGTCAGTAGGATACATTCTTTCAACCCCTGATCCAAAACTTATTAAATGATTATAGTTTAAAAATTCATTACATAAATTATTAAACATAGAAATATTATTAAATAAAACATCACTATCATCTTTAGATAAACGACTTCCTCCTGAGTTAGCTGTATGGATTACACAGTCAAAATGTTTGTCCTTAAAAAATTTACTAGTTTGTTTTCTATTGCTTAAGTTAAAATCATCTCTTCCTACACCTGTAATATCATAACCTTTTAACTTACTTATAATACTTTTTCCTACATACCCATTTTTACCTGTAACTAATATTTTCATCTTTTTAAATTTATATAAGTAGCTTTTGTACTATGAATAAATGTCTTAAATGTGTGCAAATCTAATTCTTCAGGTTTCATTAATT
>Ga0209634_1002154_pt1 | contig 13943 bp, 6 predicted proteins | sample LinPmetageLP40_FD_184043 | JGI IMG/M metagenome (GOLD analysis project Ga0209634, IMG submission 184043) | Marine viral communities from the Pacific Ocean - LP-40 (SPAdes) (version 2) | ecosystem: Environmental > Aquatic > Marine > Oceanic | place: Pacific Ocean | collected 2010-08-26
GGCAGGGGCGTTATCGTCCGACAAAGAAATTACTGGAGTATTTCATGGCCCAATACGAAGAATTTACCATCGATCAAGGTGCTGATGCAGCATTTGAACTTCATCTTACTGACACTACAGGAGCAGCAAAGAATTTAACGAATTATTCTGTTGCCGCAAAGATAAAAAAGAATTATAATAGTGACAGTGCTGATACACATGACTTTACGTCGATTGTCGCCGCACCAACTACAGATGGTATCGTAACTTTATCATTAACAAATACTCAAACTGATGCTCTCAAAATAGGAAAATACGTTTATGACGTAGAACTTTCTTTTCTTGACAGTGATTCTAATACTGTCGTTGAAAGAATTCTTGAGGGAAGAATACAAGTAACTCCATCGGTAACAAAATGAGTATTTTAAATGGCTACAGATAGAATTCGCGTAAAGGTCGCTGGAAGCTCTGAAATAAAAGTTTCTGAGGCCCAAACCGTTGTTAAAAAGATTGTTATAGGAACACCTATTCGCAATGTGGTGCAAGGCGATGCTGTTTTTAATCTTAGAGATAGTGGCAGCGGCATTACAATACTCGGTGGCCCTGTTATACCGAATAATGATCAAATAGATCTTGGTACCCCTAGTCAAAAATTTAGAAGTCTTTATCTTTCTGCCGGAACTTTGTTTGTAGGTAATCTATCTATAAGTGAATCTGATGGTGAATTATTATTAGGCACAGTTAATGCTGATGGAACAATTAATTCAAGTAGCCAAAGATCCATTGCAACTATTGATTCTGATCAAATTATTAGCACTGTTTCTCCAAAGATTGATTCTGCAATTAACGCATTAATTGATGCAGCACCAGATCAACTGAATACTTTAAATGAATTAGCTGCAGCATTAAACGATGATTCGGATGCTTTTAATAGTCTTTTAACAAAGATTAATGCAGGAGTTAGAGGAGCAACTGCAAGTTTAGATAGCGCAGGTACTAATCAAATAATTGATACTTTTCCAAGTTCTGAGTTTAGAACTGTAAAATATTTAGTGCAATTAGAACATGATTCTGATAGTAAATACCACTCATCAGAAATTATATTGACACATAACGGAACTAATGTATTTTTAACTGAATATGCTGAAGTAAAAACAGATTCTTCTCTTGGCATATTTAATGCGAATATTGTAAATAATAATGTTACAATTACGCTTTCGCCTTCATATACTAACACAGATTTTAAAGCAAAAAGGATTAGTGTAGATGCGTAATGTTATAAATAGTAGTAATAAATTGTTAGTGTAGGAACTATAGCATGGCCGTAAAACAAAATTTTGTAGTAAAGGCAGGCCTTGAAGTAGCCGATTCAGCAACTGTTGGAGGAGTCTTTAAAGCATCTGGAATACAATATCCTACAATAGATGGAAGTGACAACGAGGTTATAAAAACAAACGGTAGCGGTACTCTTAGTTTCGGTACTTTGAGAATACGTGATTTAAGTGATGTTGATTTATCGACTCTTCAAGAAGAAGGTCTTTTAATTTTTGATTCAGCTACTAATACATTCCAAGCTCGCAATGAAATTGTGGGTGCGGATATCAATTCAGATGGAGGTTTCTACTAATGGCATCAATAATTAAGATCAAAAGATCGGGGACCAGCGGAGCACCAACCGCCCTGAAACTTGGAGAATTAGCTTACTCGTTTCTCACAGGCACGGAAGGTAACGGAGGTGACCGATTATATATTGGTACCGGTGGTGTTGATAGTGGCGGAAATGCTAATGAAATTGAAGTTGCAGGTGGTGTCTATTTTACTAATAAATTAGATCACGCCCCTGGAACTTTAACAGCATCAAGTGCAATTATTGTCGATGCTTCTAATAAAATCGATGTATTAAATGTTGATAATATTACACTTGATACTAATACAATATCTACAACTAATACAAATGGTGCTTTAGTTCTTTCACCGAATGGAGTTGGAGCAGTTAACGTACCAGCTGGTTATAAAGATCGTAGTGGATTTGGTACTAACTCTCTTGCAACAAAAGAATATGTTGACACGGTTGCTGGTGCTACTACACTTACGTTTAGTGCCGATTCTTCTGGAACAAACAGTGTTGATTTAGATGACCAAACGTTTTCAATTCTTGGTACAAATAATATTATTAGCACTAGTAGAACTAGTAATGCTGTTACTATTAACCTTGATAATACCGCAGTTACTGCTGGTTCATATGGTTCCGTTTCAGCAATACCAACATTTACTGTAGACGCACAAGGTCGATTAACTGCTGCTAGCACAGTTAATATTTCAACTGAAATTTCAGTTGCTGGTGATACCGGAACAGATACAATTAATCTCCTTGATTCTGATCTTACATTCACTGGTGGAACAGGTATTACAACAGCTGTAACAAACAATATTGTTACTATTAGTGGTGATAACGCCACAACAAGCGGTAAAGGTATTGCACAATTTAGTTCTGACAATTTTGCGGTAACAGCTGGTACTGTAACTATTAAGACTGGTGGTGTTGTAGCAGACGAATTAGCAAATACTCTTGATCTTTCTGGAAAAAGTGTTACACTTGCAGCAGGCGAAATTAGTAATGGTGAGTTAGCAAATAACTCTATTACAGTTTCTGGTGCAACGATTGCACTTGGTGGATCAGCTACACTTGTAACAACAAACGTAACTGAAGGTACAAATTTATATTATACTACAGCAAGAGCAGATAGTGATGCTAAAAACGCAATATCTGTTACTGATAACGGTGGTGATGGATCTTTATCTTATAATGCAGGCACTGGTGTATTCTTATATAATGGTCCGTCTGCAGCTGAAGTAAGAGCACATATTAGTGCTGGCGAAGGTATTGATATAGCTTCAGGCGTAATATCTGGGGAAGATGCTAGTACAACAAATAAAGGTATTGCATCTTTCAGTGCTGATCATTTTTCTGTAGGAGCTGGCGCAGTAACCATTAAAGCTGATGGAATAGATGCAACACACCTTGATTTTGGTACTGGAACAGATCAAATTGCTACAGCTGATATTCCAGAACAAACTAATTTATATTACACTACAGCAAGAGCAGATAGCGATGCTAAAAATGCCGTTAGTGTTAATTTTGTAAGTGGTGATGGTGCTGCAGCTTATAATGCTGCAACTGGTGTAATATCAATTACCGGTCCTTCTGCAACTGAAGTAAGAGCGCATATTACTGCTGGAACTGGTGTAACAATAACTGACGGTGAAATTGCACTTGCTCAAGGACTTGGACCAACTGATGATGTTCAATTTAATGATCTTCAAGTAGATGGTAATGCAGTTATTGATGGTAACCTTACAGTAAATGGTACAACAACTACAATAAACACTGCAACAATGACAACTAACGATCCATTGTTTAATCTTGCTGATTCTAACACAGTAGCAGATACATTAGATATTGGTTTTATTGGTAAATATTTTGATACTAGTCAAACAAGAATTGAACGTACTGGTCTTTTTAGAGATGCGTCTGACGGACAATATAAACTTTTTACAGGTTTATATAACGATAGCGGAACTCTTGATAGCGCCACAAATGTAATTGATACTACTGGACCAGGATTTGCATATGCAAACTTAAGAGTTAGTACTCTTACTGGTAACGTAACAGGCGATGTTACTGGTACAGTTTCTGATATATCAAATCACTCAACTAGTGATTTAGGTGAAGGAACTAATCTTTATTATACAACTGCAAGAGTTGATTCAGACTTAGGACAAATACTTACAGCTGGTGAAGGTATCGATATCACTGAAGGTGCAGGTATTATTACGCTTACTGGTGAAGATGCTAGTACAACAAATAAAGGTATCGCATCTTTTGCTACTGCAAACTTTACAGTGGCATCTGGTGCCGTTTCATCTAAAGACATTACGTTAAACGGTGGATCTGGTTCAGCAGCTGCAACACTAGGTGAAGCATTTACAATTACTGGTAATGCAAGTCAAGGAATTAGCACTAGCGCAACTGGTTCAACAGTCACAATTACAGCAGCTAATGCCGCAGCTGATGGATCTACAAAAGGTGTCGCTGCATTTAATGCAACTAACTTTTCAGCAGCATCAGGAGTTATTTCAACTGAGGACATTACTCTCTTTTCAGGTGATGATCTAAACGGTCAAGGTGGTGGAATCACTGCAACTGCAGGTGAATCTTTTAACCTCTATGGTGATTTTAGTCAAGGTATTCAAACTAATATTACTAGCGGTAATCTTATAGTAACTGGTAGAAATGCTACAAAAAATTCAAAAGGTGTTGCATCATTTGATTCAGATATGTTTACAGTAACAACAGGAGCAGTAACAATTACAACAGTTGACGGCGGAAGTTATTAATATATAATACATAATATATAGTCAAGCAGTTTTTTAATTATTTGACTTAAAACAAAACCTTTTTTAAGGAATCGACATGACGACTAGCATTAAGCTAAAAAAGTCTAGTATTGCTGGACGCATACCTTCTACAAGTGATTTAGATTATGGCGAATTAGCCATTAACTATGCAGATGGTATATTATATTTCAAAAATTCTAGTAATCAAGTTAGTAGCGTCAATGCTAGAGCTCTAGGCGTCGATTCCACTGCAACTTTTTCTATTATTGATTCAGCATATATCAATGCCATAAGGCCTGCTGAATCCATTTTTAATGTTTCTAGTAGTGGTTCTTCTGCTTATACATTTGGTGGTGATGGCTTTTCATCAAATAGAAATAATCCTACCTTATATCTGACACGTGGTAAAACATATAAATTTATTATGTCTGTATCTGGTCATCCATTTCAAATTAGAGTTTCAAATAATGGTTCAGCATATAACACAGGTGTAACAAATAACGGTGCTCAAACTGGAGATCTTCTTTTTACTCCAGATATGAATGCTCCAACTTCACTAGTTTATCAATGTACTCTTCATTCTGGTATGGTTGGCAATATCGTTATTTTAGATGATACCGATGCGGTTGGTTTAGATTCTGCTTTAGCAAGTCAGCTGATTAATTCTTCTTATATCCAATCAAGGCAAATAAAATATACTAATAATGATTTTGCTGATTCAGCCTTTGTTACTACTCAAATTAATCTTATCGATTCTTCATATATCGAATCAAGGCAAATAAAATATACTAATAATGATTTTGCTGATTCAGCTTTTGTTACTACTCAAATTAATCTTATCGATTCATCTTATATTCAATTAAGGCAAACAACTAATCCAACTGGTGTAGATTCATCTGCTACCATTAATCTTATTGATTCTTCATATATTCAATTAAGGCAAACAACTAATCCAACTGGTGTAGATTCAGCAGCAACAATTGCTTTAGTCGATTCATCGTACATTCAATTAAGACAAACAACTAATCCAACTGGTGTAGATTCAGCAGCAACAATTGCTTTAGTCGATTCTTCATATATCCAATCTAGACAAACAACTACACCAGTTGGTGTAGATTCATCTGCTACCATTAATCTTATCGATTCATCACACATACAAAATCGACAAATAAAATATACTAATAATGATTTTGCTGATTCGGCTTTTGTTACTACTCAAATTAATAATTTAATTGATGCAGCTCCTGGCGCTCTTAATACACTAAATGAGCTTGCTAGTGCAATAGGCGATGATGCTAGCTTTAGTACAACTATAACAAACTCTATTGCTACTAAGCTTACTTCTGCACAGACTACCGTTTTAATAGACTCAGCTTATGTTCAATTAAGACAAATTAATAATCCAACTGGTGTAGATTCTGCTGCTACTATCGATCTTGTTGACTCAGCTTATATTCAATCTAGACAAACAACTACACCAAGTGGTGTAGATTCTGCAGCAACAATTGCTTTAGTCGATTCAGCTTATATTCAATCTAGACAAACAACTACACCAAGTGGTGTAGATTCTGCAGCAACAATTGCTTTAGTCGATTCAGCTTATGTAAATGCTTTTACTATTGATGCTAATACATTAAATGGTCAAAATGCTTCTTATTATTTAGATTATGGTAATTTAAATAATGTACCAAGTGAATTTACTGACTCAAGTACAGTTGACAGTATTATTTTGAATATTGTTGATTCAGCATATGTGCAAACTAGGTTTGGCACTCTTAGAGAAAGTAATAATTCACTAGTTGTTTCTGGAAATATTATACCAGAAACTGATAGTGCATTTAGCCTCGGTACTGCGCAAAAGAAATTTAAAGATTTACATTTATCAGGTGGTACAGTTTTTCTTGATAATCTTGCTTTATCTGCAGATCCTGTTAACCAAAGAATTAATATAGGTCGACTTGACAGTAATAATACTGTTAATGTTATTGGTGTTATAGCAACTGTTGATTCTGCTGGGGTTTCTGCTATTGTCGACTCTGCGTTTTTAGAAGCCAGATTAGGAGACTTTGTATCAGAAACAGAATTAACGTCTAAAAATTTTACTACTTTTGATTCTGCTAATGCCACTAGTGTTATTGACTCAAGCTATATAAATAGTCTTAATGCTAATGCTGGTGCTTTAAATGGTCAGAATGGCGCATTCTATTCAGATTATAGAAATTTAACAAATAAACCTGAAGGTGGTATTGATTATGGTACTGTGGTTGCATCAGCAACTAGTGCTATTGATATACTTGATATACTTATTTCACAAACCACAATTGATTATGGAACTATAGGTTCACCTGGTGGTTTAATATCTAATTACGGAACACTATAAATATAGGTTAGAGGATAACATGGCATTACAATTTAGACGCGGTACAGATTCAGATAGATTATCTATTACTCCAGCAGCTGGTGAACCAATTTTCACTAGTGATACAAAAGAGCTTTTCGTAGGTGACGGTTCAACTACCGGTGGTGTTGATCTTATTACTACTAAATTAGGAAGTGTTTCTGGTAATATTATTCCAGATGCGGATAGCACATATGATATTGGAACTCCTACTAAGAAATTTAAATCTTTATATTTAAGTGGAAGCTCAATCTTTTTAGGTGATGGACTAATACTTTCTAACGATGGTGGTACCTTTGCAGTTAAAGATTCAGATAATACTCCAGTTACTATATCATTACTTAATAATAATACTAGTGGTTTAGCTGAAGGTACTAATTTATATTATACAACTGCAAGAGCAGACAGTGACGCTAAAAATTCAATCTCTGTTACAGATATCGGCGGCGATGGATCTATAACATATAATTCTACAACAGGTGTAATATCATATACTGGTCCTAGTGCTAGTGAAGTAAGAGCGCATTTTAGTGCTGGCGGAGATTTAACATATAACTCTTCTACTGGACAGTTTAGTATTAATGTAGAAACAGTTTATTCTAAAGCAAATTTTGATTCTGACTTAGGTGATGCTAATAGTGGTCAATTACCTGAAGGTTCTAACTTATACTTTACTGATGCAAGAGCAGATGCTAGAATAACAAATGTAATACTTGATGAAGATAATATGGCATCTAATAGTGCTACTAAAATACCATCACAACAATCTGTTAAAGCTTATGTTGATGCAGAAGTTGCAGGAATAGTTGACACGGCTCCAGCAGCATTAGATACATTAAATGAATTAGCAGCTGCACTTGGCGATGATGCTAACTTTAGTACAACTATAACAAATTCAATTGGAACTAAGCTTACTTCTGCGCAAACTACTGCGTTAATAGACTCAGCATATGTACAAGCAAGAACAACTGCTGGCACAGATTCAGCTGCTACAATATCATTAATAGGAACAACTGTAGACTCAGCTTACGTACAAGCTAGAACATCTGCTGGTACAGATTCTGCTACAGTTATTAGTTTAATCGATTCTGATTATGTTCAAGCAAGAGTAACAGCTTCTTCTTCAGTTACACAATCTGCAACAGCACCAGCTGGTCCTTCATCTGGAGACATGTGGTTTGATACAACTGATACATCTTTACTTGTATATTACACTGATAGTGATGGCGCGCAATGGGTTGACATATCAGGTGCTACTGGTCCTACTGGTGCTACTGGCTCTACTGGTGCCACTGGCTCTACTGGTCCAGCAGGTTCTACTGGTGCAGCAGGTCCTACAGGTGCAGCAGGTCCTACAGGTTCTACTGGTCCTACTGGTGCTACTGGTCCAGCAGGCAGTGGTGTAGATTCATCTGCTACTATTTCTCTTATTGATTCATCTTATGTTCAATCTAGACAAACAAAATATACTAATAATGATTTTGCCGATTCAGCCTTTGTTACTGCACAAATCAACACTGTAATAGATGCAGCGCCTGGAGCTCTTAATACATTAAACGAATTAGCTGCGGCTATGGGAGATGATGCAAACTTTAGTACTACAATAACTAACTCGATTGCTACTAAGTTACCACTTTCCGGTGGTACTATGACTGGTGCTATTGACATGGGCTCTAATAATATTACCACAACTGGTAAGATGTTATTTGCTAACGTGTATGCTACAGAAGGAGATTTACCATCAGCTAGTACTTATCACGGAATGTTTGCACACGTTCATGCAACAGGTGCAGGTTATTATGCTCATGCTGGTAATTGGATAAAGTTAGCTAATGATGCAGATAAATTAGATTCTGCTCAAACTATTGCTTTAGTTGATTCAGCTTATGTACAAGCAAGACAAACATCAGGTGGTGGTGGTGGTGTAGATTCAGCAACCACAATTGCTTTAATCGATTCATCTTACGTTCAATTAAGACAAGTTGATCCTATTTCATCATTTACTACTATATCAGTTACTGGTCAAACAGATCTTGTTGCAGATAACTCTAATGCTGGACCCGATTGGATTCCAGCAACAGTAACAGAAGCAGGTTTAGATCCTAATGGTACTCTTAATAGTATGCAATTTGGTTACTCAACAAGTATATCTGATGATGGTTTATATTCAGTTGTAGGTGCACCTTTTAACAACGCTCCTGGCCAAACACAAGCGGGTAGAGCTTTTATATATTTTAAATCTGGTGGTACGTGGGCATTACAACAACAAATGAACTTACCATCAGGACAAGTAACAACTTATGCTAACTACGGTTTTGCTGTAGCAATGGACGCAGATGGCGATACATGTGCAATATCTGCTAGAAGTGCATCTGGAGGAGACTCTGTTAACAATGGAGCAGTTTATGTTTATACTAGATCAGGAACTACATGGACATTACAAGCTACACTTGAAGGTTCAGATGTATCAGGACAAGAATATTTTGGATTTTCATTAGATATAGCTAATGATGGAGATATGATAACTGTAGGAGATCCAGCGTCTATACACAATGTTTCCACACCTTACAATACTACATCAAGAGTTGGTTCAATTTGGATTTTTACAAGAAGTGGCAGTACTTGGTCAGCTCAATATGAATACGAAGATACAACAAATGTTACAAGTGCTAATAATCATGGTTGGAGTTTAGCATTAGCAAATGACACAAAAGACAGATTAGTTTTTTCATCAAGTAATGGGGCCGGACAAGAAGTTGCTGCTCAAGGTGCGTTTGTCTTAAAAGAATCTGGAGGCAGTTGGTCTGAAGAAGATGAATTAGAATCAGGTAATACAAATGTTAATTATGGTTATTCTGTTTCTATATCAGAAGATGGAAGTGTTGCTGCAGTGTCAGATAATTATTATGCTGGTGAATCAGGTGAAGTAAAAGCTGGAACAGTTTATATTTTTAACAGATCTGGAACAACGTGGACTTTAACTCAAAGATTATACTCAGCTAATCAAGGAGCTGGTTACTATTTTGGTGAAAGTGTATCTCTTAGCGGAGATGGTACAATAATTGCTATAGCATCTAGTATGCAAGATAGTTCACCAACTGTTGAATCCACAATTGAAATTTGGAAATTAACTAGTGGTACATGGTCAAAAATTAATACTATAACTAATTCAGATAATACATCAAGTTCAAACAATAGAATGGGGCAAAGACCATCTTCAATAGAACTTACAAAAACGGGTTCATATCTGATTGCCGGAGCTGCAGGACATAATCCAGGTAGTGCATACGTATTTACACCTGCATCTGGAACTGCACTTAACGATACTCTTACACTTGCAGCTGGCACTGGAATAACTATTACAACTAACGCCGCATCTGATACAGTTACAATTACTGGATCAGCAGCAGGTTTAGATTCAGCAAGTGCAACTGCTTTAATCGACTCATCTTATGTACAAGCAAGACAAATTAAATATACTAATGCAGACTTTACTGATTCAGCTTATGTTACTACACAAATTAATAGTGTAATAGCTGCTGCTCCAGGAGCGCTTGACACATTAAATGAATTAGCTGCTGCACTTGGAGATGATGCTAACTTTAGTACAACAATAACAAATCAAATTGCAGGTAAATTAGATTCCGCCGGAACAACATCTCTTATTGATTCAGCTTATGTACAAGCAAGAGTAACAGCTAGTGGTAATGATTCAGCAACCACAATTAATCTTATTGATTCAGCTTATGTTCAAGCAAGACAAACATCTGGAGTTATTGATGTTGATTCTTCACTTTCAACTGGCGGTTCTTCACAAGTAATAGATCAATTTAATATAGGAACTTTTAGAACAACAAAGTATATAGCACAACTTACATCTCCTGCAGTTGCAGGTTATACTAATTGGCCTGCTACAACTCAACAGCAAATTATACTAGGAAATGAAACAGGCATAACTGATAATATGGGTAGTGGTGATGAGTTTGGTAGAGGAATGGCTATAGGAACAAATAAATTGCTTGTAGGCTCTACTAGAAATGATTATAGCACTGATAATTCTGGAGTTGTTGTGTATTATACAAGAGATAGCGCTAATGGCACTTGGTCTTATGCTGATTTTGTACAACCTACCTCTCCCGGTGCTTATGATTTTTTTGGCCAAGCTATTGCGGCAGATTCAAACTTTGATACTATTGCAGTTACTGGTCACGGTGAAGGTCTGTTTATCATGGATAGAAGTGGCACGACTTGGACACAAAGTTATAAAAATATTCCGTCGTCTGGCAGCTATAATAACGCCTTTGGACATGTAGGTATAAATGCGGCTGGTACTATAGCAATTACCGGTAATATCTCAGATAATCCAGGAAACAGAAGTGAAGCTGGAACAGCTTTTATTTATGGGACGGATAGTGCTGGAGGAACTTGGGGTCGTCCGGAGGTTAGTATAGAAATAAATGCATCAGATAAAGCTGTAACTGATCATTTTGGAGCTGCTACAGTACTTAGTGGTTCAGGAAATATTGCAGCAGTTGCTGCGTCGCAAGAAGATAGTGGTGGAAGTAATGCTGGAGCAGTGTATGTATATAACGCTAATAATAATAATTATACAATACACCGTGGGGTATCTGGTGAATACAATAATTATACTAGCACTGGAACTGGAAGATATCAAGGGTTTAAGAGTTTTCAACTAAGTAGTCCAGTAACTTTATCAGAACCTCATGGTTTAGATTTACATCCAGACGGAGATAGAGTTTATTTAACTTCAAGAGCAAATCAATCTAGAGTTTCAATGTGGACATTATCAACACCATATGATATGCAAACTGCAACATATACTAACGCTTATAGTGATGTAGAAACTCAAGCAAGTTATATAACAGGTGTAAAATTTAGTCCTGATGGAACAAAAATGTTTATAACAAATGCTTCTGCATTAGCTGATGCTACTAGCGAGGCTGCAGTTTTTCAATATACATTATCAACAGCATATGATATAACTACTGCATCATATGCTAATAAGTCTCTTACAATTGGAACAACATCTCGAGCAGAAGATGTACAATTTAATAATGATGGAACTAAAATGTTTGTGTTAGATGATGATAACGGTGATCCAACACCAAATAATGGAGTAAGAGAATATACATTATCAACAGCATATGATATAAGCACAGCTTCATATGTTGATAATTTTGAAGTAAACTCTCAAGAAGGAAGTCCTCGAGGATTAACTTTTCATCCAGACGGAAAAAGAATGTATGTTTCCGGGAATAATAATTGTAAGCTTCATCAATATAACTTAACTACTGCATTTGATGTATCAACAGCTTCTTATGCCAATATCTCTTTACAAAGTCAATACGCATCAAATCAAATTTCTTGCCATAGATGGAGACCTGATGGGTCTCAAATATTCTTAACAAACACTAATCAAGAAGGCATTAATACTTATTACTCAGGCGGTCTAGAATATACTGAAGTTAAAAAGATAGTTCAAACTGGAAGTGTGAACATGGGTAAAGATGGTGGATTGGCTATATCTAGTGACGGTGGCACTATATTTGCAGGTTCGTATGGCGAGACTATTGGTGGAGTATCTCAAAAAGGTGCTGTCTATGTATTCACAGGTTCAGGTTCAAATTGGACTATGACACAAAAATTAGAAGCAAGTGATGGAGTACAAAACACACAGTTTGGAACTTCAATTGCAATAGATGGAGATAATCTAATAATAGGCGCGCATGGCGATGACAAAATTGATAATAGCAGTATTAATTGTGGATCTGCGTATCTTTTCACAAAAGATACTGGAGGCGTGTGGACTCAAAGAAAGAAAATACAGCACTCAGATGCTAATGGCACTGATAGATTTGGTAGTACTAACGGAGTGACTATTAAAGGAACTGATGTTGGAGTAGGAGCATCGAATCACTCAAGTGCAAAAGGAAGAGCATATGTATTTTCCACTTCAGGCACAGCAGGAGCTTTTGCTGCTACCACTCATTCTGAAGAAATTTTACTTACACATAATGGAACAAACATTGGTTTAACAAGTTATGGCAAGTTAACATTAGACTCAGATGCTGGAACCTTTGATGCTAATATTGTTGGTAGTAATGCGCAACTTACATTAAGTCCAACTAGATCAACTACAACAGTTAAACTAAAAGCAATAAGAACTACAATATAAATTATTAATTAACTAGGAGACCATTTATTATGGAAAAAGAAGATAAGTCAAATATGGTTATTATTGGCGATAAAGAATATAAAATAGAAGATTTTACTAAAGAGCAAAATTACCATGTAAGTCAAATTAAAGACTTACAAAATAAAGCTATTAATTTTAAATTTCAGCTTGATCAAGTCACTACAGCTGAAAAAGCGTTTACGAGTTTTCTTTTAAAGTCTTTAACTAATGAAGAAAAAACACAGGACGATACAGATATAAATAAGATTGATTAATCAGAAGGATAAATAGATGTCAATAAATTTTCCAAACAGTCCATCAAATGGACAACAGCTTATCAATGATGGAAAAACATATACTTATAATTCTTCAAAGACTGCATGGAAAGCTAATCTAGCACCTGGTTTTGATTCTGGTCAAGTAGTAAATATACTTAATCAGAATGCGGTTGACTCTGCAAGAGTAAATTCAGTTTTATCAGCTTCTTCTGATGTTTTCGATTCTTCTCAAGTAATAAGTTTAGTTAGTACAAATTCAAATAAAGTATTTACTGTTGCAGACATGGCAGCTTTAGTTGCATTATCAGGAATGTCTACAGGTGACCAAGCATTGGTTACTAGTAATAATAAATTATTTATGTATAATGGTACTGGTTGGTATATTATTGCAACAATTACTAATGGATCACCATCTGCAATATCTGGAGTTGATAGCTCTTATACATTAGCTACTGATGGAACTGCTACTGTTATAAATGCAATTGCAACTGATCCAGAAGGGGCGGTACTTACATGGAGTTCGTCAAGCAGTGGTTTAACAAATGAAGCAGCAATCACTCAAGGAACTGGCGATTCATCTAATTACTTTACTGTAACGCCTAGTTCTGACAATAGTAATGGTGGAACCTTTACTTTAACAATAGCTGCAACAGATGGCGTCAATGGCGCTGTAAATTGGCCTATTGGTTTTACA
>Ga0209634_1002155_pt1 | contig 13939 bp, 6 predicted proteins | sample LinPmetageLP40_FD_184043 | JGI IMG/M metagenome (GOLD analysis project Ga0209634, IMG submission 184043) | Marine viral communities from the Pacific Ocean - LP-40 (SPAdes) (version 2) | ecosystem: Environmental > Aquatic > Marine > Oceanic | place: Pacific Ocean | collected 2010-08-26
ACAATCAATTTGCTTATACAATAAATCCTGAAGGATGGTATTCTTATAAAATTGTGGTAAAACAAACTGAACAAGATTATTATAATGTATATCTTCCTGGTATTTTAGCTGGTTATCCTGGTCAACCTTTACCTACCAGCACTCAAGAAAATCTTAGTTCTAATAATTTTTATTTAAATTTAGGCGCTGGAACTACAAAATCTAATGACTTAATTCAGGTTGGAATGGTTGTTACTAGTGATGATCCAACTGAAGTAATAGATAATCCCACTATTGTTACTAAAAAAAATGCTAATGAATTTACTTTTAGCACTACACAAAGTATAGGTGTAGATGAATTAATTTTTTATCGCGTACCTGGAGATTTATCTTTATTTCCAGCTGATGAAATTGGTAAAACAGCTAATATTGTTTTAATAAATGACAATATAAATAAAGTTCCTAGAGATTTAGCAGAGGTTGGTCCTGATCAAAAACAATTTAGAAGTTCAGTTCAATTATTTGGTAGAGTTTCTAATTCTGGATTTAATTTTAATGATCAATATTTTCCTGGAACAACAACAGACACGGCTGTTAGTATATCTACAGCTAGTGATTCAAACTTTAAATTAGACACTATATTAGACCAAAACTATCAAAGTATTTATCAATTTGATACAAATCCTTTAATTGCTAGACTAGAAGTTCAAGCTCAAACAACTACGTTTGCTGTATCTAATAATTCACCTGCTGCAGGAGCAGCGGTTAATTTAACAATAGCAGCTGCACCTACTATTCCAGTTGAAGTTGGTATGATTATTACTAACAATGGGGTAGATACTTCTGGCGCAGTTATAGGAACAGTGTACGGTGTAGTAACAGCTATAATAAGCACAACTTCATTTACATGTAGACTTTCTGTAGGACCTAATGGTAATCCAGCTTTAAAGTTTACTTCAACAATTGGATCTCCTAATGGTAGATCACGATTAGAAGATTTTACTTTAATGGAACCTACGTTAGCTATTTATGAAACTGAACCTGTAGAATCTTTATTAGATATATTTTGGGAAACAAACACCGTAGGCTTAATAGCTGATTTAAACAAAGACGTGTCTAGTGGTTTTGAAGGAGCTGTAAATTGGGGTTCTTTTACTTGGACGCAGTCGGAAAATTTAGCTGCACAAACAGTTATTATAACTGGATTGTTTCCGGTAAACGCTAGTGGAGGTAATTTAACAAATACATCTATTAGTAATTTTACAGCCACAAACGCTAACGGAACCTCTGTTCCAATAATTTTAGAAAAAGATTTGTCAGCTGGTAATGGTTCGTATAGAGTTAGATTAAATGATACTTTTGTATTTTTAAACGACGCTACTTTAAGAAATTTTACACTTCAAGCTACGATAACTAATTTAGCTGTTACACCAGGTGTTCCGGCTATTATAAGCTTAAGTGGTTCTTTATCTAATGCAGCTCCAGTGTTTACAACATCAAACCAAACAGTTAGTCAAACTTTTACAGGGGCTATTACAACATTAACTGGCGTAAATGGCAGCTCTAGAACATCAAGCAATACTCAACAACTAAGATGGACTAAAGTATCGGGAGATAATAATAACTACTTTAGTATAAATGAAAACACGGGTGTATTGTCTAAAGATAACGCTAGTACTCCTGCTGCAACTTATAATTTAGGTATAAAATTAGAAGATACCTGGAATGGTAGTAGCGTTGCTAATTCCGGAGCATTAAGTGTAACTGTAAATCAACAGGTGTTAGTAAATAGTAGTGTTGTTGGTTTTGCCTTCAGCGGATCAGCTGTTGGAGTTTTTAACAGTGTTTGTAACATAAACGGATCAATAAGCCCTAGCTGTGGAACAGTAACATATTATAATAGAACTACAAATAGTGGTACACCTTTAGTTAATGATGTAATTGCTCAAGGACCAAACCAAAACTCTCCATTTGCTGCTGCTGGATATTATTCGTTTAATTGTGCACAAACAGGTTTAGGTAATAGAAGATATTATCAAGTAGGCGCTAACGGAATTGTTACAAGTGTAAACCAATGTTAAGTAATAATACAATAAAATAAGTGATAATAAATTATGGCTGCTACATTAGAAATTAAATATTTTAATACTTTTTGGATAAAAAAGATGAAATCAGTTGTGGAAAATACTCCTACAACTCCTGTAGCGCCGTTTGATAACGTTCCTGCTGATTATGCTTCGTCTACAACTAGAGACTGGTATATAGAAGAATCAAGAATAAGAGGTGGTTATAACAATACAACTGTTGATTTTGGCGTTAAAGCTTATTTAGATGAATCCGATCCATTACAACAACATAGATTTAATACATTAATATATTCTGGAATATATAATTCTAGAACTGGTATAAATAATACTAATCAATTTTCCGTAGGTTCTGATATAACTAGAAGCTTAGATCCGGCTCAAGGATCAATACAAAAGTTATACGCAGAAGATACAAATTTAATTGTGTTTCAAGAAGATAAAGTTAGTAGAGCTTTAATAGATAAAGATGCTATATATTCAGCTGAAGGAAACGCTGCCGTTACATCTAGTAATTTAGTTATAGGTCAAATAGTAGCTTATGCAGGTGAGTATGGTATATCACAAGATCCATTTAGTTTTGCTGTTTATGGTTATAGAAAATACTTTACAGATAGAAAGCGAGGAGCTGTTTTAAGGTTGTCTAGAGATGGTATGACAGAAATATCATCTTATGGTATGCACGACTTTTTTAGAGATGAATTAGGGTCTGCAGGTAGAATTGTTGGAGCATGGGATGCGCATAATAAAAATTATATTATATCTATACAAAAAGATCAACAGTTTAATCCCAATGTAACCTCTCTTATTGCTCAAGCTGGTAATAACGCTACTTTAGTAGGAAACAATATCACGCTTACTTTAAATGCTGGATTAACAGGTGTAACACCTGGTATGAATATATACTCTTACACAGCGGTTGGTCAAGTTGTTGGTAAACTATATGGAACAGTTGTTTCGGTTATTCAAACAGCTAATCCAGCTTCTTTTGTTTGTAATATAAACGCAGAAATAGCGGCTAGCAAATCAATAGTTTTTAAAGCTGTAACCGGTAGTGAATATAAAACTTTAGCTTTTGACGAAGGTGTTTTAGGTTGGACTAGCTTTTTTAGTTATAGACCTAATTATATAACAAGTTTAATAAGTAGTTTTTATAGTTTTTTTAATGGTGAAATTTATTTACATAATAGTGGTAATTATGCTACATATTATAATGTTACATCTGACTCTACAGTTCGTGTTATATTAAATGCACAACCATCTGTTGTTAAAAACTTTAAAACTATTAATTACGAAGGAGATGGTGGGTGGCAACTACAATCTTTTGTTGGTAGCTCTGGAGATCAATCTTTACCTATTACTCCTTTTTTAACAAGCAATTTAAGTACTTTAGCTGGATTAGAAAATAACATATTTGCTTTAAACTTTAAAAGAAAAGAAAATAAGTTTTTTGCAAACTTACAACAAAAACTCATAGTCAATACAACACCTCAATTTGGTGAAGTTGTTTACGGAGAAGATATATCAGGTGTTAAAGGATTTTTCTCTACTGTAGATATAAAAATAATTTGGAACACTACAACACCTGCAGACCCTAATTATTATACAAATAAAAAAGAATTATTCTCAGTATCATCAGATATTGTAGAATCATCATATTAAATTAAATGGAATTAAATATACGTATGCTAAAAGATTCTGATTGGGATACTTTAGTAGAATGGTGGGATGCTTGGCCAGACTGGGTTAATCCACCTAAAGAATTTTTACCTGATAATGGTAAAGGAGGTTTTATGGTTGAAAAACAAGATCAACCTATAGTTGCTGGATTCTTGTATACAACAAACTCTAAAGCAGCTTTACTTGAATGGATTGTTTCTAATCCTAAATATAGAGAAAATGACAGGGGTAAAGCCATAGAGCTTTTAATTGAAGGCGCAGAAAGCGTTTGTAAAAAACAAGGTATAAAATATATATTTAGCATTGGTAGAAATAAACATTTAATAAATACACACAAAAAATTAGGTTATCATGTTGATGATAAACCTTCGTATGAAATAACAAAAAAATTATAATATGGGATTAGTAACAGCAATAGCAGTAGGTGTTGGGGCTTTATCAGCCGCGGGAAGTGCCGTTGCTGGTGCTTCGGCAGCTAATAAACAACGTAGAGCTGCTCAAAGAAATAAAAGTAAAGCTGAAAGAGAAATTGAGTCTTTAAAAAAATCTAGACAAACTATAATTAATCCATTTGCTGGGGTAACTGATCTTAGCTCAATGGCTAGTGATTTATCGGGGCAAATATCTAATCCTTTTGCAAGCTTAGGTGTTGCAACAAGTGCTGCTGAAATACAAATTGAAGAAGCTGATATTGCTTTAGCAAATACATTAGATACATTAAGAGCCACAGGTGCTAGTGCTGGTGGAGCAACCGCCTTAGCACAAGCAGCATTACAAAGCAAAAAAGGTGTTGCTGCTAATATAGAGCAACAAGAAGTTAGAAACGAAGAAATGAAAGCTCAAGGCGAACAACAGCTGCAATCTATGAAAGTTGCTGAACAACAAAGACTACAAACTATCGCTATTTCTGAAGGTCAAAGGGTTCAAACATCTGACACTGCTGGTAAAGAGTTTATGTTTCAACAGCAGGAAAATAGAACTAATGCTGATTTAGATAGAGCTGCAGGTCAACAAACGCAGGCACAACAAGGTATTGCTGATGCAAATAGAGCTAAAGCTTCCGCTATAAGTGGTGGTTTAAACGCTTTAGGTAATGTTTCTGGATCTGTTATTGCAGCTGATTTGGGCTAATTAAATTAATAAAATTATACACTAATGAGTTATAGAAACCCACAAATAATACGAGATACATCAGCAGAGTTATATGGTCAAGCAGCCGCTAGTATAGGCCAGTCTTTATCTAGAGGTATAATGACATTAGCCGCTACAAGAGGTCAACAAAGAAAAGAAGCTGATGCAGATGCTAAAAGAACTCAACAAATAGGCTATGGTATACAAACTAAAGCTTATGAAAAAAGAAACAAAGTATACTCAGAGTTATTAAAAAAAGAACCTGGATTAGCTGAGCAATTTAAAAAGCAAACAGAAAGTTTATTGATGGGAAATGATGAAATAGGTATGGGCGCTATTGAAGCTAGGACAATACTAGCCACTGGTCAAAACTTATCAGTACAAGAAAAGCAAGACTTACAAGGCATAGTAAACAGATATGAAGTTTTTCAAAATGGATTACAAGGTAATGCGGGTAAAATATTAGCTGAAACAGAACTATATAATAATACTTCTCCTGCAGATTTTGATAATAAATACCGTTGGTCTGGTTCTAATCAATACGAAAGAACAGCATCTCAGTTTGCTGCTGCGGCCTTATCTGATCAAGAAATACCAGGCGCAAGATATGAAAAGAAACTATACACGCCGACCAAAGATGGTGAACAAGTTGTAGGTATAAAAGTTTTTGTTGATCCAAATGATCCAGCAAACAAAGGTAAGTTTGATGATGAAATAATGTATCCAAGAAACCAAAATGGTGAAGTTGAAATAGAATGGAAAAAAGATTTAAACAAATGGGATGAAGGTTTGTTAGAAGAAATAGTTGCATCACCAGATAGTAATGCTTTATTTAAAAACGCAGGTATAACTAATGATAAAAACCAGTGGAATGAAGATCAATTTTTATCTGCACAGGGTAAATCTATAACTATAAAAGGTGTTAAAGGTCAAGACATAACTACATTGTCAAGAGATATAAACGCATCGGGTTGGACTAATAATAAAGTGTTGCAAGATGAAATAAAATCAAAAGCTGCAGGCTATCAAGGAATGAGAGATGATGAGTTGTCAGCATTTATGGAGGTTAAAATGCAAGTGGGTGGGTTTAATATTAATGAATTTAGAAAATTAAGTACTCTAGAACAACAAGCTGTAATTGAAAAAGAATTAAACGAAGATTTTATAATACAAAAAACAAAAGACCTAAGTAAAAGATCTTCTAATGCAGGAGAACCTGGTGCGGTTATAGATCCGTTACAGCCAACTAAAAAAGTTAATGGTAAGGATGTTGATAATTATGTAATATTTTCTCAAGTGTCTTCTAAAGTTACAGCAACTCCTAGCACACCTGACGTAGATACAACTCCGCAACCTTATGAAAATTTTGCATACGGTGTATTAAACTTTATTGACGAAACACAGACAGTTGAAGGTGAGGCTGGCCCGGGATCAGGAGCTAGCATGACTACTGATATGGCAAAACAAATTTTATTTTCAGAAGGAGTTGACGCTCTTACTTATGAAGAAGTAGCTAATGAATATTCTAATGTTCCAAAAGCAAAAAAAGAGTTTGCTAAAAAGAAAAAGTTTCCATTATATTATAAAGATTCCAGTGGAAACATAAAACCTATGATTGGATATGATGGAACAGGAAGAGGTTTATTAAAAGCTTATAGAAATACATTACCAGCTGGTCAGTTAACACAATTTAACAAAGCTTATGAAAAAGCTCAATCAGCAACTAATAATAAAAATAAAAACAAAGGAGCTTCAAGGTTTAACCAATAAAATTTAATTTATGAATGAAGAAGCATTAAAATATTCTTATGAACTTTTTGTTCAAGATGGGTATAATGGAACTTTTGATGATTACAAAAAGCTAATGAATAATGATCAAGAAGCTTTTAAATATTCACATGATTTATTTAAAAATGATGGATACGATGGTGATATTAATAAGTTTTCAGAATTACTTAATGTGGGAAAGACACCAGCTGTTGTAGAAGAGGTTGCGACTGTAACAGCAGAAAACGATCAAGCAACCGGTATGGATTTACTATCGGTAGATGGTTCTTCGGAATCAGTAGAAATTGAAGAACCAAAAGAACTTTCACTAGGAGAACAAATAAGATTTGCTATAGATACTGTAGAAAACACTGGTTTACCAGGAACAACAGGTGCTGGTTTTTTAACAGATAAAATTGGTAAAATTATTAATTGGAGTGGTTTTCTTAGTGATATAACTGTAGAAAATAAAAAAGCCGTAATAGATGTTGCCACAGATATTGGATTAGATTTTTATGAACCAAATTTAACTAGTAAAGAAAAAATATTTTTACAAGACGGGTTAATGAACTATTTAAATAGAATGCCTTTTATTGGAGGTTTTTTAGAGCAAGAAAAAATGTTTAACGCTGTTGAAGAATTTGGTACAGATTTACAAACAACAGGTGGCGATTATGATAAAAGTATTTTAAAAAATATAACTGAAGGAAATGTTGGTGTTGCTTTAGATAAAACAATAGGTGGTATAGTTGATTCAACGCCTTCTGTTGCAATGGCTTTTATGGGGCCTGCTGGTTTAGCTGCTATTGGAGCTTCGTCAGCTGGTAATCATTATGAAGAATTAAGTGATGCTAGCCCAGAAGATAGAGGTTGGACAATGTATGCTACTTCTTTACTTCAAGCTGGTGTAGAAGTTGCTTCTGAATACGTAACTAGAAGTCTAGCTAAAGGTTTAATAAAAAGTTTTAAAGAACCAACAGAAGAAGCCGCTAAAGGATTAATAAGAATAATAGGTGAATCAGCGTTTTATGAAGGCGCTTCAGAAGTTGCTTCTCAAGAGTTAAACAACGCTATCGATTATAGATTTACAGAAGGAAAAATAAATAAATTTTATAAAGAAAATGGTGAGTTTGATTACCAGGGCGTTACACAAAGAGTTTTTGATACATTTTTAATATCTTCTATTATTGGTGGTGGTTTAGGCGCTGGAACTGGTATAAACAATAGAACGCGAAAGCTAATGCATGAAAGATTAATGAATCCTAGTTTACAGCAAGAAAATTTAGATGCTATGGAGCAAATAAATAAACTTACTTTAGACAACAAAGATTTAAATAATCAAACTATAAATGAAAATATAGAAAATTTAAATAAAAAAATAAGTAACAACAAGGCTTATAATGGTATTATTGTTGATAGCATGGATACTGATACACAGGTAAAAATGGCTGAAAATGCTAGCGCTATATCAGAGGCTAGAATAGATTTAAAAAATAATTTTACTACTTATGACGACAGTCAGAAAAAAGCTCTAAAAAATGTTATTAAACAAAAGTCTGACGAAAACAATAGAATATGGAACGATAGCGCTCAAGCTTGGAAACAAGGTCAAATTGATAAAATAAAACAAGATATTGACAAGCAGGTTGCTGCTGTTGAAAATATAGATGGTGTTAATGCATTAGTAATAAAAAACGATACTGATCTTGATATTGCAAAAGAAAGATTAGTTGAACTGGAAAAACAAGGTAGATTAGGAAAAGATAGAACCGCTGAAAGTGTTTTAGAAGAAATAAAAAAAGATAAAGGAAAAAACTTACAATATTTTGATAATGGTAGACTGGTTACAGAAGTTTTTATTAATCAACAAAAAGCTGTAGATAATTTTGACAAAGCTGTAGGTAGTCATGAAATATTACATAGTGTTTTAGGTAACGCAATTGGTATACAACCTAAGTTATTTAAAAATGGTTATGATGGTTTAAAAAAATACTTAAATAAAAATAACTCTGAATTAGTAACTAAAATAGAAGAAGATTTAAAAAACAAAGGTTATACTAAAATACAACAGTATGAAGAATTTTTTAATGCTGTTAGTGATAAAATGGTTAAAGGTGAAATATCTTACGAAAAAACATTAGGAGACACATTACTTCAGTTTTTTAACAAAATGTTAAAACCTGTTTTAGGCGATAATACATTTACAAATGGTAGACAAGCTTTTAATTTTTTACAAGATTTTAGTAAGTCAATGGATAAAGGATCTTTATCTAATGCTGCTAGAGGTTATTTACAAGGTAAAGCTATAAGCGAAGGATCAGCAATAAAATCTTCAAGAGCTTTAACTGAATCAGGCTTTGACCCTGTTGCTAATAAAGAAAAAATAGACAATTTATTAAAAGAAAATTTAGAAACATTTAATAAAGGTGGTGAAGCAAAAGGTAAATTAACACAAGATATAGCTAAAGAATATTTACCACTAATGAAGTATTATGCTACAAGATCACAACCAAAAACTGGTAAATCTGCATTTTCTACATTAGATGGTTTTAATATGCAAGACTATTTAATGTTTGCTGAAACAGAATTGGCATTGCATATCGCTAATTTTAATCCAGAGGTTAATGATTCTTTAGATGGTTGGATAATGGGTCAAGCTTATAATAAATCTTTAAACGCTTTAAATGATTTAGGGCTTGATATACAAATAGATCAATCTTTATTAGATGAAGCTAATGCTATACTATCTACTGATCTTGATGCTGAAACAGTTATTGATAGACAACCACAAGCGCCTAAAAGAAAACGTAGAAATTTAATTAAAGATATATTAAATGGAAAAGACTTAGAGCCATTAGTTAAAGACATTATAGAAAAATCATTTGAAGAAAACATAGATTTAATAGGTACTACAGAGTTTAGGCCTAAAATGTTAGAAAGCTTTAATATAAAACTAGGTCCTGAATTAAAAAAGATATTAAATACAACCCCTAAGTTTGAAGATTTTATTAGAACTAATTTTGATTATATATATACAGCTTTACCTCAATCTATTATAAACAAACGTTATAAAGAATTTGCAGAGCAAAAACTTAATGAAGATGGTACACCTTATAGACAAACGGTAGACGAAGTTAGAGGTTACAATAATATGATTGAAAATGGTTTTATTGAAGGTAAATTAATATCTGATGTTAAATCTGGCCCACCTAAATTTATTAAAAAGAAAATAACAAAAAGAGAGTTTGCAGAATATTTCGTAGGTAAAGATATTGCACCAAGTAAAAGAGGTACTAGAAAAACTTCATTATTAGGTAGTGTTGCAGAGATATTAGCCGATGATTTAACTTTTAAAACACTAAGTGATCCAGCTTTAATATATAAATATCAAGAAGGTAGACAAGAATCTGTAAATAATATTATAGATAAAATCAAAAAAGATTTTGGTAAAGACGCAGAGCAAGATGTAATAATAAAATCTTCATTATCTTTACCTGCTCAAGTAGATGAATTAAATAACTTTGGTGAATATGTTAGAGGCGAAGCCTATGTTGGTAAAAATATAAATACTATTGTAGAAGATTACACTAAAGATCGGCCACAAGATGTAAAAGATTTTTTAAAACCTTCTATTAAAAAAGTAAAAGATAACTGGAAAATATCTGGTCTTAATGTTTCAGCTAAAGAATTAAAAGCTATTAAAGATTTAGAAGATTTAACACCTGAAGGTGTTGATGTTGATTTTGATGCTTATAAAAACATGAATCAATTTGTAAATCAAGAAAATATTGAGCTAACTGATTTAATGACAGAAGATGGTGAAAGTCAATTTTTAGGTTTTACACAAGATTTTACCAATACTTTAGATCCAAGATTTGTTCAGTCTTCTATTTTTGGTCTTACTTTTGGAGGAGGTGTAATTCCTATGTATAGTTCTGGAACAAGAACAAATAGCAAGGGGAAAAAAGTACCACAAGCTATATCTACTAAACAAGGAAGTGAGTTTAGAAAAAATAATTTTATTTTAAATAATAAAATAAACGATATAAATTTTAATCCTAAAGATGCTGGTTTTGCAACTACTACGCTTAATAGTGTTGAAAAATTAATTGATAATGCTAATAATCCTCAAACAGAACAAGCTCAAAAAGAACTAGCTAATAAAATAAACAAGTTTATTACACCTAAAAAAAGAAAAGCTACACAAGCAGCAAGAGATTATTTTTATAAAAAATTAAATGATTATTATCAAAAAACTCCTAATAAAACTTTAGCAGCCGCTAATATAGCAAGGTTATTTCAATTACAAAGTAATTTAAGTGGTGGTATACCTAGACAAGGAGCTGTTGTTACGTCTGTTTCATTAACACCTGGATATAACAAAGTTGTTAAAGGAATGTTTGATTTATTTCAAAGAGAACATAATATACAAAATTTAAATTTTAACATTAATGTTTTAAAAAGTATTATAGCAAATAATTTTAATGATTTATATCCTTTATACTCTGCTAAATATACTCAAACAATACTAGATAGCGATGTAAAAATAGCTTTAGATGAAGGTATGATAACCGAAGATTTAATAAAAAAATACCCTGAATTTAAAGCTGAAGACACTGGTAAAACTACTTTTACTGAAGGTTTTGAAATAGGTATGCCTTCTGAATCAATGCAAATACTTGCTGGTATTCCTGCTTCATCTATTTTAGACTTAGAAACGGGTTTAACTTTAGATAAAGTTATACATAATAAAATAGCTAGTAAAAAAGCTTTAGATGCTTTAGACTCTTTTATTATAAGATTAAAACAAGATATGTTTGATCAGTCTAAAAAAGCAGCTGAAAACATTTTTAACAATAAAAACAAAAATGATTTATTTAATAATCCCGACAACGTGCAGGTTTTTGATGAGATTATAATAAAATCTTCAAAAGGTGAAGACGTTAAAGATATGATGGATTGGTTGTCTGTGAGATTAGACAATAAACAAAACTTTAAAAATTTAAAAAAATATAACGAAGCTATAATAAAAGATTCTAAACAACCAGTAAATAAAGAAGAAACTACGGATCAAATGCTCGATGATATGAAGGATCTTGATAAACAAGCTCAAGATGCTCGGATGAAAGAAAGTAAAGATGCTGATTTAAACAAGGAGTTTAATAGTATATTAGAAGAAACTACAGGTATAGGAAAAGAAAAACAATATGGTAGAGCCAAAGCTGAAGTTGCTGGTAAAGGTAAAGGTAAATTTGATTTACTAGGTATACCACCATCTGCTCAAGATTTTGTAGGTTTAATGTATAGATTTATTGGTAAAGGCAAGGTTGGTGACACGCAATTAAAATGGATTAAGAAAAATTTAACAGATCCTTTTGCTAGAGCTCAAATTGATATATCAAATGCTAGGGTTGCAATGGCAAATGATTTTAAAGAACTAAAAAAGATTTTAAAAATTAGCCCTAAAGATTTAAATAAAAAAATTCCTGGGGAACCTTTTACTGTAGGTCAAGCTGTTAGAGCTTATACTTGGACCCAACAAGGTATGGAAGTTCCAGGTTTATCTAAAACTGATTTAAAAGAATTAAATGATTTTGTAGAAGCAGATTCTAATTTAGTTAATTTTGCAGATCAATTAATACAAATAAATAAAGGCGAAGGTTATCCTAAGCCAGATAATAATTGGTTAGGTGGTACTATAACCACAGATTTGTTAACTAGTTTAAACACAGTTGTAAGAGCTAAATATCTAAAACAATGGCAGTCAAATGTTGATCAAATATTTTCAGAAGCAAATTTAAATAAACTTGAAGCCGCTTATGGTAAAGGTTATAGATCTGCTTTAGAAAATATACTTGGTAGAATGAAAACTGGTAGCAATAGAGGGTTTAAAGGTGATACGTTAACTGGAAGATTTGTAGACTGGCTTAATGCTTCAGTTGGTACTATTATGTTTTTTAACATGAGATCTGCTGTACTACAAACTATATCATCTATTAACTTTGTTAATTTTACCGACAATAATCCATTAAAAGCTGCTATGGCTTTTGGTAATCAACCACAATATTGGGGTGATGTTATGTTTTTAATGAATTCTGATTATCTAGTTGAAAGACGTAATGGTTTAAAAATAAACGTAAGTGAAGCTGATATTGCTGAAATAGCTAGAGAGTCTAAAAACAAAGCTAAAGCATTTGTAAGTAAAGTTTTAAAATTAGGTTTTTTACCTACACAAATTGCAGATAGCTTTGCTATTGCGTCTGGTGGAGCTACATTTTATAGAAATAGAGTTAATTCTTTGTTGAAAGAAGGCATGTCTCAGAAAGATGCCGAAACACAAGCTTTTCAAGATTTTAGAGAAATATCAGAAGAAAACCAACAATCAAGTAGACCTGATAGAATTAGTAAACAACAGGCTGGTCCATTAGGACGTATTATATTAGCTTTTGCTAATACACCAGCTCAGTACGCAAGATTAATACAAAAAGCTGCTAGCGATCTTAAAAATGGAAGAGGAGATGCTAAAACAAATGTTTCAAAAATATTATACTATGGTATGATACAAAACGTGCTTTTTAATTCTTTACAACAAGCTTTGTTTGCTTTAGCTTTTGATGATGAAGAGCCAGAAGAAGAAGTTAAAAATAAAAAATATGTAGGTATAATAAATGGTATGGCTGATTCTTTATTAAGAGGTATGGGATTTGCTGGAGCTGCAGTTTCTACTGTAAAAAACGCTTTAATTAGAATAGCAGAAGGTAAAGAAGCTCAAGATTCTGCAACAGAGCTTTTGGATATTTCACCTCCTATATCTTCTAAAATAAGCAAATTAAGATCTGCTGGTAGAACATGGGACTGGAATAAAAAAGAAATATACGAAAAAGGTTGGTCGCTAGATAATCCAGCTTGGTTAGCAATAGGCCAAGTTGTTAGTGCAAGTACAAATTTACCACTTGATAGAGGTATAAGAAAAATAACAAATTTAAAAGATGCTGCAGATGGAGAAAATGAAGAGTGGCAAAGAATTGCTAATGTTTTAGGTTGGCAAACTTGGGAGCTAGAATGGAATAAACCAAAAGAAACAAAATCAAAAATTAAAGTATATTAATATGAACAAATCACCATTAACTAGAAAGCTAAGTGCTGGCTGTAAAGCTGCAGCTAAAAGAAAATTTAAAGTATACCCATCGGCTTACGCTAATATGTGGGCTTCAAAGCAACAAGGTAAAGGTAAATGCTAATGAATTACGAATCACCATTAAACTGTTGGAAAGGTTATAAAAGAAAACCAGGCACCA
>Ga0209634_1002156_pt1 | contig 13936 bp, 15 predicted proteins | sample LinPmetageLP40_FD_184043 | JGI IMG/M metagenome (GOLD analysis project Ga0209634, IMG submission 184043) | Marine viral communities from the Pacific Ocean - LP-40 (SPAdes) (version 2) | ecosystem: Environmental > Aquatic > Marine > Oceanic | place: Pacific Ocean | collected 2010-08-26
TAATAAAGTAAATGGTTTAACCCAAGAACATATTAATAAATGGGGGTGGAGAGTAGATCCTAAGGATGGTAGAGTTAATTTTCCCGATTACCAATGTCGTATTCTTAAAAATACAAAAGAAATCAAGTGGAAAAATAAAGTCCACGAAGTCCTTACAGGATATAAGACAGAATCCCAACTACCAGCAAATGATGAGTTTTGTATCCACCATTTAAAAGATATAAAACGTCAAGAATTACAAAATGAATTTTATAATACATTATAATGGCTTTATTTTTTAGAATTATAAATAATAAACTAATATCCGCGGGGGACACCCCTCGATTAGGATTTAGTAAAAGTGATCCTTATTATATACCTGACGAATATTTAAAAAATAAAGAATTCGTAATAATGCGAACATGCCATGGCATAGGTGACTGGTGTATTATATCAGGCTTACCACGATTATTAAAAGAAAAATACCCGGATTGCAAAGTATATATTCCTTCTAATATTATGCTTAAAAATCTATTTGGAAGTATGTTAGATAATTGGGGATATGGAACCTATGATTGTTCTCAAATAACACATGACGTATTTCAAAACAATCCTTATGTAGATAATTTTATAAACAGTATTGAAGACGAAATATTCCACGACCATTATAGAATATATGATGAAAGTAAAGACCAAATCCCTCTAACAGAACAAATGCTAAATTTTTGGCAATTTGAAAAAGAAGATTATTTAGATAGTACCCCTGACATATATTTTAGTGAAGAAGAAAAATTATTTGGTGATAAATTATTAGAATCCCTTAAGGATTTTGGCTACATAGGTGTATCATCCACTTATGGCTCAACTGCTAATACTCAAGTATTAATAGATAAAATTAAGGAGTATGGGGATATGCCTTGGTTTTATTATGGTGAAAAACCTATAGAAGAAACAGATTTAAATTTTATAAAAAATTCTATAGCAGTTAAACCAATGAATTTAAATATAAGGCAACAAATGTATTTAAGATGTCAAGCTAAAGTTAATGTTGGTAATGAAACAGGAATGACACTTTGGTGTGCTAAATATACTGACACTTATGTTTTAGGAAATAAATTTTATGGCCCCGTTCATGGTTTAGAATTAAATGGCAAACCAAGAAAAGATCCATTTAAAAGTGGAAATTTTATTAATAAAATAAATTATTTAACTTAATGGACAATATATTAATAAGTTGTGCTGGTGGCCCAGCAGCTATAGGTGCCATAAAATCTTTAAAACAAATTAACTTTAAAGGCAATATAGTTACTATTGATTGTGATCCTTTAGCTGTAGGTGGGTATTTAAGTGATATAAATTATATTGTACCTTTATCTACTAGTAAAAATTATTGGGATGAAGTTCTTAACATAATAATTAAAGAAAAAATAACAATAATACTACCTACAGGCGATAGTGATATTAAACATTTTTCTAAACATAAAGAACAACTGAATAAATTAGGTGCTACTGTTTTTATGTCAGATTACGATAGTATAATTAAATGTCAAGATAAAAAATTATTTTTTGATTATTGCCATTTTAAATTTCCCTTACCTTTTACTTCTAGTAATTATAAAGATCTAAAATTTCCTATGTTTGCTAAACCAGAATATGGTAGTGGAAGTAGGGGTGTTAAAGTTTGTCATAAAATATCGGATATTAAAACTTTAGATAAAGACGAATCAGTACATAGAAGTAGTAATTATTTATTTCAAGAATATTTACCTGGTCAAGAATACACAGTAGATGTATTATGTGATTTAGAGAGTAATCCTATTATAGTAGTACCACGAAAAAGATTACAAATAAAAGCAGGTATATCTTCAAAAGGTCAAGTTATCAAACATAAACAAATTGAAAATTTATGTAAAGACTTATGTTTATATTTAAATTTAAAAGGACCTGTTTGTATACAACTAAAAGATGACCCTAAAGGTAATCCTAAATTTATTGAAGTAAACCCTAGATTAGGGGGTGGAACTTATTTTTCTACATTAGCGGGAGTAAATTTTCTTGATTTAATATTAAAAATAAAAAATAACCAAGAATATACAATTCCTAGGTTAAAAGAAATAACAGTACTTAGATACTATAATGAAATTGTAATATGAGAATATTTGTTGATATAGATGAAACCATTTGTTTTTATGAAAGTAAAAAAAAACGATTAGGGTATCGTAATGCTATCCCTAACACAGATAATATATCTAAAATAAATAAATTATATGACGAAGGACATCATATAAAATACTGGACAGCTCGGGGAGCGGTTTCTAAAATAGACTATTTTAAACTAACAGAAACTCAACTTAAAGAATGGGGATGTAAATACCATAAGTTAAGTGTAGGTCAAAAACCAGATTATGATCTCTTAATTTGCGATAAAACAAAAAGAATAGAAGAAATATGAAAAACGAAAGAATTCTAATTATAGGGGGCACAGGAGCTTTAGGAGGGACATTAGCTAAACGTTACTACGATAATAATGGTATTATGATTATATCACGTAATGAGCATAAACAAGAAGCTATGAAAGTCAAATATCCTAATGCTACATACCGATTAGGTGACGTTAAAGATAAACAGTCATTAGTAAGATGCCTATATGAATTTAAACCCACGGTTGTTATTAATACAGCAGCAGTAAAAACAGTATGGGTGTGCCAAGAAAATAGTTTCGAATCAGTCCAAACTAACATCATAGGTCACCAAAATTTAATTGATGCAATACAAGAATGTACTCATAAAATAAATACACTAGTGTTTATATCAACAGACAAAGCATGTAAACCGGTAAATGTTTATGGTATGTCAAAAGCTATAGCAGAACAATTATATGTTAATTTTGCTAAACAACAATCTAACATAAAGGTTGTTATGGCTAGATATGGTAATGTTTTAAATTCAACAGGCTCTATTATACCTTTATTTAAAAATAAAATCCAAGAAGGTATTAAATCCTTACCTATTACTGATTTCGGAATGACACGTTTTTTACTTTCTTTAGAACAAGCTATTGATTTAATTGAATGGGCTTACAACCACCCTAATTCACATGGTAAAATTGCTATCCCTAAAATTGAATCCTTAAATATAGTTGATTTAGCTAAAGCAATTGCTAAATCATGTGGGAAAGAAAACATGAAATTCCATAAAATCCCCATTAGGGATGGGGAAAAATTACACGAAGAAATGATTAGTGAGATTGAATTCCAACGCACAGAAGAATTTGATAATTATTACTTAATAGGGTATAATAAAACAAATGAAAGTTACAACCACCAACCATTTAATTCACAGTTCCACGTAACTAATGATGTTGAGGAATTTTTAAAAAAAAATAACGTAACAATATAATGGTAATAGGAATAAATGGTTCACATGGATTTATAGGTTACCACTTATGGTTATACTTAAAATATAAATGTGATAATGTTGACGTTATACGATTATCTAAAAATTTAGAAGAGGATCTATATAATTTAGGTAGATGCGATGTTATTATTCATATGGCTGAAAAAAATAAAGGAGATATAAACGAACTTTACAAAAATAACAAACAATCAGCTAAATACCTAACAGAAATGTTAGATAAAGTTGATAATCCTGCTAGAATTATATACACTTCCTCAACCCATGAAGACGATAATAATCTTTATGGTCAATGGAGAAGAGAAAATAATGAAATGTTTAATAAATGGTCAACACCATATTACGCTGGTTTTACATCATTAAAATTACCTAATATATTTGGCCCTTTTTGTAAGCCTAATTATAATTCATTTGTAGCTACCTTTTGTGATAAAATTTTAAATAATGAAGAACTACAAGTTAATGATAATAAAGTAAATTTATTATATATTGATAATCTTTGTAACCAAATATATAAAATAGCCACAGGTATAAAAGTTCATGATACTAAAATTAGACATGATAAAACAGTAAGTGTAAAATATATTTATAACACACTTTTACGTTTTAAACAAGAATATTTAAATAGAAATAAAATCCCTAAATGTAAGGATAAATTTGAAATAGATTTATTTAATACCTTTAGATCTTACATATCTAATGATGATAGATTATTTAATGTAGATAGTCATAATGATGATCGAGGTAGATTATCTGAATTAGTAATTTCTAAAACCCAAGGACAAATATTTTTTTCAACTACTAAACCAAATGTGGTTAGGGGTAATCATTTCCATACAAGAAGAATAGAAAGATTTTGTGTATTAGAAGGGGAAGCATCCATAAAAATAAGAAAAATAGGCACAGATGAAATCAAAGAATATAAAATTAAAGGCACAGACAGTAAAGTAATAGACATGCCTGTTTATTACACACACAATTTAAAGAATATAGGAAACACAGATCTTATATGTTGTTTCTGGATGAATGATATATTAAAAGAACAAACAATAGACGACACTTATTTCGAAACAGTATGACACAGATAAAAACAGCAGGACTATTTAATACTAATAAAATAGAAAAGAAATATTCACCTATTAGTTTAGAATATTTTTTAGATATGGAATTAGCTATGGGGGGTGAAGGTAAACTTATTATGAAAGATGGGGGTAAATTAAAAACAATTAGAGAAATTGTCGAATATTTTTCACACCAAGAAAATTTAAATAAAGTAGAAAAACAACTAAACCCTAAAAATTGGCAGTATTATAATTGTATGTTAGCTGAATTTAGACACAATGTAGCTGACCATCATGCTTTAGGTTGGGAAAATATGACTAAAGAGTATTATGGAAGTTTAGATTTAATGACAGACCCTGAAATAGAACAATTCTTAAAAGAAGTACCTATTGAATTTCATAATGGATTTGTTAAACATAGTTACCATAGGGCTTGTTCAATGATAGGAAGATTAATTAAAGGCAAATCATATATTCCTTTTTATATGGAAACAAATCAAATATTTAAAGATCCTACTAAACATGATAATATACACAGAATAAAACCACTAACAAATAGAGTTAGATTATTAGAACAGTTAGATGAATTAGGTATCGACAAAGATGAATATTGTTTAACCCAAAGTTCAATTTTAAGTTTAATGGGTCTTAGAAATAATAATGACTTAGATATTATCATTTCTAGCAAATTAAGAAAACAATCCCTTAAATTCCCCCGGGGAGTTGAGGTATTTCCCCCTAATATTTCAAAATTTAATTATTTTGGGGCTAATGGGGATGATGATTTAATAGAAAATTATTGTATTGAAATTAATGGTTATAAATTTTTAGAACCTAGATTTTATTTTGCTCGTAAAAGTATAAATGAAACACCTAAAGATATTAATGATTGGAAATTAATTAAAGAATTTTTTAAAAAAGAGAACCATAAAGGTTACCCCTTTAATTTTGACTCATATAAGTGGGGATTAATACCTACATGGGATAAAATTCAACTAAATAATATTAATGTTAAAGATTTAGATATAATAATAGATAAATATGAAAGGGTTTTAGATGAAGGAACAGGACCCTGCAATTTAGGGAGAGTAGTTTACCATGATAAAGTTAATAAAAAATTTATTAAAATTTTCCACCCAGGATATTGTAGGTTAGATAATTTAAATGAAGCATTAGAATCTGGGGTATTAAATGGATTATGCCCAGCATTAACCAATTTAATTTACAATGATAATCAATTAATAGGTTATATATGTGAAGAAGGACATATGTTAGCAGAACATGCTTATGAAATGGACAAAATACCTAATAATTTTATGATGACTGTATTAAGAAATTGTGAACGCAGACAGAAAATATTTTATGATTTAGTCCCCATAAACATAATTAAACTAAATAATGGACAGTATAGTTTAATTGATTTAGAAAGTGTTTATAACATAGATGATAATCTATTAAATAACTTAGCTAAAGATGTAGCTACAATTAAACCAAAAAATCTCCTAGAATTAATAAAAAACATATGAAAAATATAATCTTTATAGTAAACATAGGGGGTAATGATGATAGAAATAAACCATATCACTATAGCATTAAATGTTGGAAAAAATGGGCAGATAAAAATAATGCAGAAGTATTTACACTAACTGAAAAAGTATATGAAGATAATTACATGCATCTTAATTGGCATAAATCTTTAGCTTTAAAATTATTAAAAGAAAATAATATAGATTACGACCAAGTATTAATAGTAGATGCAGATACTATAGTACACCCGGATTGTCCTAATTTTTTTGAAGAAACTGAAGGTAAATTATGTGCTGTAGTTAATGAAGGTTGTTATGAGTGGGTTACTAGAAGTATAGAAAATTATGGTGATTATATATTTCCCGAAATACCTAAAATAAAACCATGGGAATATTTTAATAGTGGTTTTATTATAGCTAATAAAAAACATGAAGAATTTTTTGATAACGTGCTTCAATATTACCAAGATAATGTAGATAAATTTATACATGCAAAAAGTTTTTATGTAGGTAATGATCAAACCCCCCTTAATTACTTTACTAAAAAATTTAATATAGAAACTAAATTACTACCAAGTTGTTATAATTTACAAGATATGGCTAGAAAAAATTTATTCACCCTAGGATATAAAGAATGGTCAAAAGAACCTTTGTTTATTAAAGCTGGGTGGGTTTACCATTTTAATGCTATACCAGCAAATATGGGGAATGTAGCATATTGGATGGAATACACATATAATAAATTATACTAAATGAAAGTAGCATTTTTTACCGAGGGGGGATATCAAGGTAAAGTACCTAAAAATAACCCTAATATGAGAACAGATATGGCGTGGGTTCATGCCCTAGATGCAGATCATTATCCCATATATTTAATAGAACAATTACCAAGTAATTCTTATGATTTAGGTATAGCTATTTTACCTAAAATAAAAGACAAAATAAGACAGTTAGATGTAGCTGCACAAATAAACCGTATTTGTAAAGTGTCTTCTGTAATGCAAGAAAGTAATTATTTTATGTGGCAAGATGAATCTATAGAAGACCAAATCTGGTATTTAAATACTTTATCTGGTGTTGATTTTATGTTTACACATAATAATATAGATAAAGAATACTATAGTGGGTTATTAAATAAACCATGTGAAAAATTACCATCAGTAATGATTACTGATTTTGTTAAAACAAACAATAAGAAAATAGATGCCGTAGCTATAGGGGGTAATTTAGTAGCTGCTTATAGAGGTATTGATTCATATATGGTAGCTAGAGAATTAGATTTACCCATACATGCTATATCATCTGGAAGAAGAAAATCAAATGAAGAATCATTAGGTATAACTCATATACCTTGGACTACATGGTTAGGGTGGATGGAACAATTGTCTCAATTTAAGTATGGTGTTCAGTTTGGGATTGGTGGAGCAGGTTCATTTAACTTAAATTGTGCTTATTTAGGTATTCCTTGTATAGGTTTAAAAGAATTAGAATCACAAAATTTATGTTTTCCTGATTTATCTATTGGGGATGTTGATTTAAAAAAAGGAAAAGAACTTATTCTGAAATTAAAAAACAACCAAGATTTTTATAACCATTGTTCTAAAACAGCCCAAGAAAATTACACAAAATATTTTGCTGTTGATAAATTCCACACTACAGTAGAAAATATATACAAAAAATATTTAAATGAAAATTAACGAGTGGTATAATGCTAAATTAGAACAGTTTGGTGAAAATGATTTTAGGTCATTAAATTGGGGGGATAAAGAAGGCAAATCAGCTAAAACTCGTTATCAACAAATGTTTGAACAATATAATTGGTCAAATAAAAATGTACTTGAAGTTGGTTGTGGGTGGGGTTCATTTTTTGATTTTGGATTTACTTGCCAAGAATATATTGGGTTAGATATTAATAAAAATTTTATTGATCTAGCAGAAAAAAAACACCCTAAAAATATCTGGCTAACAGAATATCCTAATCAAGGATTTTTTAGAAATAGAAATTACAACCAATTTGATGTGTGCATTTCTAGTGGTGTAGCTGGAAATAGAAATGGTCCTGCTTGGAACCCAAATTTACTTAAAGGTTTTTTAAATCAAATGTATAATTTATCTAAAACTGTTATGGTTAATTTTCCTAGTAACAGGGCAGATATAAGAACAGAATATGTTGAATATTTTTCTCCTGAATATATACTTGGAGAAGCATTAAACATTACATACAATACCCAATTAATCCACCAAACTAAATCGGATTTTTTATTAATTTTAAACCATGAATAATAAAGATTTACATATTTTATGTGCTCATCTAGATGATTTTGAAATATCATGTTATGGGTATATTTTTAAACACCAGGATAGATATGAAAATATTTACCTACACTTAGCTACTAATAATGATCATAAGGAACCTATTACTACTAATAACTTAGATGAATTAAGCAAAATTTTAGGTCGTACTATTATTTACCGCCAACATAATTTCCATTCTACTAGACTTAGGAATGAAATGGATGATTTAAAAGATTCAATTTATAAAGACATTAATTTTAAAAGAAATTTCGACATATTATGCCATGATTCAAAGGATTTACATACAGACCACCAAGTATGTTATGAAATAATGATGGGATTACTAAAATTAAGTGATAGATTTTTTACTTATTATTCCCCAAGTTCATTAAATTTTGAACCTAATTATTTCATAGAATTATCAGAAAAACAATATAAATTTAAATCTAAAACTATAAGTAAATATGATATTGAAAAAGACCAATCATATTCTAAAGTAGGTTATTATTTAAATGAACATTGGAATATAGGGATGGCTTATGTAATGGAAAACTGTGCTAAGTATAAATCCGAATATTATGACATTTATAAAATAAAGAAATGGACTACTAATGGTGTGGACTGAATTTAATAATATATGGTCAAGTTATTTTTATAAAGAAAAGGCTACTTTGGTTAATAATGGTAAAGAAGCAATATATTTAGCACTTAAACAACTTAAAAGTAAAAAAGTAGCATTACCCACGTATACATGCCACAGAGTACTTCAAGCATGTTTACTCGCAGGAACCAAACCATTTATAGTAGATTGTGATTTAAATTTACAAATAAATTTCACTCAAATCCCCTCAGATATAGACACAGTTATAGTCCCCCATATGTTTGGCATCCAAACTAAAATCCCACATAATAAACCATATAAAATAATTGAAGACTGTTCCCAATGTATTGGTTTAGGAGATTTAGGTAAATATTCTGATATTGTAATAGCTTCTACAGGTCCCACAAAATGGTTAAATGCTGGTACTGATAAGGAAAATGGTGGTGGTATTTTAGCATATAATGGGGATAATATACATACTACTATAAAAGATACCAATATAGTAAATAAATTAAACAAATTATATATTGATATTCCTACCATTTTAAAATCCAGAACAAGTAAAGCCACTGAATTAATAAATGCTGGAATTGATTTAATAGGAATAAATCAACCTAATACTTGGTTAAGGGCAATGTATTTTGGCTCCCAAAAAAGAATTCCATATACACCCCTACATGATTTATATCCTGGGTTTAATTGCCCAATAGTTGACTCATATAAAAATAAATTAGATTGGATTTCAATTTTCCCTTAAAATGAAAGAACTTACATTAGTAGCTCATCAACCTGAATATTTCCCATGGTTAGGTTTTATATCTAAAGCTCAATTAGCTGATGTGTATTATATTGTAGATAATGTTCAATATATGAAAGAACATTGGCACAATAGAAATAAAATTAGAAAAAAGGATGGGTGGTTGTGGATTAATACCCCCATTTTAGGTAAAACAAAAATACTTATGTGGCCTGAAGTTAGAATAGATAACTCCCAACCATGGAAACGTAAGCAATTAAATTCAATAAAAATGTGCTATTCTAGATCGAAATATTTTCATGAAATATACACTGAATTAGAAGAAATATATTCTAAAAACTATGAGTTTTTAATTGATTTTAATGAACAAATAATAAAATATGCCTTTAAAAAATTTAATATAAATACCCCTGTATATAAAACAACAGAGTTAATTAAAAAAGGTCACAACATATCTGGAGTCAAAACAGACTTAATTTTAAATATGTGTGAAGCAGCTAATGCTAAAACTTTTATTTTTGGGCAAGATGGGAAAAATTATATAGAAAAAAATAAATTTGAAGAAGTTGGAGTAGAATATAAATTTCAAAATTTTCAACATCCTATATACGAACAAAGATACCTAGGATTTGAATCTAATATGTCATTTATTGATCTATTATTTAACCATGGGGATAATTCAATAAAAATATTAAAACAAATATGAAAATAAGTCTAATACAACCAGGCAGAAATAATCTTAAGTACCTAAAATGGTCTTATAATTCAATAAGAAAAAACCAAGGTAACCACGAAGTAGAAATTTGTGTAGCAGATGACTTTTCAAATGATGGTACTTGGGATTGGTGTCAAGAGATGATGGGTAAAGATCCATTATTTAAAGCAGTTAGGAACGAAGGCCCAACTAGATTAGGCCATACTATATTATATGATACTTTAGTTAATGAGGTAGCAACAAAAGATATTTGTATGATTTACCATGCAGATATGTACCTAATGCCAGGTGCTATAGATTCAATTGAAAAACATTTAAAAGAAAAAACAATTGTATCACTTACTAGAATTGAACCACCATTACATCCCCCAGGTCCTGAAAAAATACTATTAGACTGTGGTATTGAACCTGAAGAATTTGATGAAGAAATGTTATTAACCCAAGTAGACAGACTTAAATCACCTAAATTAACTGAAGGTATATTTGCACCATGGGCATTTTATAAAAAAGACTTTCAAGAAATAGGAGGTCATGATCCTATATTTGCCCCTCAATCAAAAGAAGACACTGATATATTTAACCGATTTCAATTAAATGGAATTAAATTCATTCAGACATGGAAAGGTTTTGTTTATCATATGACTTGTAGAGGTAGTAGGTTTGCTGATGGGGCAAAACGAAATCCTAACGGTGAGGTATTTATGAAGAATAGAGAAACAGATGAATGGTTGAAACAAAACGAAAAATCAACAAGAGAGTTTTTGCGTAAGTGGGGACATTATTGTAAACATGATACTTTAATGAAACCCATTATTCCATCTAAATATGATATAGGTTTTATAATTAAAAATTGTAATTTACAACTACTAGAAGCCCTGGAACCATGGTGTAGTACAGTATATTGTGATGAACAATTTACAGTAGGTAGAGTATCAGATTATGTTGAAATAGAAGATACATCATATGATTTATATGAAAAAATAAAACCTTTCGATAATGAAAAAAATAATGAAATCTTAGTTACAATAGATGGTAATAAATTTACACAGCAAGATTTTCAATACATCCAACAATTACCCGAAATATTAGCTGATAGTGGTGAACCTGGTTTTCATGGGGAGTTAGGAAATATTATAGTTGAAATATTTGAAGAAATGAACACATACGAGAAAGATTTAATTAAGTTATGATAGCAGAACGTTTTAATTTATTTAAATATAGGGGTAGTTGGAAATATCCAGACCCTCTAATAATTTCCCCTAATATGCTATCTAATAAAGATGGGGATAATATTAATGGTCCTTCTTTAATAAAAGTACCTGATTGGGTTAAAAATCCTTTAGGTAAATATTATCTATATTTCTCACACCATGATGGGAAATATATTAGAATGGCCTATTCTAATAATGTTGAGGGACCTTATACTATATATTCAGAAGGAACTCTTAAACTAGAAGATACACCTGGCAGAGATCATATAGCAAGTCCTGATGTACACATAGATAATGACAAACAAGAAATTGTAATGTATTATCATACACCTTATAAAGATTGGCAATATACTTTTAAATCAACATCCAAAGATGGACTTAATTTTAAATCTGAAAATAATAATTTAGGTTTATTTTATTTTAGAGTATTTAAATGGAATAATAGAACATTTAGTATAGCTAAAAATAGAAACACATCAGGTATATCATATGAACTTATTAATAATAAATGGGTAGAACAAAAAACTAACTTTATACCTAATATGCGCCATGCTGCTATATTAGTTGAAGATAGTAAAGTATATGTGTTTTATTCAATTGTAGGTGAAGCCCCCGAATCAATATACTGTAGTCAAATCAATATAAATAATGATTGGGAGCTAACTAATACAGAAGTAATATTAAAACCAACATATAATTATGAAGGTAGTGATATACCTTTAAAACCATCTAGTTTTGGTAGTGGTATAGGAAATGAATTAAGAGACCCTTGTGTATTTGTTGAAGGTAGTAAAAAATATTTATTATACACTGTAGCAGGCGAAGCCGGTATAGCCATAGTTAAGTTATATAATACACCTACTGACCTTAAGAAATATAAAATATGGGGCATGAGAAGGGTCGGAAACCATGCTATTATAGAATGGATATCAAACCATTTTATAAAAACACTCCATAATAATGATATTATACAAAATAAACCTTGGCTTATAAAAACATATGGCGAAGGAAATTTAATTGACTGTTATATAAATTCATATGAAGATTTTGCACCTAAACATGTGGATAAAAATACTATTATATTATTAAGAGACTGGTATAATGTATCTGCATCTAGATTAGTAAGTGGTAGAGGTTGGAAAGATAGTTGTAGACACGATAACCAACATGGTTATACTAGAAGTTGTGAAGAAGTATATTTACAATATTGTAAATTATGGGAACAATATCCTGATAACTTTATTATTTATAATAAATGGTGTGAAGATGAAGAATATCAAAAAGAAATAGAACAAAGATATGGATGGAGTAGGAGACCACGTTTAGATAAATTACCCGAAAGTGGAATTGGTGATGGTAGTTCATTTAAAGAAACGAAGCTAGCTTTTGACGAAAGATACTTAGAAGTAATAGAAAAATATCCAGAAGAATGGATACAAATTTGCTCCAACTCAGAAATAAATAATTACTCAAAAAGAATATTTGGGATAGAAATAGAATAAGTTATGAAAATAGGAATTATAGGGCAGGGATTTGTTGGAACAGCTGTTAATGAAGGTTTAAAACAACACTTCCCCATTGAAACATATGATATTGCTAAAGACAGTACATGTAAATCAATCGATGAGTTAGCGATTAAGTCAGATGTAGTATTTGTGTGCTTACCAACCCCAATGAGGGAAAATGGAGAATGTTATTTAGGAATACTTGAAGAAGTAATCAATGACTTAAATACCACCAATAGATGTAAAACAATAGTAATTAAATCAACGATACCACCTGGTACAACAGAAAAATGGAATAAAATATACGATAATATAGATATAGTATTTAATCCTGAGTTCTTAACAGAAGCAAATTCAATTGAAGATTTTAAAAATCAAAATAGAATCATAATTGGAGGACCTAGACCGGCAACTACTAAAGTTAAACTTATATTCGATAAAGCATTTCCTAAAGTACCTATTATTAAAACCGGCTCTACTATAGCTGAAATGGTTAAATACACCACAAATTGTTTTCTAGCTAATAAAGTATCATTTGCAAACGAAATGCACCAAATATGCACAGGTCTAGGTATTGACTATGATAAAGTAACCGAGTATGTAAAATATGATGATCGGATTGGAAAGTCTCATTTGAACGTACCAGGACCAGACGGGGACTTTGGATACGGGGGGCACTGTTTTCCTAAAGATGTTAATGCATTAATAAAGGTAGCACAAGAATTAGATATTACACCAAGAGTGTTATTAGCAACCAATAGTAAAAACAATGATGTTAGAAAAAATCGAGATTGGGAACAACAAAAAGGAAGGGCAGTAATATAGAATTAATTTATATTTATAACAAATAGCAATAATGAAGAAAACTGAAT
>Ga0209634_1002157_pt1 | contig 13936 bp, 19 predicted proteins | sample LinPmetageLP40_FD_184043 | JGI IMG/M metagenome (GOLD analysis project Ga0209634, IMG submission 184043) | Marine viral communities from the Pacific Ocean - LP-40 (SPAdes) (version 2) | ecosystem: Environmental > Aquatic > Marine > Oceanic | place: Pacific Ocean | collected 2010-08-26
GGTCGAGGTATATTTCATTAACTGAGCCTTCGTCATATGCAATTTCCTCTCTTAATTTATCAATGTTCATTTATCATTCCTTCTATTACGTTGGTATTTATGTACTTTGCGGCCTCTGCATGTGCTTTTTCAAGTGGGTGTCCGCCTGGACCAACTGGGTAATCATGTTTGTCAGCCCATTCCCTAAACGTAAGCCCTTCAAAGTCAGTAATGTTAGACACTATTGGTTTACTTAAACTTGATATACTTTTCCGCCAAGTAGTTTGATTATTAAGTACATATTCAGACCTCAATGTGTCTATTGTTTGTTTTACACCAGCATCCTGACAAGTAAAAATATAGTCAATTGAATTTTCTTTTAATAAATGCAAAGTTGCATACATTATTTGTATATTTCTATTGAGATTCCAAATATCATTATCAAAGGTTTTATAGTACTCGTGAGATACATTCTTATTACTATTGGGACTCATAGTTTGCCATTCATCTTTGCAGTCAACATAGTCAAATCTACTAAAATAGGTCCAGTTTACAATAAACAAACAATCAATATAACGTTCAGGGCATTGTTGCACTGCCCAACTGATCCATTGATTGCCACGGCCTCCTAATGCAATGCAATCATATCCTATTCCTAATTTTTTTGCAAGTAATGCAGGCCAAGTATCTGTACTAAAAACAAAATAAGGATTATGAGTTCCCTTTGTAGAGCAATTAGCCAGCTCATCACCTCGTGTGAAACTGTCACCAAAAGCGATAATCTTTTTATACTGCATTACATTCCTGCGTTGTTTAACAGATTCTTAATGTCTTTTGCTTTTACTTTATTGTATATAGTCTTGGGAGGAATACCGGCTGCAGTTCTCATCTCATTGAGTTCAAATTGCTCGCGGTCTCTATAGGTTTTTGGTGATGTTGGTACTATTAGATTAAACTGTTCAACAGTAAAAGGCATCTCTTTGCCTTTGTAACCCATGGTCCATCCATCGCCTTCGTATTCGGTTAGAGTATTAAAGTCATCTAACAAACCAGCTAAATTATCAGCAGTGTAATTTCTACGTTTTAATTCTATGTACACTAGAAATCTGTTTGGTTTTACTTCACCTGGGCTCATGTCTGCATCTAGCACAAAATCATAGCCTTTTTCAAACCAGTTAACAAGGTCAACGGCTGCTTGTCTATCTCTAACATAAAAACTTGCAACAACTATCTCATCGTCATCACCCATTTTACTTGAGAAATCATCAATATACATTGTGTTCTTGAGCATGCCTGCTAGGTCTTTGTAGCCTAGCCCTTCATTTAAATTAAACTTGGACATCGATATTTGCATCCATTTCTGCTTGTGCGTCTGTATCCATCACTGCTTGTTGATCCAAGTCTGCACTGTATGCATCATCTAAATCCTGCAGATCAACTGTTTCATCTTCTAGTTCTATTGAACCAGTTCTTATATCACTCATAAGACTCTTTGGCATGATAATTTCTACTAACCATATGTCTTTCTCAATCAGTTTTGCAACCTTTGTACCTGCTTTAAAGTCGCTTGGATTTTTAACTTTTACAGGAACTTTCATCTTGGTCTTTTTCCACTTGACTTCACAATCAAAAGGCAGTAAACGCATTGCTCCTCTTGGGTCTGGCATAAGTTGTTGTGGCCATAAAAACGTACATGATGTTTTGTACGGACCTTGTTCTGGCCCTGCTACTAGTTCGCCTAGTTCCCAATTGCGGAATGCAAATATGTCTAGTTCATTTAGCACACGTTCAAAGTCTAGTAGTACTTGCATACTACCATCACTCATGTAGATGCCTTTGATATTGTCTGCAACCATCCAATAGTCGGAACCGTCTTTGAAAAATTCTGAATCGCTTAGTGACATTGTTGGCCTTTTGTTTTACGTTAACAGTATTTAGTCCAATTATGTTTTGTGGCCGCTAATATATTTAGTGAAGAATACACAGATTTTACACACAGTATAACTTATTTGTTTTTGTTTTAAATATAAGTGTGGGTAGCGAATAACCAACCCAATTGTAAGGAGTTACAATGTCTCGAGCTAAACGTAAAGCAAAATATCACAGACAACAAGAACAAGACAATACTATAAACTTCAACCAAGCACTGAAACGCAAACACATCGAACTTCGTCCGAAGTCAATCAATCAAGAAAAACTTATACTAAGCCTACTAGATCCACACACGAGTATTACTGTGGCAACAGGACCTGCAGGCACAGGTAAAACATATCTTGCAATGTTAGCGGCTATAAAAGCATTTAGGAATGGTGCGTGTGAACGTATTGTACTGACCCGTCCAGCGGTAGGAGTAGACGATGAGAAACACGGATTTTTACCAGGCGATTTAAATAGCAAAATGGAACCATGGACTAGACCATTGTTTGATGTACTGCGTGAGTACTATTCAGCAAAAGAAGTCACGGCAATGTTAGAAAATCAAACCATTGAAATTTCACCATTGGCATTTATGCGTGGTAGAACATTTAAGAACGCCTGGATTATAGCAGACGAGATGCAAAACGCAACGCCAAGTCAGATGAAAATGTTAATGACACGTATTGGTGAGAACAGTAAAATAGTGATTACAGGAGACGTAGAACAAACAGATAGAACTGTTCACAACAATGGACTTATTGATCTATGCAAGCGACTAGAAACAAAACGTGAAGGTCTTGCAGTTTGTTATATGACCAACAAAGACATACAACGTCATCCAATTATTGACACAGTATTGGAGATTTACGCAACATAAGGTCGAAGTTTATTGCAACCAATCATGCAGTTTTTTCCTACTGGCTAATAAAAGATTATCGCAAGTTCTAATGTACCAATCTACATTGTTCTTGAACCTATAATTGTTATTTTTCCATAGCTGTATTGTATTGGTTGCATTCGTTAATAAACTTTTGTTATTCTCAATAGCTGATTGTAAACGTAAAACAGGGTCAGTATGACTATCATAACTATGATCAATGATATCATCAAATACATCAAATCCATTATCCCGTAACCATTTGACTGAATTCTTCCCGCCAATAATAATAGGAAAGTTACCCCCTAACTGACTGTTTAGTAACTTCTCACATACCCACGGAATTGCATAGTCGTATATACTAAACATTATATATTCAACAAAGCTGTTTTTATAAAAAGGCATAAGATTATTAGCATAATTAGCCGGATTATCAAACACTGATTGGTTTGGCACTAGATCATCATATGGTGGATATGCATCTTTTGTAACAGGAAAAAGGCCATCTGATTGTTTAGCTCTCTCCCAACCTTGTGACATGACTGTTTTAAAATTTTCATGTTTATCAAAGTCCCATGAGACTGAATTCATAATATCAAAATTAAAGTTGTTTAGAGATAAGTGCCATTTCAGTAAAGGAGCAGTAATAACACAATGTTCGTCTAAGCCAATGCCTAACATATAACTCAATGATACAAGTCTATGAGATCGAGGCAGACGGTTCAAACTTATACCAACTTTGTCACTGCTAAAATTTTTATCTGTTAAACATTGAAAGTCTCTATACTCCCCAATATAGTCATTGCCTGTATGACTATGTGGTGAAAAATAGTAATGTAGCCACTGTGTATTTTTAGGCCATTCTGCAATGCTAGTCCAGTCTGCTGGCAAAGTAAGCATATAAAATGTCGTGTCAGGAAAATTGTCAAACAATTTAAAGAATACATCTAGCCCGGTATAAGGTGGAATATCTGCATAATATATTACCACTTTGCTACTTCTAATACGGTTGGAAATTTGATCAACTGATGTATGATCCACTCCAAAGAAATCTACGTGTGGATACTTATCTTGAAAATTTTTGCACTCATTATGAACATGAGTCTTTGTTTGCGTATCGCTTACGTTTCCAAGATAAATCATAGCTGCCCTATTTGCCTTTGCCGGACAAATAGTGTACAGTGGGCTGTGGCTTGAACAATCTTTGTAATAGTTTTTCTAACCAATGCATCTGCACTCTCCTAAAATTTATTCAAAAATCTTGCTATATGATGTACCCATGGTAACAACATTATAGCCATAAACATATTAGCACCTGTGTGTGCTATTGCTATTCGCAGTGTATCGCCTTTGGGCACACCATCGCTCACAAAAAAACCGGCTAACCAAATGGTGCCGGTGGTTCCAATATTTGCGCCTAGCACTGCCGCTATGGCTGCGGGCAGAGGCAATGCCCCTGAGGCTACCAGAGCAATTATTGCCGTTGTGCTTAAACTTGAACTTTGCCAAAGCAATGTCATTACAATACCACCTAAGAACATATAGATTGGATTGCCTAAGAAGAAGTTTAAATGTTCTAGATTGCCCATTGATTTCATACCACCAGAGAACATTTTAAGTCCTATATAAAATACTACAAGTCCAACAAGAGCCGTCATTATGGGATTGCCTAAGTCCATCCTACACACCTTTTTTATTAGTTTGTTCATTGAAAGTTCCTTTTTACAAACTTTATTTAAGCCTGTAAATGTTACAGTTTTATTACATTTGGGTAATTTGCTTATAAACTTCCAACCAATTTTTAACTATTGGATAATCCACATCAGCATTCATGTTGTGTCCATGTTCAATCAGTATTGGTCTAAGTCCAAATCTCAAACCAGCACTAGCATTTTCAACTTTGTCTTCTAACCAGTAACAGTTTGTGCCTGCATAAGGAGCCAGTGCTTCATCTTTGTCTGCACCTGTGTCCAAACATATCAGTTTACTAAATGCAGTTTTACCAAACATTTTTTGCAAGTTCATCTCACGCAGTTTGTATGCATTTTCATCTAGACTTAGACTTGTTATGCATATAAATGTGTAACCATGTTGTTCATGTAGTCTCTTGACCCAATACATTGCATCTCTAAGTACTGGAAGGAATCCAATTGCGGCACTTTCATTAAAGGTCTTAACAAGTTTTTTAACTTGTTCTTTTGGAATACCATAACGTTCAGCCATATCATATTTGAACTGGTATCCTTCTGTAGTTTCAAATCCATGTTGTATCATCCAACAATTAAATGCCCACTCCCAATCAAGTAGTACACCATCGCAGTCTGTAAGTATTGTTTTTTCGTATTTGTTATATCTCATTTCTATCTTTCTATCTATATTGTCATCGGCAACTTTGGATACGGTGTTGCTATACCGTTTTGGTTGTCTAAGTAGGCACATGTAAACTCTAGCATCACTGATTCATTCAGCGTCAAGTAATAATCTAATGCTTCAAATCCTATTGCATCTTGATAAACAAAATCATGTATGCAGTGTTTGCTAACGTAATCTTCAATTGCTAATCTTTCAGTTGCTATATTAAACATGTGTTTCCTTTTTCTTATTATGCTGTTATTATAACACATTATAAGCAAAGGTCAACCTTTTTGTTCAGAAAGATTTATTTTATTTCCACTATACAATGAAACGGATATACCTTATAATGATTCACTTTGATCATATCCATATGTTGTTCAGCTTCTTCTCTGGTTTTAAATCTAGCAACAGTTACTGGATCTTCAATTTTTGGTTCATATACTACTTCAAATTTCATTTCTTGCCTCAATCAATTAATAGTTTATACTTTGGTTCTTTTGTTTTTCTCACCATCATATCTGCATTGCATCCACATGAGGTTGCAGGACAAACCAATGGTTGTGACGGCCAGTTTATCTCACCGCCAATATCGCCAAGTTTGCCTCCAAGCAAACAGTTACCACGATATACTTCACCGTTGTGTTGTATATACAAGCTGTCAATTCCAATAAAACACTGCCACCCTAGCCACGTGTTTAATCCACGTGCTTTAAGTTCATCGGTGTTTAGTTCTAGCATGTCAGTTTCTCTATGCAACCTTATATTGTTCCAATTAACTTCTTTAGTGCTTAAAAATTCTAATTCTTCTTGACTATAATACTCTTGCAAACGTGTTTCCAAATCTTGTTTATTTTGATTCTTGCCGTGTATTTTGTCATATACAAATGTTTCTTGTTCACGTTTAATTGCTTGTGTATCACCTTTTTTTATAACTTGGGTTGTGTCTTCAAATGGAGGTTCAATCTTTCTAGTTATGTACTTTACATTGTTTTTTTCAAATATTGTAATTATATCCTTAACTTGATTAAGTTTTCCAGGAAGAAGCATAAGGTTGACATTGCAAAAAAGTGTTTTGATTTGATTTAATTTTAGAATATTCTCAATTGTTCTTTCTGTTACCTGTTGAGATTGCTCAAGATGTAGACTTATAGTGATATTGGTTAAGTATTTGGTTGCTTTAAGATAAATTTGTAAAGGTATACTGCCATTGCTTACCACTGCCAGTTGTGTTAAACTAGGTTTTTGTTTAGCATATACTAATATGTTTAGAAAGTTAGGATTAACAAACGGTTCCCCGCCTGTGATATTCATTTTAAATTTCTTTTTTTGTGATTGTGCATATATATCAAGTTGATCAATAAAGTTATATGCTGATTCTTTTGTTACATGGGGACTATAGTTGTCGTGATAAAAACTTGCACAATAACTGCAATCATAGTTGCAGCGTTTTCCAATAAACCACGTACAGGTTATAACACGAGGATCACCGCCTTTTGCATGTTCAGGTGATTCTAAACTGCTCACTGCAACATGTTTTTTTACAAAATCTTCAATCATGAATACATCACATAAAATCTATAAGCATTGTCAACTATGCTATCGCTTAAAAAAAATCCAAATATCAAAACAAACTTGCTATCTTCCCAAGGTATCATCATACCAATGATACTTGCTACTACAAATGTAATTAGTGGAAGAACGACCTGATGTTCAGTATAACCAGCATAACAAACACTCGCAATCACAACGCCGATGATTGCATGATAAATCCATCGCTTTGCCCAATTGTACAGACTAATAGCAAAACTATAAAACACACCAGCACTGACCCATGCTACAAGATTGCCAATAAACAACATCAATGCAATTAGTGGAACATGTTCTGCAACAAATTCGAGACTGACTGTGTAGCCAAAGCCTTTTGTTTCTGCAATTCCTAATATAATTCCTTCACTAAACACAATTGGTATTCCAATAAGCAACAGTGGCAGTAGCACTGTAATAGCCGCACTGTTGTTTGCACTTTCAGCTGCCAATAGCCGGCTTAGTCTTGTACTAGGAAATCGTGACTCTATTCTGTCAGCAACGTTACTGCTTAACATGTAACTTGCACCGGGAACCAATCCCATAAAGCCGCCGACTATTCCACCACGAACTATGCTTGCTTTACATGGCAATGTAAACATTGTACGAATACGTTCTGCTATAGGTGGCCATTCTGCAAAGCCTTCACTGGCAACTGGAGAGCTTTTTAGATAACGCCACAGTGCAGGAATAATTATCAAACCACTAAACATTGCATAAAAAGGCAACCCAGCATCAAGCATGGTGTATTCTGGTACAAGGATATGCACAAGAAACAAACTGTCAAATCCTAGTTTACCCAATGCTATTCCTAATACCATGCAAACTAAACTAAACAATGGCTTTTGTGTATACACTATCATTCCAATAATCACTGCCAGGTATATACTCATTAGTACCTTTATATCATATATCCAAGTCATGCGGTCTATGTTAGTATAGGTAAGCAACATTAGACTTATACCCCATATGCCAGCACACAGACTTGCTGTGCTAGTGGTACTAAGTGCATATGCACCTTTACCTTGCCTAAACAGTGCATGACCGTTCTCAGCCGCAGGCACACTGCTTATTTCGCCTGCTACACCATACACTACTGCACTTACACTGCCAAAATATTGACTGCTGGATATCAAACAACTGTAAAAGATAAACAAATTGACCAAATCGAAATGACTTATCAACGGCGTAGTCGCTAGTAATATCATTGCCGGACCAATGCCGGGTAACATACCGACTATACTTCCAACCAATATACCTGCAAGCATGCTTGCTATCTCAATCATTGATCTTCCAACACATATTTTTCGCCCCACATGCCATGGTAACCTTCTATTGACTGTTTTTCGTTTGATAGTAAACCATGTCTTATCATATATTCAACAAGTGTGCTATCATTTTGTAGACTTTGCCAACCGTTTATAAAATTTTTAGCAGTCTTGTCTTTTAGTAATAGTTTTTCTTTAAGCACAGGATCAATCTTTTGCAAATATTCAAATTGGTTGTTCATAATGTCTTGCATGTCTTTGAATCTTGTGTGGTCATTGTATTGCTTTTGCAAGAAGCCTTGGCCTTGTGTTACTTCTTGATCCAGCCCACAAGCGGCGGCATAATTTAAATAATCTTTATTGCTTTTCTTTCCACAAACAGCTACACTGCTCCAGCCTTCATGAAAGTTAGAATATATTTGTTTGATATAACGCAATAACAGGTGATTTTGTTTAATATGCAATTTAGGAAAGTCAGGTGTTAAAAAAAAGTATTCCAAGTTAGGATAACTTAGACTAGGTTTGATTACTTTATCTAAATGTACTGCTAACCACTGATTGTTTTCTCTGATTATGTTCGGCTTTTCGTAGCCTATAACCATACACCAGTTGGTGTGACCCCAATTATCACAACAGTGTTGGTAAAAATATGCACCTGGAGCACTTAGGTTAAAGTAACCTAGGTTACCTTGATTCTCTAGTACCCAACTTTCATTTTCAAATTTTGTATAATATTTAGGATCATTTCTATTAAGCACTGTGATCTGTGTATTCTTGTCCGGGTGATTTTTAACTAACCAGTCTGCATTTGCAACAGGATGTGCATCTGTGTAAGGACTATAACTTATTATTAGTTCATCTATAAAAATGTTCTGTCTTATAAAACTATTGTATACAGTAATACTATCAGTTCCACCTGAGAATGCTAGTATTATTTTGTCATAACGTTGTGCTAATTGTCGAGTACGTGCATCAATTAATTCTCTGACACTTTCATCTGGCTCCACTGTCCAGTTAAGATTTTTGAATACACTATCATAGCATACAAACTTTGGCGTATCATGTGGAGTATTATGTGCTCCGTGTAGAAATGCTAAGAATGGATTGTAAAACACTTTCCCATCAACTTGATAGCCAACATCAGTTGTTTTAAGTTTATCCATTCCTAGCTCTTTGTTTTACTTCTTTGCTTTGCTATTGTACAACTTGAAGATTTCTGTTAGTTCGGCTCTTTGTGCTTCAGTGCTTTTTCCTGCACCTAATCCTGAGTGTCCTAACTTGTTCTCTGCCATATCGCCAGCAAACTGCTTACTACCTAATGCAGCCTTCACTGCTGAATCTATATCGTCAGGCACTGTACCGTTTGAATAAATTGCAGTCTGCAATCCTGTTTCTGGAAAGTCTTTCATTGTTGTGAAGTCACCTAAGAATGGTGCATCTGCCCAGTTTGCTTTGGTACTAGCCGCTAAACAACTAGCACCTTTTGCTACCAATTGTGATGAACCACCAGCAACAAAAACCATGTCTACGTTATCAGCATATGCGGCACGTCTTGTATCACCAGCACCTGAGTATGGTATAACTTTGATATTTAATTTTTCTTTTGCATTTTCCAAGAACATGTTAAATGGAATCCAGTTAGCATCTCCAGTTGGGTTTCCTACAAGAATTGGCTTTTCACTTGTACGTAGTGTGTCCATTGTGATATGGCCTTTTGTTGGAGTTGTGCAAAACATTGTTGGCATGTCGCCTACTGTGGTGTACAAATTTATTGAACTGTATGAATTAAGTCCAGGACATTTTCCACTTGCTTCAGGTCTAAGGTCTGTTGCAATTCCAAACAAGTATGCATTGTTACTGTTCTTAACGTGATTCATTGCTTCAACACAGGTTTTGAAAAACTTTTTCTTTACTGTCACACCTTGTGTTTCTAGTGATTTTGCAACAATACTACTGTGTCTATCACTACCGCCACCGGGCTTGTAGTATAATGCTAATTCAATTTCTTTTGATATTGCTGATGTAGCAAAAATATTTAACATGAACAAAGTTGTCATGATCATTGTAATTAATTTCATATCTTCCTCTCGATATATTAAAGTTGTTGATTTTGATTATTGCTAGGTAATGAACATACCATACGGAAGGGCGTTCTTATTAAGTAAAGGGGGATCCCCAGGCGTCCATTTGTTCCGACGTCACTGCATGGTGGCGTTGTTAAAAATACTTACCATGTGATAAACAGTGGTTAATTTTTTTATTGTTCTTGTTCCATTTCCCAAACATTATACACATCTGCAAAACCACCGTACATAGGACTGTATTCGCTAACATGTTCTTCTCGCCATTCCATAATGTCGTCCCATTGTTTTTGTGTTAGTGTTGACATTTCCTCAACATCATAATGGTTGCAAATTGCAGTTTCAACACAGGTATATACTTCTCTTTCAATATACTCTTCATCTTTGTGCATCTTAAACCAGTCAAATTTGTTAGTCACGATTTGCCTCCTCTAGTATGGTTTTACGTCCTTCAACACCTATTTGTGTGTCCATCATGGTTTTTACATGAGTGAGCATTGCACATGCCATCATCAGTATTTCTTCACTACTATCACACATCAGTATCTGTTGTTCTACTGGCTTGCATAGTTCTTTCATACGTGTTTGAATTTCTGTCATTTTGTTATTTCCTCTAGTGTAATGAGCATCTGTCTTTTCATATCTTCTGTGTTGAGGTATGCAAGGTTAATCACACTTGCAAACCCTACCACACGTGCTTGTGCTTGTTCTACCAAACGTTTTGTTGCCAACATACTTCCGCCAGTTGCAACTAGATCATCTACTATTAACACTCTGTTTGCATGTCCAAGAATACCTTCTTGCAAGACCAGTGTATCTTCTCCATACTCAAGTGCATATGATTCTTCCAATAAACTGCCTGGGTACTTTGTACCTTTCTTACGGACCATAATAAATGGAACACCTATGCAACTTGCCAACACTGCACCTACAACAAAGCCTCTGCTTTCAATACCAACAATGTGTGTAAGGTCGCCACTGCGATTGAATAGTCTTTGTATTTCTACTGACAGTTCCGCAGCACATTGATTCCAAGCCGGTTGTGCAAACAAACTATTAATATCATAAAAGTTTACACCTGGCTCTGGATAATCCTGTATAGTTCGCATGTAATCAGTTGGCTTAATTTTTTCTAAAGACATAGACGCCCTCCCATTTTTCTCTTCCTTGTTTGCGATCATTGCCTACACCTGGACGTGTATTCAACATCATCTTAATTACTCCTGTATGTTTGAAGCCGATCTTCTCTGCGGTTTGGATCCATTTTTGTGTGACTTCGTAGGGTTCTTTTCTATCGTATGACTTATAATCCGCAATGTTTGTGGCAAATATTCCGTCATCGTTAAGGCCCCGTTTAATATTTTCCATAGTCGGAGCAACATAGCCTTCAAACCATTGATCTTCTGTTTTAAACTGTACCATACATTGTGTTTCTTCATTTGAATACTTCTCCAAGTTAAAGTAGGGAGGTGAACTAAATGCTAAGTCTATATCGTCAGGTTGATACTGTTCACTTACACTTTGTATGATAGTACCTCTAACACCAGTGGCTTCATCTATTACGTCATTGAGATAGTTTAGATAGTTGACTGTTTCTGTATTAGGCTCAACACCTATGTAATTGTATTTAAAGTTACTTGAGCCTATGCCTAATAATCTACCACCGTATCCACAACTGTAATCATATACATTGCCCCAAAGCACAGGACAAAGATGTTCTACTATTGCTTTGGCATTTTGTGCTTTGAAGTTAGTAACATTTTCTCCTGTGACTAATTCTAATGCAGTTCTCAACTGTGTAGGACGCAGTAGTCTTTCACCAGTTCTAAATTCAAAACAGATACGTATTGCACGTTTAAGTTTGCGTTCATCAAAGAATCTATCTTTCAAACTGTTACTGCCTCTGCCCTTGGGTTCAGCAGTCATCATGTTAGGAAACAAAAATCTGTTAATTGTTTGTCCTCTGTTGTTGCCTAGTCCAATTTTACCTTGATCTACATTGTTATAATTTAATTTGCTGAACTTACGTACTGCATCAACTAGTCCTTGGTGTGTATAATATACGATTGGAACTAGATCAATTGAACGATATATGTCGTATACACGTTCAATGGTACCTTCAGGATCACTATCATACTGTGCTTTGTTAAAACTATCAAGTTGGTCATACACACTTTCGTAGCCGGTGAACTCGTCACCTTCTGCTTGTTTTATATTCCAAATATTAAAAAGTTTGTCTATCATTTATTCTGCATATAAAATTGCTTCTACTTGCTCCCATAACATCCATGCACCAGCATCTGTATCAAAACCTTCTTCACTTGCAAAGTCCATTGAACTACTGTGTGATACACCATTTGGATCTAAACCAACTTGATCAATAACTGCGGCAATTTCCATTGGCTTAATACCAAATCCTAGTTCTACACCTGGGTTACCACCTAAACGTATACCACCATTTTCTGCACTAATAAATCTAATTTTCTGTGTCATCTAGCTCTCCTTGTTTCTAACTATACATATATAATAGCACAGTTATAGAATAAGTCAACCTTTTTCTGCATTTAGGTTGAGACAATTTATGATCTTTTCTACTACTATCTTGTGTGTTTTTGGCCCAGGATGTATCTTATCAACTGGAGCAAAGTCACATGTAATTTTGAACATACCATCTGTAAGATTTGCCCATAAGTTTTTGTTAAGAGTACTAACTCTATCGTATAACTGTTTATGCAACTTACGAACGTGACTGTCATCGCGGTTTTTAAAATCAAAAAGTTCTTTTGAATAGTCACTAAGTGACTGTTCAAGATCCTCACCTAGAGGTTCGAATAGGTCCTTGTCCCACATGACAATGCCGTTGACAAAAATAACCTTAATATTATTAAATTTTGCTGTCTGTTCAAGTATATTACAATATGTAACAAGTTCTAAAAGATTTTGAAAATCATGATTCATCAACAAGAAAAAGTCTGACAGTTTATCTATTTCTTCTTTATTAACATTCCACTCATCTCCTCTAATATCGTTTATTGGTGCAAAACGAGACCCCATAAAGTACCATTGATTTGGTCTTGGACTCATCCATATTCTATTTGGATTGCTCCATTGTACAAATACTGTATCATACTTTTGGCTTATAATATCTGCATATGCACTGTGAAAGATTCTTAAATTACTGTACCCACCTTTGGCATTATTATCAAAATCACAACCTAGATGTTTTGCGACTTGTCCGTAATAGAGTGCGGTATCTCTTTCTTCAATTGCAAATCCATCACCTCTAGTGAAACTACATCCGTTAAATGCTATCTTCATTCTTGAAACTCCAGTACTTCAATCATTGCACAGAGTTTTTCTTTTGCCGCACGTTTGTTTGGTGCTGGCACCCATGCTTGTCCTATACCAGTGTATTCATCTACTTTTTTCAAACTCAAAGTAATACCTTCTTTTCCTGTCTTACGCATCTTCAGTGGTCGTGGAGCAGTAAACTTCAGTATGAATACCTGCTCACGTGGTTTGAATTGTATTACTTCACCCAATTTGAGACAACTCTACCATAGTTGCACTTAGGTTAATTTCGGCGTCAGCAACAAACGAATGATTAACAAGTCCTGTACGGATTGCCATGATAGCACTGTCTTGTCCTTCAGGAGTACTACTAAACAACTCTAAGTTATCATACATCCAACGAAACACATCTTCCATCTCTTCTGGACGAACAGTTGAACACATCAGTTTACGTGCTTCAACAATCTTGCCTGCTTTGAACAAGTTCACTGCATCTACACGCCAGTCGCTGGTGTTGCCCTCATCACCTTTTACGTTTGAAAGTTTACCATCTGTACTGTTCATTTGACACAAGTTTAAACACT
>Ga0209634_1002159_pt1 | contig 13931 bp, 14 predicted proteins | sample LinPmetageLP40_FD_184043 | JGI IMG/M metagenome (GOLD analysis project Ga0209634, IMG submission 184043) | Marine viral communities from the Pacific Ocean - LP-40 (SPAdes) (version 2) | ecosystem: Environmental > Aquatic > Marine > Oceanic | place: Pacific Ocean | collected 2010-08-26
TGATTGAATTAGATTTCCTACGGTATGTTTTTCATTCTCAATCTTAATATCATAAAGGTTCTTACTATTTTCTACATAAACAAATTTAAATGTTTCATTAGTAATATTATTAATTAATTTATCTAATTTTTCATTTAATATTAATAGTGATTTGAATACTAAATATTCTGGTTTTAATGTATATTCACACTCAATATTAAATTCAAAGAAATTTGGTTCATCATATTCATTCTTATGAAAATATCTAGCTCTATCTAAATTATTAAAATCCTTAGTAAAACTAACAATATCTTCTTTGGTAGCGTTAGTATTTTCTTGTTTATATTTTTTAATTCTTTCTTTTAATTCCTTATCTGCTTTCTTATCATTAACTATATTAAAATAAACACATTTGCTTACAAGTGAAAATCCAGAATGATTTTTTGGAATATTTTTAGAAGCAGTGGCTTCTATATGGATTGTGTCTCCATCATCGTTATTAATTAAATTAGGTTTTAATTTAGTAATTAGGATATAATCATTACTATATTTATCTGGTGGAAATATTTTAGAAGATTCTTTCTTCGATAATGGTTTATTTTTATTATCACGTATCTCAATGTCTTCTGTGGTAACATCTAACATGCTATTAGTATTATTTTTTTTATTTAAAATAAATTTGTATTTTTCTTCATTAAAATCAATTATATCATTTGGTGATAAATTGATAGGTAGAAGTGCGAACCTCTGTAAAATTATTTCATTGTGTAATGGACATGTATTTGTAATAATTTTAACTTTTGGATTGTTAATTTCATATGGTTTAAACTCAAAACCTACATTCTCAATTTCAGATAAAATAATTCTGCGAATGGCATTTAGAATTGATACATCAATATCTAAAACTTTGAAATTTAATGTGTTTTCCTTTTTTATTAAATCTTTAAAAGGTGACATTTTATTAATTTAATATATTAATTTATTTATAAATATATTCAATTTTTAAAAAATAATATTTAGTGTTTAATAATCTTAATTATAAATAAAATGATTTTACTTTATTTAATAGTTTTAATACATTATTTGCTAGTATTCTCACCATTTTTAATATTTTTTATACCTGTTAATGTAATAAAAATGTATTTTAAATTTTATTTTCTATGTTTAATTCTACTGCCTATACATTGGGCTTTAAATAAAAATAGATGTTTTTTATCTGATATTGAAAAGAAATTAGATAAAAACAATAAAAATGTAAATTTTTCAAGAAAACATTTAAAATGGTTTTATAATCCTATAATGATATTATTTGGATTAGATTGGAATAATGATAAAGATTTAGATAAAATGGTATATATACATTGGGGTTTTAATTATATTTTACTATGGATTTATTTATTTTACATTCATAAGTGTAAATTAATTTAATTTGTGTTAAATTTACCAATATTTTAAATTTATTACTATTAATATTAAATAATAATAAAATGAATAATCAAAATAAAGTAGAAAAACATTTATTATTTTATTCAAATTTATGTGAACACTCTAATGAAATATATCAAAAAATATTAAAATATAATTTAAAAGCACAATTTTTTTTAATTGATATAAGTTTAAATAAATTTAAGATACCTTCTGTTATTACATCTGTCCCAACATTAATGTTAAGTGATAAAAAAACAATATTAAAAGATAATGACTTACAAGAATTTATTAATAGTTTAAATAAAAAAAATGAAATAGACGTTCAACCATATTACTCAAATGGTGGTTCATTAAGTGATAATTTTTCATTATTAAATGAAGATGATAATAATTCTCCTTCTATTAATAAGGGATTCGAATATATAAATAATATGAATAAAATGTTATTAGTTAAAGATGATAATAACAATACTAATAATATTAAAAGTAATAATGAAAATAAAGGATTAATGGATAAAATGAATTCTATTCAGGAAGATAGAAATAAAGATATACAAAGTATATTTAATCGTAAACCTCCACCCGTTAAATAAATATATTTAAAAGATAATATATTAATATATAAAAGAATTAGTATGGGTTCCACAGATAATAAATTTTACGATATGTTTAATGATACTTTATCAAATTTTATTAAAGATTTAATTAGTGTATTCCCGGATGATAATGATTTTAAATTATTTAAAACATCATCAAATATGGTAAAATTAGCTAGTGTTAAAAAACCACTTGAATTATTTAATCTTGGATTAACACCAGAATTTAAACAAAATATCAGGGATAAAAATGAAGATTTTTTCTTAAATAATGACTATAGTGATGTATTAAATAATGAAGAATTAAAAAAAGTAGATAACGATATTAATAATGAATTAATATCCAAGTTAAAAGATTATTGGAAGGAATTAAGTGATGACAATAAGGGGACTGTTTGGAAATATTTTACAATTTTATTAAAATTATGTGATAAAGTTTACCCCAATTAAGAAAATCTAAATTAATATAAATGAAGGATAAAAATACAGCAAATTTACAAAATTTTTATATATTTAATTATTTTACTATTTGGATAACAATATGGTTTTTATTATTTATTAATAATATCATAAAATATAATCCATTTATTACATATGTTGCGATGATATATCCAACATTGTATATATTATATATGTATATTAGATATAATAATGATAATTTATACAAACAATTTGTTATTATTACTTTATCAATATTAACACATTATGTTCCTCTTGTATATTTATTTCTAAAATATGGAACAAATTTTAGAATTCATGAATTATTTATTTATTTAATATTAATGAATTTATATTTAATTTATCTTAAAAAAAAAAATTTATGTGTTAATAAAATATATAATGATGTTTATTTAAAAAATGAATTAATATAATTTTATTTAAGGATATTAACTAAAATATAAATTAAAAATAATGTTACAAGTTCAGGAGAATATTGTATTTGTATTTAATAGAATTTTAATTAATTTTTTTAAAGAAATTAAGAAAGATTCATATTTTAAAATTGCTATTAAAAAGAATTATAAAGTAATTGATAAAAAGAATCATAAATATGTCAAATATTATTCTAAAAAAATGTTTGATAATATTCAGTTTTTATGTGACCCTGAATTAAATTTAGCTCTATTAGAAGGTAATGAAAATTTCACAAGTGTTAATATATTTAAAAATATTAATATCGGTAGATTATTCAAAAGTTATAAAGATGATAAGAATGTTATATTAAGCTATATTCTTACATTATCGCTATTAACAGTTTTATATGAAGATAGTAGAATGATTTATGAAAAGAAGATATATGAAATGAAAAATAAAGAGGCTATTTTACACGATGATGAAGGTGAAAGTGATGATGTTAATGTCGAAACCGTACTAGATGATGATAGTGAAGATGATGATGAAGATTTAACAAAAGTTGATATAACAGATGAGAATGACGATGACGATGGCGATGATGATGATGAGGATAGTGATAGTGAAGATGAAATGTCGGTTGAGGATGCACTCAATGAAATACTAACAAAATCTCTAAAAATATTAAGCTCTCTTGACAATAACATTGATATAGATAATGAACTAAATGAAATTATGGATGATGATGTTCGTATTATATTAACACATATTAAAGATTTAAAAGTAGATGTTACAAATAAAGAGAGTTTAGATAATGGTAATTTAGATAATTTACTAGGAAATAGCAAAATTGGAAAATTAGCAAAAGAGATTAGTGACAATATTGATTTAGAAAGTTTAAATATTAATACTGATAATCCAGAGGAAATGTTAAATCCAGCCAATTTATTCAGTGGTGAAAATGGAAATCTAATTGGAAATTTAGTGCAGCAAGTTGGTAGCAGTATTACAGAAAAAATGAGTTCAGGAGAATTAAATCAAGAGGATTTAGTAAAAGATGCGTTTTCTCTAATGAATAAGATGCAAAATACAGGAACAGATAACCCAATAATTGATAATATGGTTAAAAATATGATGAATACACACCAGCAAGGACAATCGCAAAACAATGGTTCTGAAAGTTCTGGTGGTATGCCAGGTGGTATGGATATGGGCGGTATGGATATGGGTGCTATGATGCAACAAATGATGGCAAATATGGGCGGTGGTTTAGACCAAAACATGATGCAACAAATGATGAATAATATGGGTGGTACACAAGCAATGAATCAAAATAATCCAAATTCTAGAGAAGGAAAGACAAAAGAACGATTAAGAAATAAATTAGCAGAAAAGAAAAAAAATAGTGAAAATAATTAATAATAATAAATTTATAATAATATATTAAATTATATTAAATATGAGTGAAACAATATGGTTTAAAGATTTACCTGGATTGATTACAAAGGATAATTTTTTACAATTTTTTCCAACAAGTGATATGACATATGTAGAACAGATAAATTCAATAGTAAGATTTGCTATATATTTGACACTAATATTAGTATTATTTAAAAATAACTATAAAGTATTTTATGTATTAGTAATAATATTATTAATATCGTATGCTATGTATATAGTAGAAAATAGAAAAAGACAAAATAAAAGAGAAACATATAAAAGACTTAATTTAGCTAAATCAAAAAGTCAAGAAACAGTATGTAGAAAACCTTCTGTTAGTAATCCATTTATGAATAGAAATATATTAACAGATGACCCTGATAAAGATTATTCTGCATGTGATATTGATAATGAAGCAATTAAGGAAGATGTTAAAAGTAAATTTGATGAAAAATTATATAGATCGGTAGGAGATATATTTGAAAATCAATCATCCGATAGGCAATTCTATACAATGCCTAATACTAATTTAGTAAATGATCAAACTTCTTTTGCCGAATGGTTATATAAAAGACCTAGTTGTAAAGGTGGAGATGTTGAGGCTTGTTATAAAAATGTAAGTGAAGTAATTGGTAGAACATATAATTGAATTAAAAATTAATTAAAATATATTTTTTTATTTTATTTTATTATAATAAATTAAATAAAATGGCTTGTGTAAATAGAAATGTAAACCTAGACAATAGAATGGGTCTTGACGATTGTGCCTTAGCTGCAAATGAAAGACAAAATAATAGAATGAATGATTACAATTTATATAATCCTAGATCTGACTGTAATAATACAGAGTATATGACAGTAGCTGAATGTAATAATATGGTTCCTAATAATGGATATGGTGTCAGTGATAAATGTAATATTGATACTGATTCTCGTTTAAGAAATGGTGGTGATTTAACAATGAAAAATACATTAAATCAAAATTTCAGAAGATGTGGTGCTAACAATTCGGGTGACTGCGAAGATGACAAAAACTCGATTGAGAACAGAATGAGAAGAGGTAATGATTTTGGTCTTAAAAGATGTGATACAGTAACAGAAGTTTCTACATTAGACCTTCACCTTACACCAATGATTCCCTGCTTACAAAAGAATATACAAGATCCTGTACACCTTGTTCCAAACTGGCAATGGGGTGGCGATGGAACACGTGATAGTTTAGCTCAAAAGAAATGGCTCCAAAGCCAAGGTTTTAAATTTGTTAATGGTGTTGCCGAACAAGCTTGTGGATTTCAATAAATTTAAAATAATAAAAACTTTTAATTTTTTATATTTAATTAAAATATTAAATTTAATTAAATAATATGAGTAATGTTAATAATATTTTAAAGAATTATGATTTAAATAAAGATACAGATTTAAATAAATTAGAAAAAAAAATAAATAATTTATTAGAACAATTAGAGTTTGTTGATAATGCAACGGATGAAAAAAAGATAATGAATAAAATAGCAGAAATTAAAGAACTAATATCTAATGTTAAATCTAGTAAAAAATATAAATACCCAGACTATAATGATAATGATTTTATAAAAAAAATAGTTTCTAAAAAAGAGTTTTCTATTAATAAAATTAATAAAGAAAATATAGATGAAATTAAAAAAGATTTTTTTGAGTTAAGCAATAATCAGCAATTTCTAAAAAAATTTATATCTCCAAATACTCCTTATAGAAGCATATATTTATATCATGGTGTAGGAGTAGGTAAAACTTGTGCTTCAATACAAATTTCTGACAACTTTAAAAACTATTTTAAAAATAGAAAAATATTAGTAATATTGCCATCTACCCTAAAAGACAATTATAGAAAGGAACTTTTTAATATAAAAAAATTAAATAAAGATGATGATAATATGGAACAATGTTTAGAAAATTACTATTTACATCAGATAGTAGGAAGAGCTAAAATGGATAGTGAAAAAATATCAAAGAAGGCTAAAAGTCTAATTAATAATGAATATGAATTTTTAGGATATCAAGAATTCGTTAATTTAGTACAAAAAATGAAAGACAATTCACCATCTACAAAGATATATAATAATAAAATTAAGGAATATTTTGATAATCGTGTTATAATTGTAGATGAGATTCATAATATGAGAATGATTAAGGATGTAGCCTTAGGAAAAAAGGTGCCTAAATTTTTCCATTATGTTCTAGATAAACTACAAAATAATGTATTAGTTCTTTTAAGTGCTACACCAATGTTTAATGATTATAAAGAAATACTATTTATTCTAAATACACTATTGATAAATAATAAACAAAAAAAATTATTAGGGAATACTAAAATATTTAATGATGATGATGAAATAAATAATGATTTTAAAAAAGACCTAGAAAAAATTTCTAGTAATTTTATATCATATATGAGAGGTGAAAATCCTTACTCTTTCCCAATACGATTGACTCCAAAAATAAATAAGGATAAAAATATTCTTAAAAAAGAATTTTATCCGAAAAAAGATATGTATGGTAAAAAAATTAAAAAGGAAGAACAAATTGATATTTTAGAATTAGTTTATACACAAATGAGTGATTTACAAAATAAAATTTATAAAACAATTAAAACTACTAAAAAAGAGGATAATGATGAAGATAATAATGAAAATAATGATATTAGTAATAATAGAAGTTCAGAATCTATTGAAAAAATGGATTTACAACAGAGGGTTCAGGTATCAAATATTATTTATCCAAGTGATAGAATTCTTGGAGATGATAATAAATTATCATCAACATTTAATATTAAAAATACTTATGGTATGACAGGTTTAAAATATGTCTTAGATGGTGTTAGTAATATGAAATTTAAATATAAAAAAGATACAATAGATAAATATGGTGAAATATTTGATTATAAAAATATTGGTAAATATTCTCCAAAAATTAAATTATTAGTAGATTATATTAAAAATTCTGAAGGAATTATTTTAATTTATTCTAAATACATATATTCTGGTATTATTCCAATAGCATTAGCATTAGAGCATATGGGGTATAATAAATATGATAATAATAATTTATTTTCAGAAAATGTAGATAAACAAAAATCAAAAGGAAATTATGTAATTATTTCTGGTAATAATAAGTTATCGCCAAATAATACAAAAGAAATTAATGTTGCGAATTTAAAAGAAAATAGTGAAGGAGATAAAATTAAAATTATTATTATTTCTGAATCAGGAACAGAAGGTTTAGATTTAAAAAATGTAAGAGAAATACACATATTTGAACCATGGTATAATATTAATCGCTTGGAACAGATTGTAGGACGTGGTGTTCGTAATAATTCTCATATAGATTTACCAAAAAATAAGCGTAATACAACTATATATAATTATGTTAATTTAACATCAAAAAATGTAAAAGAATCAATTGATTTTAGAATGTATAGGATTTCTGAAAATAAACAAAAGAAAATAAGCGTTATTGAGAAGATTATGAAAGAGAACTCTATTGATTGTACATTAAATGAGGAGATTTTAAGTTTTAAAGATATTCGTAGAGATATCATTACTTCACAAAAGAAGAGGAATGAATTAAAATTAATAAATTCATATGATATTAGTGATAAAAATAGAAGCCGTGTATGTGATTATGGTGAATGTAATTTTAAGTGTAATCAGAAAATTAATTGGAATACTCTAAATATTGATGATAGCACATTTAATAAAGATATATTATATTACGATATCCATATTACAAAAAAATATATAATAGAATTTTTTAAAAATAATAATATAGCACTATTAAATGATTTAAATAAAAAAATAAAAACAAAAGATGCAAAAATTTTATATTTTGCTTTAAACGACTTGGTAAAAAATAAAATATTTTTTAAAAATAATATTGGCAGAATGGGATATATTATTTATAAATCAAATAAATATATATTCCAACCAAAAGATATTAGTGATGAAAAAATTACAGTAGAAGAAAGAAAACAGAATAGACAGAAAAGGGCAAAAAATATTGATATTACAAATATACAAAAAGTAGAAAATAAATTTATAATACCAAATGATTTTTGCGATATTAAACTCGAAGATGATGATAAAATAAATTTAAATAATTTATTAGAATCAAAATATCTTGATATTATAAATCAAACCAAAATAGATAAAAATAAACAAAAGAATATAATAGATAAATACGAAAAATATATATGGGATATGATAATTGATAATATGAGCAAAGATGAATTATTACAGTTATATCGTAATATTATGAAAAATAAATTAGATGATACTTTAAAATCTAAACTTACAAAATCGCTTAATAAATCATACTTATTAATGAAAAATAATAAAAAAGAAATAATAGCACTATATAACTATTATGATAAAGTATTTATGTGCTTAAATGAAAAGAAGGTATTAGTTAATTGTAATCCTATAGCAAATAGTAAGTATTTAGATATATTAAAATCAAAAATTGATAATAATAATAATAAAGATAATAAATCTTATGGTTATTATTCTATTAAAAATAATGAAGCAATTTATAAAATTAAAGATTTAGATAAATTAGAATCTGGAAATAAAGTTAAAGGAACATCATGTATAGGAACATCCACAATTACTAATAAAAAATTAAATAAATTTATTAATAAATTTGATAGTAATATTCTTTTAAAAGATGAATTTTACTATCCTAATAATAGTTTATGTATAATTTATCAATTAATATTAAGAAATTTAAATGATAAAGAGAATATTTATTTTGTAAGACCTGGATTATATAATTTAATAAAGTAATAATGTAATAAAGTAATAATGTAATAAAGTAATAAAGTAATAAAGTAATAATGTAATAAAGTAATAATGTAATAATGTAATAATGTAATAATGTAATAATGTAATAAAAATTGAAATTTTATTTAGAATTATTTTTTTTATATTTCTATATAAATTTAATTAAATATGAGTAACACTAATGTATTTAATGATAATATACTTACAACAAAAGTAAAAATTCAGCCTAGAAATTTAAATAAGAACTATCATCAATATATTTTAAATAAATTACAAAAACAATATGAGGGTAAATTTAGTAAATTTGGGTTAATTAAAGAGGGCACAATTGATTTACTATCTGTATCATTAGGAAGTTTAGAACAAAATAGTTTTGAAGGAAATATATTATTTAATGTTTCCTTCAGTAGTAAAATATGTAATCCGGTTATAGGAAATATATTAATGTGCAAAGTAGTTAATACAAATAATTTTGGTATTTTATGCACTGCTGAAGATAATAATAAAAGTATTATTGATATTATTATACCAAAAAAAAGTATAGCAATATTATCTGATATCGATTTAACTAATATAAAAATTGGAATGAATGTTTATGTTGAGATAATTGGAAGAAAACCCATTTTAAATGATACAAAAATAAAATGTATTGGTAAAATAATTAAAACTGATAATATATCTAAAGTTATATCTAATTTAAATACTGAAAATATTGAGGAAGATGATGATATTATTAAAGAAAAAGAAAATGATATTGAGTATGATTTAGATAATGATTTAGATGATGATTTAGATGATGAATTAGATGATGAATTAGATGATGAATTAGATGATGAATTAGATGATGATTTAGATGATGAAGTGGATGATGAAGTGGATGAAGTGGATGAAGTGGATGAAGTGGATGAAGTGGATGAAGTGGATGAAGTGGATGAAGTGGATGAAGTGGATGAAGTGGATGAAGATATTTCTTAATTAGAATAGTGGGTAGATTACTGTTTCCAATGAGCTCCGCAATTTAAGCAAGTTATAAATAATGTAGCTGATTCATCGGCACTGCGAATTTGTAATTCATAATATGAACATTCGCGCTTCTTACATTTTCCACATTTAAATTGGTCTGTTGTAGAAATATTCTTATTATTTTTAACTGCTTCTTCCTTTTTATGTATATCATCAATTATATGATTCCACTTTTCAGGATAAATTTTATATGTTTCTAAATATGGCACTTCATGTGGTAAGAAATTTTTATTTTTAACATTCTTATTTAAATTTAAATTTTTTAAATATGATTTATTATCTAAATTTGATAAAATTGATACGCACTTATTTATATAAATTTTCTTAAATTGTTCATTTTCCCAGTTTTTAATTACTTGTTTGGCGTCAGCAAAATCAATAGTCCAGTTAAAAATTCCTATTTCTAAATCTTTAATTTCTGTATCTGTTAAATCAATGTTTTTATTTTCATTAGTTACATCAATAAATTTAGTTCTTAATTCCACCATCTATAATTTAAATCTTAAATTAAATTTAAATAAATTTAAATTGTTTAAATAAATTTAAATTGTTTAAATTGTTTAAATAATTATAGTTTCTTTTTTAATTTTCAATTTTTTAAAATTTGAAATATTATTTAGAATTTATTTAAGATTAATATAAAATGATTTCAGATTTTGATGACTTCAACTATCTTGAAATTAATTTATTTAATTCATACTTTAATAAAAATGAAAAAAATCAAGAAAATAATGAAAATCAAAAAAATAATGAAAATAAGGATTTAAATATAATAGATATCAACTGGGACGAGAAGTCATTTAATAGCATTTTAATGAAACTTATAAATGGTTATGGATTAAAATCATTTGAGAAAAAATTCAGAATACTTAAACATAATGATAAAAATTTAATTTATAGCATTAATGATAATAAATATAATGTGAATAAACAATCATTATTATCATATAATAAAAATGATAATTATATATTAATAAAATATCAAAAAGAAAATATTCCTCCTGTTAATTTTCCTTCGACTAACATTATTCATGATATGTATTATATCAATAAAATAATATTTAAAGTATCTAATAGAATCTACATAAATTTTGAAATTAAAAAAAAATTTAAAGAGGATAAACAAGAAATTTTCAGAAGAATTTATATAAATTTAAACAATGATAAAAAAAATGTAGATAATAGCAACATTAATGAAAAATTAGAAGAAGCTATAAAATATTTTAAGTAATAAGAAAAAGTTTTAATAAACCTTCTCTATTTCTATTTTTTATTTTTTTACTTCTATGCTAGTAAATTAATGTAATTTTAAGCACCTGTAATTATGTTTCCAACCTCTTGATAGCCTTTTAATGTCCTCTGCGATAATTCTATTGTATATTTTATCATTGTGTTTTATGTATTTCGGATGATATTCAATAAACAGATTATACATACGATGTATATATCCATTGTGAATCTCTTTCCATACATCACCCCTATTATCAACCACTAATTTGGAAAATAATATGGGTGTTTCACTGATAAACTTAGTGTTTTTTGTAGACATACTTGATGTTCTCAATTAATAGAAAACTTATTCATTTCCTAATCTTGATTATTTTAATTAGTAAGGATATCCTTCCCGTGTTTCAAATATACTAAACCCTTCGCGTTTACTCTCAATCCTTTTCTCTATTTTAATCATTATTGTTGTAATCTTATCGATTAAATCGTATAGTGTATTTGATATTATATGTTTTGGAATGGTTATTGATATAGGCATCCTTTAAAAAGAATGTTCTTAATTAATAAGAAAGGATGCTATAGCAATCTTTCTTTCTTGTACTTAATAATTCTGTCTTAAATAACTTACTTGTTATCTTATTGTGAATCATTTATAAAAGACGATTCATCATCTTCTTTCGGTCTTAAAGGAGGTGTGTTCGGAACATATGGTTTTGCTGTGGGATTAAGGGTGCTTCTCTGAGTATAATTTGTTATACTCACAAAGACTGGCAACCTCTCAATTGTTGTATCAATAAACAATCTATCATTTATAGAAATCTGTATTGGTTCGGCAATGACTGACATTGTTGAATATGATATTACAATATGTAATAAATTACTATTATAATTTCAATTTTTTATATATATAAAAATTTGAAATTGCTATAACCTATCGGTTGTTATCATCAATAAAGGATTTATATTTACACTGACAAAAGATGATTGATACAATGAATCTATTTAACATCAGCTGTTCTAGAGATATGTTTATGAGAACCAAATGTAGTGTAGAACTTACAGATGAATCAATTATAGTATTTTACATACTAATTGGTTGGAACATTCTAGTTATTACGCGAAAAATGCTCCGCACTGTATGATTGTTGTTAATAGGTTAATAAGAGAAAGGTAAAAACCTTTTTTATTTGAAATACCTTAACCTGTTTAAGTACGAAGTAAAAATATAAAATACTCAAATATAAAATACTGAAATATAATTAATAATCATAAGAATAAGAAATAGGATCTGTAATATCCTCATTTCTTATTCTTTTCTCATTTGTGTTTAATTCTTATTTTATATTTTCAATTTTAAGTCTTTATTAAAATAACTTGGTTTCTTTGATTTTTTCCAACCTTCTATTTCATCATAGTTAAAACCCGTACTGAAAAGTTGTATGTACTCATTTATACACTTCTTTTGGCAGTAAATTATTGATTTGTACTTTGACTTCATTTTTCCATGTCCTACCATTCTACCAGCTAAACTCTGAACTTCTGCAGCAAATTGTGGTTTAAGCTTTGTGAATCTATCATGCACTACCCCAATGTATTTATCGCTAATTGATTTAGAAGCACGCCATTTGTTTTTGATGATTATAATAGTATGCTTACCGCTTTCTGGACGAGAAGCTAATACTTCTTCTGGTTCTTTTGTTTCATCCAAAGTAAGGTTCATCATATGAAACCGAATATCACAATTATTCTTATTCGCACAAATCTGTATGTTTTTACAGGTTTGATTGTCGTCCTCATTTTTTTTATCAGAAGGAATTCTAATAATATGCCACCGACCTTTTTTGTATGATGTAATGTCTTTAAACACTTCTTCTGTATTTTCCATACTTGTTAAATCTAAACTTTCTTTTAGATGGTCTTTATCAATGTCAGTAAAGAACTTATAAGACCTGGATGGATCATTAAAATCAATATCAACAATAGAGGTAAAATGCTGTTCGTCATTGTATTCTCTGGCATCCACAAGAACATTATCAGGGGTAGCAGATGTTTGTATAATTCTAATATTTCTTTGTTTTAGAAAGGCAATATCAAATAACTTGTTACGAATAAACATTTTACGAATACTTTGATCTTCTTCATTCGCAATTTGACACTCATCAATGATTATCAAAGCATCGCGGAAATCATCATTGAACTTCATATTCAGAACCCCATGTAAATGGTGAACTGATGATCGTAATTCGTGTATCATTCTGTTTTGTGTTTGTGATTTCCATTCATTGTCACTCATACCTGTCACAAGAAGAATGTTATTTGGATTAATGAATATATCATCATTCATACAGCATTCATGAATCAAACTGAGAATTACACCAGTTTTTCCCCATTGTACTGGGGCAACAAAAGTTGCAAGATGAATACCCTTCTTAAAAGCATCCAGAATATCCAATGAATATTTTTTTTGCTCTGGGTATATATACTTTTCACCTTTACGCTTCATCTTTTTGCATCTCTGATTGAATTTGAGATTCAGAAGTTCTTTAACTTCTTGACGGTCACTCTTAAC
>Ga0209634_1002160_pt1 | contig 13930 bp, 10 predicted proteins | sample LinPmetageLP40_FD_184043 | JGI IMG/M metagenome (GOLD analysis project Ga0209634, IMG submission 184043) | Marine viral communities from the Pacific Ocean - LP-40 (SPAdes) (version 2) | ecosystem: Environmental > Aquatic > Marine > Oceanic | place: Pacific Ocean | collected 2010-08-26
ATAGTCACTCCCTCTACAGTCTAAAAACTTCACACGTGTTGAGGTCACTGCATACCAGTTTCATGCCCACAGTCCCTCTCTCCGCACAGTCACCCTGAAACAAGTTCAGGGTGACTACCTTGGGGGAGTTATGACTATGGAAAAACAACTCTTTTGGTGATTAGTCGTGATATACTTGAAGAAGGATAAGCAAACAAATATATTTTATTGGTGCAGTCCGATCTCCATATAGTCACTCCCTCTACAGTCTAAAAACTTCACACGTGTTGAGGTCACTGCATACCAGTTTCATGCCCACAGTCCCTCTCTCCGCACAGTCACCCTGAAACAAGTTCAGGGTGACTACCTTGGGGGAATATGACTGTGGAAAAACAACTCTTTTGGTGATTAGTCGTGATATACTTGAAGAAGGATAAGCAAACAAATATATTTTATTGGTGCAGTCCGATCTCCATATAGTCACTCCCTCTACAGTCTAAAAATTTCACACGTGTTGAGGTCACTGCATACCAGTTTCATGCCCACAGTCCCTCTCTCCGCACAGTCACCCTGGAAGGGATCTTTGCCATTATCATAATAAAATCAGGGAGATGGTAAAGATTTCTCCAATTCTCTTCGATTTCATCTCAGCAAAATTTACGAAATGACATACGATAAGTTAAAAGCGATTTGCCTGGGGTAAGGACATTATTCTAGCTGGCGGAAATATTGGTTTATCAAATAGTAAAATCAATCCTCTTGGGAGGATAACTATTTCTGTTTGTAAGAGTAATTAACCTGAATGGAGTCAAGCTAGATATGTCTAACTGATTCAGTTTCGTGTACTTCTTTTTTAGGTGTTACCACAAGTTTAGTGAAGTTACAGATTAGGCTGGTTAATCTTCGCTCTTGTTTTCCACATTGATCAATAGTTAATTAAGGAATTGGTTGATTAAGGCGTTTTCAATCCATCGGTAGTCCATTGTTCAATGAAATATCCTTCAAGCCCGATTTCCGTAACGACTTTATCAACCTTAGTTAACCAATTTCCTTTTGACTTTTGGGTAGTTAAACAAGAACAATAGACAAAATGCCACTTAGTATTTCCATTAAATTCGTGGCTGAACCCTTTTTTATTATCGTGACTCCTCTTCGATATTATCACTCGACTCAAACGAATGGCACAATCGCAGAGCTCGCTTGGCTTCTGTCCTGGTGAACCTTGTCTCAGTCTGATTGGTTTGATCGGTCCAAATCCAATTGTGATCATCTTCATCCCACGAAACAATGTGCTTGCGATGCTGATATAGCAATAGGTCTCCATCGTATATTTCCACCATACTTTGATCCTTCATACCTGTGTATTGAAGAAGAATGTGTCCCTCTTTATACAGTTCACTTTTAAAACAATCCACCCGACCTATACGTTTTATAAGCTTATCTTCGAGATTCCATGCTTTGATTTTTATACTCCTGGGTTTGATCATAGATATTTGTAGATGTTAAAACATGTTTACGACTGGAGTTTATCAACCTTGTTGCAAATTATTAAAGAATAGTACATATATTACAGAAACATTACATTGATTTCAATCATTCATTAAATAACAGAATTTCGCAGCTCAAAATATTTAGCTCTCCAGATTAAATGGCAAAACTTAAAAACATCATAAAGCAACTTTCGGCAGACGATTATCAGGCAATTCACGACTCATTGATTGAAAGTAATGCTGAGAAATCCGCCTATTTACTTCACGCCATGAGGGAACGTCAGCTTCCAGATCACAAAATAATGGAGGAGCTTGAGGTCAATAATAATGCCTATTACACCCTCAGATCGAGGCTAAATCAAAAGATAGAGGAACATCTGTTGCAGCAAATGGAAAGTCCAAGAACGGATATCCTTAAAAATGTAGCCAACATCAATGAAATCATCTTCACCAAGAAGAGAGCTATTGCGATAGCTACGTTAAAAAAATTGGAAAAAGAGTTGTTGGATTACGACCTTTCCAATGAACTGACAGTAGTCTATAAGTCCTTAAAAAAGCTTCACGTCAACAGTCAGGATCACTTTCACTACTCTCAGCTTTACAATAAGCATGTAGCTTACATGCTTGCAATTGACAAGGCAGAAGACATTTTATCCGAATATTTCAAAAAGTATGGGGCATACTCTCTGAATGGCGAAGAGACAGACAAGCTCGGACTTTCCTTGATGATAAAAGAAATGGCCAATGTCAGTGCGCTTTATAAGTCACATAGACTATACGTCTATTACAGTTGTGTCAGTATATTTCACAGGCTTTTTGTCGAGGTAGAAGAGGACAACCTAGATGATGATCAAGAGCCTATTGAGGATATCTTAGAAAAGGTTCAAAAGGTATTTGACTCGTATCAACTAGACTCCATATATTATCATCTCAATCTTGTCTTTGAATTCCTGAAGCTTGAATATTACACTCACTACAAATTATACAGAAAGGCTGAGAAATATTACGAAGAGGTCAATGATGCGACTGATAACCTACTCACAAATTATTCGCTATATACTTATCCTTCACAGTTCCTGATCACTAAGATCATGAGACATCTCCGACTCAATACTGCTCATGAGATGTACGAGGAAAACGAAGCTGTTTTCCAGCATTTTGAAAGCAATCAGGCAGACATTCCTCAATATATAAATTATGTTTTGTACAGGTCTGTTTGCTGCTATTATGTAGGCAAATATGACCAGGCTGCAAGATGGATTAACAATCTATTGAACGAAATCAGTCTAAAGAAGTATCCCATTGCACAGCTGGAAATCAAAGTGATCTTAGCCTTACAATATTGTCTGCTTGATGATTATGATCTATTCAATCAATTGATCAATAGTATTCAGCGACAAATCAGACTGATCGGAAAAGAGAAATGTGAGCACTTGCTGATTTTCACCAAAATGTTAAAAATATCACTAAGTGATATTAAGAAAAACAAAGCTGATAAAATCAGTGAGTTGGCTAAGAAGTTTGATCAAATCACTATCCCGCTAACCGCGCACACCAAGCTTATCAAAATTGATGAAACACTGATCGAAAAATTGAGTAAATAACTAGTTAGTGACTGCCTATATTGGTCTTGTATATGAAAAGTAGCGGATTTTTTACACACTAACTTTTCGGTTTAGCACAGACCTTAAATTTATAAAATTCATTTCGTTTAAGCACTAAAACCGCTATTTTTTATATACGTTGTTGTGCGTTCGTACTTTTTCCGCAAACTTGCTAGCGTTGGCAAAGACATACTCTTTTGCAATTTTTGGCTTGTGTGTCGGCTGTAGCGAATTGCAAATGTGTATGGCTTTTAGCGTTGGCTTATTCACTCGGAATTCTAAATCTAACTCCTACATATAATTCTCTTCCACGAGTCGGTCCCCAAACTGAACTTGTGTCAAAATACTGTCCGAATGGTTCTTGCCAACCTATAATCGGACGTTCTTGTCTGAAGTCAAAAATGTTTTCGCAACCTGCATACAATTCAAATTTCTTCAGGTTATAAGTAAATTGGGCATTGAAAAGCATATAATTTTCAGAAAAATCAGGTCGTAGAAATTCAGGTGGATTGCTTTGCGTATTCGGCAATCGTTGTTGTCCGTACCAATGGATATTCATATCAAATTGGAATTTGTCAGATAACGGTTTGTAGCCCAAAGTAGTTACAACCTTATGTCTTGGATTGAATGGTAACAACACCTTTTGTCCGTCAATTTCTCGATACACATCTAAAAAACTGTAGCCTGTCTTAAATTCAAATTGTCGCCAAAAATTAAGATAGACTTCTGCCTGAAATGTGTTGCTTACACTTTTTCCTGTGAAGTTTTCAATGATTGCTTTTGTTGGGTCTATGTCGTAATCTGGAAATATTTGGTTTTGAAAATCAGTTCGGTAATAGTCTGCACTAAAAAAACCTGTAACATTCTCGCCATTGAATTTCTGTGTAAAATTCACGCCTGTGTTCAACGCTTTTTCAGGTTCGAGTTGTTCTGCAAAAACAATGTCTCGTGAACTTACCAATAAGCCAATATTTTCACTAAACAAGTTTACTGTTCGCCATCCTGTACCAATATTTGCTCGAATAATTGTGTTTGGCGTAATGTCGTATTTTAAAAGCGTTCTTGGTGTAACTATTGTTCCAAATTGATTGTGATTATCAACTCGTATTCCTGTAATCCAAGTCAACTTATCGTTGAGCAATTTCAATGTGTTTTCTGCAAATACTCCTGCAATGTTTTCTTGTCTTAAATAATTACCTGCATAAGTTCTTTGCAAAGCATTGTCTGTAAAAGCAACATCTTCATCCAAATTCAAATGACGAAAGCTAAACCCTGTTTTTAATGAATTTTTGCCATAGTTATATTCATACTGTAGGTTTCCATAAAAATTAGTTTGGTTGGCATCATATTTTACAGTTCCGAAGTAGGATTTTTGGTCTTGATAGAAACTTGAAGCGAATAAAACAAAGTTATTTTGGTCATTTAGTCGAAATCCTGTTTTTACCCAAATTTCGGGCTGATTAATGTTTACGGTTTGTCCATAAACTTCTGTACTTCCTTTATCTGTGTTTTCATTAAAATTAGCTTGTCCGCCAATTCGTTGCTCGTTTACAAATCGCAAACCTATTCGGCTATTCCAACCCCAATCATTGTCATTCCCATACTTTAGTTTATTGGAAATCATATATCTGGTTAGTTTTGGTAGGTCGAGAAACGTATCATCGTCTTTGTCAAATTCATTTGCGGGTTGCACAGTATGAACAGCCGTTAAGTTGCTCCATTTTCCTTTTTTTATAGCATAGTTTGCGTTCAAATGCTTTTCCGAAAAACTGTTGATATAAGCATTAAGAAAAAGTCTGTCGGTTTTGTCAGGTTCTTTTGTTTCTACATTTATTTGTCCGCTTATGCTCTCAAAACCTTGTAAAACGCTGTTTGCACCTTTTGAAACGTATATATTATCTACTAAAGTTCCGGGAATACTGCTAATTCCATAAGTATAGCTCAAACCTTGTATCATTGGGAAACCATCTATCAAAACTTGATTGTAAACTCCTGAAAGTCCAAGAATACGAAGTTCTTTGGAATTTGTAATTACATTTGTGGTTTGTGGTTGAACAGTTGTTTGTGTTTCAAAACAACCTGCCAAATCACAACAAGCCGCTTTGCCTAATTCGGTTTGGGTAATCTGCTCAAATTTAATGGGCTTAAAATTTGAAATAATTACGCCATCTCGCTGACTTTTTATAACAACTTCATTAAGTGATTGTGATTCCTTTAATTTGAAAACCACAAATGTTTGGTTCGTTATTTCGAGCGTATCGGAAGTATGACCAACATAACTGGCTATTAGTAATTTTGGCGAAATATCTTTTGTTGTAAGTTCAAACTCGCCTTTAATTCCTGTTGTAGTACCAATGGTTGTATTTGCCCAAAAGACACTCGCTCCAATAAGTGGTTCGTTATTTTCGTTGGTTACTTTTCCTAATATACTTTGTGAAAACAAAACATACGGAAACAGCAAACCAACAATGAATATATATTTTTTCATTGTTTCTTTTTAGAAGAGTTAAAAGGCAAAGCATAATTGGATTACGCTTTGCCTTAAATCTGTTTACTGTTTTATTTTATATGGTTTTTCGTCAGGATTTTCGCAACTACCTGTGTTTTGAATTGCAGTTTTTATTTCCTTTTCTGTAATTACGGTAGGATTATATGCAATTTCTAAAGTCGTTGTTGGTCCTGTTTTTCCTGCTTTGCAAATGCTTACACCTTTTAATTTCTTGACATTTGCCGAAATCATTTTTAGGTCTGTCGAGCAAGTGATGCCTTTAACTTTAGTTGTTAAAGTTTTTGTGGTGTCCGCAATTTGCACTTTTTCTTTTGTCGATTGTGCGAAAGTTACTGTTGTTGAGGCTAACATAAATGCGATAGCCAAAACGAAAATTTTTGAAAATTTCATTTTTTCTGATTTTAAATTGTTTAACTAAAAGTTGAACCGAAGTTTCGGCTCTTTTGTGTAATAAAAAGTGTTGTTAAACAAATTTAGGCGGTTGCCAAAAGTCAGAAATGAATTGAGAAGCTATAAATGATTGATATCCGAAAAACTGTTCGGTTGAAATATCAGTTTGAAGTGTTGGATAAAATGGTGCACTAACAGAAATCAAAAGGCAAGAACTACAAGCCTGAAATGGATTGCATATCCCATTGTTTTCTTGGTCGTTCTGATTATCTGAATTTTGGTTATCAGAAATAGGACTACACTTACTGCTGGAACAACAAGTCTGCTGATTTTCTGACGAAAACGAAATAGCATCAATCGTTGGTTTTGCCGAGAGAAACATTACCGTAAAGGCTAATATGTAAGTCAAAATTTTCATCAGATTGTCGCAAAGTTACAAAATTTCAATGAGTTTCCTTTCGAGCGTGGAAAAAAACAGCTCTTTTGGTTTTTTTGGCGTTGGCTAATGTGTCGGCAAAAAAACCAAATGTGCTGTTTGTGCGGTGGGTTCTCGTATGACGCACAAAGTCTCTATACCTACCATGGGTCTCTGCCCATTTCAGCGTTTTAAAGAGGTTCGTGCCTGCACACCGAAGTGTTGTGGCACGAAACCTCGGAGTGGTAGTTTAATGGACAGACTCTAGTTAGGGACTATATTTCAAACTCTTTCAGTGTGGCTTGTGAAAGTGGTTTGTTAAGGTATTTTTTCACATGTTGATATTCCTTTGACTTGTCCACATCCTGGGGATTAATGGAAGATGTCAGCATCACAATTTTACATGTTTCTTTGGTCTCTTTAGACAATTTTTGGAATTCATCCAAAAACTGAAAACCATCCATGAGTGGCATATCAATGTCTAAAAAAATAATTTCCGGCAACACACTGCTTGCCAAATCTTTAAGTTGTTCCATATTTCGCAAGAACTCTATGGCACTCTTAGCTCCGGTATGCGTGTAAATATGCTCAGCAATGCTTGCTGCTTCAATCATCTTTTGATTAATAAGATTGTCTATCTCATTGTCATCGATCAACATCACCGTTTTGTATTTTTTTTCTGACATTTTAAAAATGGATTTCTTTGCTTTATATTCCCTTTGAAGGAGAAAATATACAAAAAATAAAAAGGTGTTGCTAATTGAGCAACACCTTTTTAAAATTCACTGAATCAACTAGTTATAAATCAAATTTAATTCCTTGAGCCAATGGTAGCTCATCAGAGTAATTTACAGTATTTGTTTGTCTTCTCATATAAACTTTCCAAGCATCAGATCCAGACTCACGTCCACCACCTGTTTCTTTTTCACCACCAAAAGCTCCACCTATCTCAGCACCAGAAGTGCCAATGTTGACGTTGGCAATACCACAATCAGACCCTGCAAATGACAAGAACTTTTCAGCTTCTTTCATTTCGTTCGTCATAATTGCAGAAGATAAACCTTGAACAACCCCATTCTGCGTAACAATAGCGTTTTCAACCTCTCCAGAATACTTTATTAAGTATAAAATTGGCGCAAAAGTTTCTGATTGCACAATTTCAAAATCATTTTTAGCTTCAATAATAGCAGGTTTTACGTAGCATCCGCTTTCGTAACCTTCACCTGCTAAAACTCCACCGTCAACTAGTACATTTCCACCTTCAGCTTTCGCTTTTTCAATTGCAGCCAAATAAGTCTTTACAGCATCTTTATCAATTAATGGCCCGATGTGATTCTTTTCATCTAATGGGTTTCCTATGGTCAATTGTCCGTAAGCACCAACAATAGCATCTTTTACTTTATCATACACTGACTCGTGAATGATCAACCTTCTGGTAGAAGTACATCTTTGTCCACAAGTACCAACAGCACCAAATACTGCCCCAGGAACAACAACTTTTAAGTCTGCCGTAGGCGTAATAATGATTGCATTGTTTCCTCCTAACTCTAATAAAGATTTTCCGAAACGTTGAGCAACTGTCGCTCCAACAATTCTTCCCATTCTTGTTGACCCTGTAGCAGACACTAATGGAATTCTCTCATCAGTTGTCATCATTTCACCAACTTTGTAATCTCCATTGATGATACAAGAGATACCTTCTGGTAAGTTGTTTTCTTTTAAGATGTCAGCAATAATATTTTGACAAGCTACTGAACACATAGGTGCTTTTTCAGAACCTTTCCAAACACAAACATCGCCACAAATCCAAGCTAGAGCTGTATTCCAAGCCCAAACAGCAACAGGAAAGTTAAATGCAGAAATAATTCCAACAACCCCAATAGAATGCCATTGCTCTCTCATTACGTGACCTGGACGCTCAGAAGGGATAGTTTGTCCATTTAGTTGCCTTGACAATCCAACAGCAAAATCACAGATATCAATCATTTCTTGAACCTCTCCGTAACCTTCTTGCAAAGATTTGCCCATTTCATAAGAAACTAATTTTCCTAAAGGCTCTTTTAATTCTCTCAATTTGTTTCCAAACTGACGAACAATTTCGCCTCTTTGCGGAGCAGGCATTGTTCTAAATTCTAAAAATGCAGAAGTAGCTGCATCCATTACTTTGTCATAGTCTTCTCTTGTGGTGGTCGTTACTTTACCGATTAAAGCTCCATCCGTAGGTGAGTAAGAAGAAATTGTTTCTCCACTTCCAAAGTTATTAGAACCAGTAGAAGTACCATCATTTATTGCTTTTAGACCTAAAGCCTTCAAAGCATCAGACATTCCAAAACTATCTTTTTGCATCTTGTTTTATTCTTTTGTTTAATTCGACCGCAAAGCTATGAAATAGATGGCAATGCGGGAAAGGATGTATTAAAAAAACCCCAGATATTTCTGAGGTTTTTGTGTTCTTCCAATTTGACGGAAGTCCTACCATCCCATCCCATAATAGACTTGCTCACCATCTTCATAAATTCCTTCTATCAAAAGCCCACCTTTTTTATTTTCCATCAATTGACGAAATTCAGTAACATTATTGATCTTATTCTTATCTACTGCGGTAATCATGAATCCTGCTTTGATTCCTGCATCCCTCCATTTCCCTTCACCTACACTTACCATCTTGATTCCTCCTTCTAGGTTATATCGTTCCAGTTCTGAGTTGGACAGATTTTCAAATGTGCCTCCTCCAATCTCAACTGCTACTGCCCTTCTCACTATTTCCATATTACCAGAGGTATTTTTCAAAATAGCCAGAACATTCCGCTCATCTCCATCCCTTAATAATGTCACTTTGACCTCATCTCCAGGTCTATTTCTTGCGACCATTTCTTGAAGCTCAGATACATTATCGACCTTCTTATCATTGATGCCTACAATCACATCACCTTGTTCAATTCCTGCTTCTTCTGCGGCACTGTTTTCATTGACTACATTGACATAAATTCCTTGGTTGACAGCTAACCCCTCTTGTTCGGCCATATTTGCATTGACATCTTGAATCATAATCCCAAGCAGACCTCTTTGTACTGTTCCAAACTCTAATAGGTCATCAATTACCTTTCTGACTAAAGTAACAGGCACTGCAAAAGAATAACCTGCGTAGGTACCAGTAGGTGTAGCAATCGCTGTATTGATTCCAACTAGCTCTCCTTTTAGATTGATCAATGCGCCACCACTATTACCTGGATTTACTGCCGCATCCGTTTGAATAAACGATTCGATTTGCAACCCACTTCCATCTCTAAGAATCCCGATATTTCTAGCTTTTGCACTTACGATGCCTGCAGTAACAGTAGAAGTCAGGTTGAATGGATTACCGACTGCCAGCACCCACTCACCAATCTTTACATTGTCAGAGTTGCCATAGCTCACATAAGTCAATGCTTTAGCTTCCACCTTCAACAAGGCCAAATCAGTTTGGGGGTCAACTCCTATCACCTTGGCTTCATAACTCCTGTTGTCGTTCAATATCACTTCTACTTCACTGGCATCTTCGATGACGTGATTATTGGTGACGATGTATCCGTCATCCGAAACAATCACTCCAGATCCAGATGACTGTGATGGTGCGCCATTTCCATAAGGTCTAAAAAAACTATCTAGTGGATTCTGGCTTTGTCCGCCAGTATTGTATCTAGATCTAATATGCACAACACCAGGAGTCACTTTCTCAGCTGCATGAACGAAATTAAGCCCCTCCGGAACAATATATTCACTGTCATTAGGACTATCGTACTTAGCCACTTGTATTTGCTGGCGTTCATCTATGGATTGATAATTTTCAGGACTTGGTGATATCAATTGGACACCTACCAACACCACAAATCCACCAAACATGGTTGCTAAAAAAATTCCGAATAAAAATTGTCGTTTGCTCATTTCTCTCTTTTCATTTTTATTTTAACACTTGATGTATATACGATGATGATCGATTAGTGTTATGTTTAAAAAGGTGAAATATTGGGATAGCCACTATTCAGACCAACAAAAAAAGGGAGCAAGAATATAGCTATTCTTAACTCCCTTCACCCAACCAACTACTCACTCAACCTATTTAGCGTCTGTCCATAAAGTCCGCTATCTTCGTTATGCTTGTCAAAAAAATACTCGATTACACCAGTAAACTCCGCTTTTTTTGACTTCAAAGCCTTGATAGCGAACTTTCTGAATCAGACTCCGACTTTATAGACAGACTCTATTTAATCTTAATGGCTGTCTTCAACTTGTTTTCATCTAATTTCACCAGGTTGATGGTCAAAATACCATCACTATATGATGCTTCGACTTTGCTTTGATCTACATTTTTAGGCAACCTAAAGCTTCGTTTGAAGGTGCCGTATTGCGTTTCAAAACTGTAATACTTCCCTTCTTCTTTTTCAATTTTCAACTTGCGCTCCCCTTTGATGGTAAGCACATTGTCTGCAATGTCTAGTGATACATCTTCTTTCTTCACACCTGGCAGCGCCACTTGAAGCTCAAAAGACTTTTCCAGCTCTATCACATCTGCATTCGGTAAAAACTTCACATCGTTCTTCACATTTGACATTTGTTGATCGTTAAAAAAACGATTGAAAAACCCATTGAATGTGGATGGTGCGTAATCGTCATAATTGGTACTATACTTCACAATGCTCATCGTTCTAAAAATTTTAGTTAAACATTAATTTTAAAATCATTTGCTCATTGTTCTTTCAAAATAATGCCATAGCAAAAAAATGGTCAAGTTTTACACTTTTAGTGACAATATGTCTGTTTTTTAGATGATTTTGAAGAAAAATAAGTCATTATGTCATTAAAACATGCAGAGAAACGACATCTACATGAGTATATTTAATTTATGAATACAAAATAAATTGGATGGATACCACTAATAAATTACTTTGCTTCACTAAACGAAAAGGACTATGAAGCAACAATATCAGCAGTTGGTTAAGACGCTAGGCCCCGGAATCTTGTTTGCGAGTACTTGTATAGGAGTCTCGCACTTGGTGCAATCAACAAGAGCTGGTGCTGACTATGGTTTTATGCTGACCGGGGCAGTTATCTTGGCGAATATTTTCAAGTATCCTTTTTTTGAGTTTGCCTCAAGATATACCAGCGCTACCGGCAAGAGCATCATTGATGGTTACTATAAAAAAGGGAAGTGGATACTGATCGCATATCTCTCCGTCACCGTGTGTTCCATGTTTATCGTGTCTGCGGCAGTCACCTTTGTGACTGCTGGACTTTTTAGTAATCTATTTGACATCAACTTGAACACAGCACATTGGGCAGCAATTCTGCTAGCTATATGCATATTGATCTTGGTCATAGGCAAGTTCAAAGTACTGGACAGCACCCTAAAAGTGGTAGGTGTTGTGCTACTTCTATCCACAATCATAGCGGTGGTCAGTAGTTTGATCAATGGAAGAGTCCCTCAGGTCGAAAATTTTGTAGCTCCACAATTGTTCAGTTCTTCAGGCATACTATTCTCTATCGCACTGATGGGATGGATGCCTACTGCTGTTGACATGTCAGCATGGACGAGTTTATGGACAGAGGCTCGGATCAAACAAACCAAGTACCACCCTACACTTAAAGAAACATTGTTTGATTTCAATTTAGGATATTTCGCTTCAGCGATACTCGCTGTTTGCTTTCTTACATTGGGTGCGATGATACTATATGGAAGTGGTAACGAACTCCCAAATAGTGCCCCAGCTTTCGCCCATCAGTTGATAACCATGTTTACGACTGCTATCGGTGACTGGAGTTACTTTATCATCTTGCTTGCCGCGTTCTCCACCATGTTTAGCACGACCATCACCGTAATCGATGGATACTGTCGGGCAGCTGCCAGATCCATCAAGCTTCTAAGTGATAAATCAGATGATTCTCGTCAGATTTACATCCTTACCTCTGTCATTTTAGCCATTGGCACCTATCTCATCATCTCCCTATTTCTCAACAACCTTAAAAGCTTAGTTGATTTCGCAACCGCACTATCCTTTATCATTGCCCCATTAGCTGGCTGGCTTAACTACAAGATGATTTACAACAAAGACATGCCCTCCTCCCATCAACCCAAGCCTTGGTTAAAGACACTTGCAATAGCAGGAATGATCTTTTTATCGATTTTTAGTTTGGTGTATTTTTATGCCCTTCTGGGAGGTGAATTTTAGTGCTATGAAAAATATTTTATATTTTTTACCATGCCTGTTGGAATATTGATTTTGACCTGCTAATATTGCAGTCCCAAATAAGGAATTTAATTATAAATTCCTCTTTACCTGCCGGCAGGCAGGGCTCAGACAGCTGAGCGTTGCATAAGGCAGCAGGAGATGCATTCTGAATCTGGGGAAAATCAGAAAATATATTCCTCTTTACCTGCCTGCCGGCAGGCAGGGCTCAGACAGCTGAGCGTTGCAGCAGGCAGCAGGAGATGCATTCTGAATCTAGGGAAAATCAGAAAATATATTCCTCTTTAGCTCAGCTGGTTAGAGCATCTGACTGTTAATCAGAGGGTCCTTGGTTCGAGTCCAAGAAGAGGAGCAAGAAGCTCAGCGTAAGCTGAGCTTCTTTTGTTTTAAATTGATGCCCAATGCAAACAGCGACTAGTGGGGACTAGATCGTGCTCAACCTTTTACAAATTGGATTGGTTCAAACATTGGTCTATAGAAAACAATCTTCATTGGGTATTGGATACTGTTTTTAAAGAAGATGCCTCTTTAAAAAAGAAAGTAGATTCTGCGGTGAATTATAATGTTATTTGGAAACTGGCTATGGCAATAATTGACAAAGAAAAGTCTCGAAAAACATCCACCCCTATCAACGCTTGGGAGATGATTACCGATCTACAATATTGAAATGTTCAGCCCGATTTCACTGCGAGACAGAACTATCAGGGTATTTCGCTGGTTTTATTTTATAATTATCCGCAATCATCACTAATGCCCATTGTTTAGATTCCAGCATGCGCCCGGCAAAGGTCGGACAAGTGAGAATGACGTTCTACACTAACAGAATCCGTCATTCTGCCTGCCCGACCTTTGGCGGGCGGAGACCTTGCTTCGCCATATAGCTATGCGAAGGCAAGCAGGAATCTATAAAGTGTAGAAAAGAAAATTATGTGATGATTACGGACAATCATATTAAAAAAAGCCCTGATTCGAACACCATCCGAATCAGGGCTTTAATTATAAGAATGCTAGTCTATCAGGGAAATCGCTTTTACCTTTTCAAAGACTATATTAGTCGTGCCACCACTTACTTTTAGATGTAATTGTCACTATAACTACCCAACCTTATGCAAACATAGTGATGGCACGACTCGGTTCGTGAAGAACCCCTTGATTTTAATTCGCAATTTTTACTTGTTAGCAAATTTTATTGAGCTATTATCTTAAAAGCGATTTCCCTGGCTAGTGTTAAGTTAAGTGTACTGTGTCGTATAAGTTGCCGATATTTTTGTTCTAGACAATGCGAAAAACATGAGCCTAGCCGTAGCTAAGGGAGTGTT